>Ga0116168_1000383_pt1 | contig 43908 bp, 39 predicted proteins | sample AD_UKC129_MetaG_FD_89795 | JGI IMG/M metagenome (GOLD analysis project Ga0116168, IMG submission 89795) | Active sludge microbial communities of municipal wastewater-treating anaerobic digesters from Canada - AD_UKC129_MetaG | ecosystem: Engineered > Bioreactor > Anaerobic > Digestate | place... | reverse complement strand
TTAACAACTTTGCAGGAAAAAAAGAAATTATTTTTTGTTGAATTTCAAAAGTAATTTTTATATACAATTATTTTGATTTATAAATTATATTGTTAAATGATTTGTATAGTTTCTTCAATTATATTGTTTTTCTCTATTATACGGTTAAGTTAGAATTGGTAAGGTGATAATAAAAAGATAGTTTTGCGGGCCTTCGGGCCCGCTGCCCACGTGCGGCGCAGCCGCACGTGGGCTTAAGCTTACACTGTCTGAGCTAAGAGAAAGAGTTTTAAAATAAAAAAAGCCACTCTTTCGAGCGGCAATAAATTAAGTAATTTTATATTATGTATTTGCTGTTTGGAAAATATTTTGCATATTAACGACTTCGTCGGTATTTAAGATTTTATCGATGTTAATGAGAATTCTTACTTCTTCATCGAATTTAGCAAGGCCGAGAATGTATTCGGAAGTTTTTTCACCGAGAAGGAAAGTAGGAGCTTCTGCTATTTGTTCAGCTTTAACCATTGTAATTTCTGTTACGCTATCGACGATAATACCGACTTTATAAGCACCGGAGTTGCTTTCGATTTCGAGAACGATAATGTAATTTTTATGGTTGTACTCTTCTTTAGGCAGCCCTAATTTTATGCGCATATCGACAATAGGAATGATATGGCCGCGGAAATCGATAATACCGGCCAGATAATCAGGAGCTTGCTGGATTGAGCGAATAGTTTGCATTTTGCTGATTTCGATAATTTTAAGGATATCGACACCGAATTTTTGGCCTTCAAGTTCGAAGATGAGGTATTTACCTTCTCTGTTGAGTAGAGCTTTAGCAGCGGAGAGTTCCTTATCTTCGCCTTTTCTGGTAAGGATGTTAATAGGAGTACCATCATCAAAATGTTGGATAGAAGGTTTCATAATGCTTTGAGCATCTGTAATAGCAGCGTTAGCAAAACGCATATCAACAAATTTATCGAGATCTATAATAGCACCAATTCCCATTTTATCGTGGAGGTAGTGTTGTATTTTATCCAAATCAGCAACAGAAGGATAAAGATTGTTAGTTTTAATACCGAGTGGTTCGGTTAAAACATTTTTCAATAAAGGCACTTTAAGACCGAGAGTTTTTTCAGGATCAAGGAAGTTAACACCAATTTCGGCAGCAAGTCCGGGCTTTTGTTCAATTAGTTTACCAGCTTGTACTAACAATTTTGTAAATTCGAAAATTGCGTTGTTATGTTTTTGTATGCATTCGTTATCAACTGTAACAACGCAGCAAGGATGGTTTTCCCATAATTCCATAGATAAAAATTGTAATTCAGCAATACCGGAAGCGATACCTTTTGTTCCGATTGGTTCAGCCACGATGTAACTTGAAGCATTATCATTTCCTTCAAGGAACTCAGGCATTTTAACAGGAGTACAAACTTCAAAAGCAATATCTACGTTAGGTTGACCAACTACACCTGGTTTTAATCCAATTCCAGTGAAAAATGCGTGCGAAAGCATATTATGTACAGACATTTGATGCGGAATATAATGAACTTTGCCGCGGAAGAAATCAGGATAAGGTTCTTTATATTCACCTTTTTTATTTCTGACGAAAATACTGCCGTTTCTGTGAGCGAAAAGAACAAGTCTTAAATCTACACCGTAGTTATATAAATCCATAGCAAGAGGAGCAAGGATAAAAGCGCCGGAGACGGTACCATCTTCAAGGGCTTTAGCCACAGCGTTCCAAGTTGGAAACATAACAGTTTCAAGCTCGAAATGTTTAGGAACAACTTCACCGGATTTAATCATATGTTTGAGAACACCAAGTGCAAGGTGATCAGTAATTTGAATGTGAGCAATTCTTAGTAATAGTTTACCGTTTGGTAAAATTTGAGCGACATTTCTTTCGGATTTAGGTTTCTTTTCTTCAGTTTTTAATCCGAAAGCTTCTTCCATTTTATCTTTTAATTCTTCGGCATTGAAAGGTTTGGTGATAAAAGCGCTAACACCTGCTTCAGTTGCTTTAGCCACTTCCTTTTTTTCACCACGACCAGTAGCCATAATGAAAGGAATAGATTTGTATTTATCGTTAGCTCTTACCCACAGTAGGAGTTCGAAACCGTCTTTGTTAGGCATATTCCAATCGGAGATGATAATATCAACTTTCTGCCCTTTTTCAAGAATTTCTATAGCCTGGTTACCATCTTCAGCTTCAATTACGTTTTCAAATCCAATAGATGAGAGCGTTTTTCTTTCCATTTTACGCATAACGCCAGCATCTTCAACCAAAAGGATTTGCATATTTTTATCTAAAGGCATTGAAAACCTCCTACTGTATTTTAGCGTGTAAATTTTATAAGTTCAATATAATATTTTTGCTAATTTTTTCAAAAATTTTTATTTAATTTTTGCTTAAATATTCATTTATAGCTTTTGCAGCTTTTCTACCGGCACCCATAGCAAGAATCACAGTTGCACCACCTGTTACAATATCACCACCAGCGTAAACACCCGGTAAATTTGTTTCCATTGTTTCAGGGTTAACTTCAATATTGCCTTTTCTGTTGAATTTCAAATTTTTAGCAGTTTTTGTAAGAATTGGATTTGAACCATTGCCAATTGCAATAATCCCGGTATCAATATCAAGGCTTTCAATTTTACCTTCAACAGGAACAGGTCTTCTACGCCCGGATTCATCTGGCTCGCCCAATTCCATTACTTGCAATTTAACTTGTTTGACATATCCATTTTCATCGCCAATAAATTCGATTGGATTGCGTAAGAATAAAAATTCCACTTGCTCTTCTTTAGCGTGATGAACTTCTTCTTTTCTTGCAGGCATTTCATCTTCGGTTCTGCGGTAAATAATATAAGCTTTTTTAGCGCCTAATCTTTTAGAAGTTCTAACCGCATCCATTGCTGTATTACCGCCACCAAAAACGGCTACAACTTTATTGTGAATATCTAAAATAGGTGTATCGTAATTTGGGAATTGATAAGCTTTCATTAAATTAACGCGAGTTAAATATTCATTTGCACTGTAAATTCCATTTAAATTTTCACCAGGAATATTTAAGAAGTAAGGAAGTCCAGCGCCAACACCGATAAAAACAGCATCAAACCTTTGGCGTAGTTCATCGAGAGTTTCGGTAAGTCCGATGACATAATTTGTGACAAAATTAACACCTAAATCTTTAAGTCCTTCAATTTCAGCTTTAACAATTTCCTTCGGTAGACGAAATTCAGGGATACCATATACTAACACACCACCGAGTTCGTGTAAAGCTTCAAAGACTGTGACATCGTGTCCAGCCATAATTAAATCGGCAGCACAAGAAAGGCCTGCGGGGCCACTACCGACAATAGCAACTTTTTTACCAGTTTTCTGAATTTGTATTTTTTCTTTTTTTTGTAAATGATTTCTTTCGTAATCGGCAACAAATCTTTCTAAATTTCCAATCGCCACCGGCTGCCCTTTTTTTGCAAGAACACAATTTTTTTCGCATTGTTCTTCTTGTGGGCAAACTCGACCGCAAACAGCTGGCAAAATATTATCTTGTTTAATTTTTGTAGCAGCGTCTAAAAATTTACCTTCGGCAACTAAAGCCACAAAATCTTTAATTTGTACATTTACAGGGCAACCTTCTACGCAAGCTGGATGCGGGCATTCCAAACATCTGCTAGCTTCCAATTTTGCTAATTCTTCAGTTAACCCTAAATTTACTTCAAAAAAATTTTTTATTCTTTCCAAAGGCTCTTGTGCAGGCATCTGCTGCCTTTGAATTTTCATTCTCTCTTTTGGTGTAAGTTTTGACATTTCTTAAACTCCACTTTTTCTTAAATCAGTAATTTGTTGCTCCAATTTGCAAATGTGTAAAGCTTCTTGCTCATACATAATATATTGTCTATTTCTTTTCATCAAAGTATCAAAATCAACTAAATGAGCATCAAATTCAGGCCCATCAACACACGCAAAAACTGTTTTTCCACCTACGTTTACTCTACATCCACCACACATTCCAGTTCCATCAATCATAATAGGATTTAAACTTACAACTGTTTGTATTCCATATTCTTTTGTCAATAATGCAATATTGCGCATCATCGAAATTGGGCCGATAGCCAAAACAAAATTTATAGTATTATGTTCAATAAGTTCTTTCAACTTATCTGTTACAAAACCTTTCATACCATAAGAACCATCATCTGTAGTAATATGCACTTCATCACAAAAAGCACGCATTTCATTTTCTAAAATAACATATTCTTTACTTCTTCCACCGATTATGGTAATTGTATAATTTCCAATTTCTTTCAAAGCTTTCGCAACAGGATAAGCAATAGCAGTTCCAACACCACCACCAACAACTACAACTTTACCAAAATTTTCAATATGTGTTGGATTTCCTAATGGCCCAACTAAATCATTTATATAATCACCCTTTTCTTTGTGATTTAATTCAATTGTAGATTTCCCTACACCTTGAACCATAATAGTAATTGTTCCTTTTTCGGTATTTGAGTCAGCAATAGTTAATGGAATTCTTTCGCCTTTATCGCTAACTCTTAGAATAACAAATTGCCCAGCTTTTCTTTTTTTAGCTATTTGTGGTGCCTCTATTTCAAATTTTTTTACATTTGGCCCAACAAATGATGCCTCTACAATCTTAAACATCCATACACCCTTTATTTTTTTATCTATTTGATCTTATAAAATTCACTATTGCTACAATCATAAACAAAATATTCGAAAACCAAGCTGTTAGAATAGGATTCATTGCTCCATTTTTTCCAAAAGCTTGACTAATTTTCATAATAGCAATATAGGTGAATGCAACTAAAACATTAATTCCAAACTGAACTGCCAGCCCACCTTTTCTTTTGTTAACGGAAAGTGGCACGCCAAAAAAAACAACTATAATTGATGCAAAACTAAATGCTAATCTCGAATGATATTCTGTAATTGTTCTTCTCGGATCAAGCCCTGCTGAAATTTCATCCTTTATTCTTTCTTGCAAATCCTTATTTGTCATTTCATCATATGAAATATGGCTTTTAATAATATCATCGGGTCGCATATGAATTTCTTTCATCACAATTTCAGGATAAATTTTTGTTATAATATTCTCACCTTCGAAAATTCTTTCCTTTACCGTTTGCAATTTCCAAGCATCTTCTTTATCATCAAACTCCATTATCTCAGCATCAATTCTTCTTGTAATCTTTGTAATGTTATTAGTATCCAAATCTGTGATAACAACTTTATATGCCTTTTTACTTTCAACTTCGTAAAAAGAAATTGCTATCAACCTATTTTTTATATCCTGAAAGCTCACATTTTCATCAGAAAAAACGCTTTTTTTGTGCATATATTTTTTTTCAAGAGCAAGTTTATTTTTGTTAGCTTTCGGAATTACTTCGCCTGTAAAATATATTTGAAAAAGGGATATAAAAATTGAAACAATCAAAAATGGAATTAAATATCTAACTAAACTAATTCCTGATGCCCTAAATATCACTAGTTCATTCAAATTGGAAAGTTTACCAGTGGTAAACAAAGCGGAAAGTAAAGCAGCAACGGGCGTCATCAATTTTATTATATCTGGTATAAAGTACAAATAATATAACATAATCAATGGAAAATTCATTTTAGCATCAATAAAATCATCCAAATTTTCCATCAAATCAATAATAAAGAAAAGCAAAATAAATGCAATTAAAGCAAAAAAGAAAGTTGAAATAAATTGTTTTAGAACATATCTATCTAATATTTTCATAATTAAGATCTTACCAATATAATTTCTTTTTGTGGTTCAGAAATAAATTCGCAACCGTTTTCAGTAACAATAATTTCCTCTTCAACAGTAGCCACACCATAACCAGGGATAGATAACCTTGGTTCGATAGTATAAACTTGGTCTTTTTCAATAGGAATAAAAGGAAGATTACCATATCTTTCCCAAACAGGCGCTAAAAGTCCTCCACCATCGTGAGCAACTCTACCAATTTGATGCCCTAATGCGTGTGGATATTCTTCATATCCTTTAGAAATTATATAATCTCTTGCAACTTTATCAATTTCAAAACCTTGTTTACCTGGTTTAATTGCTTTTGCAGAGAGTTGAACAGCTTCCAAAATAGTATTAAAACCTCTCAATACCTCCTCAGGAGCGTAAGATTCATCTGGGCGCAAAATATACCAAGTTCTTTGCAAATCTGAACAATATCCATTAATTTTCAAACCAAAATCAAGGTTTAAGACGTGACCGTAGTCAATTTTTCTATCTGTTGGATCGGCGTGAGCCCCTGCGTTATCAGGGCCCGTAAACACAGCCGGGCATTGATTTTCATCCCAAGCAGTTTCATAACCTTTTTTTCTTACCAAATCCAAAACATACTCATTTACTTCCTTTTCAGTAATTCCAACTTTTATAAATTTTGTTACTTCATCGAAAATTTTTAATGTTTCGGAAATAGCAAATTTCATTCTTTCTATTTCTGTGCGTGTTTTTCTTCCGCGCAAAGCGGAAATAACATTTTCAGCGGAAATAATTTTATTTTCAAAACCGCTTCCTTTCAAAATATCCATCAATTCCAAATACATTCCATACGTAAGCCCATCTGCAATAGAAGTATTACGTGAAAAATTCAACGCAATTTTATTCGGTTTCAACCTATTCAAAACAGAAAGTAAATCTGCTTTAATATCTTTCACATAGCCAATTACTTCATTATACAATTTTTTTTGTTTCAAATTAGCCACATCCAACGAGCCCAAAATAGCAATAGTATCACCATTTTTAGTTATAATAAAAGCGCTGTGCCAAGTGCAACCGCTACCTACTACAATATCCAATGAAGGATCTTTCACATTCGAGCTTTCACGAGTGAAAATCATCCATAAATCAATATCTTTTTCCTTCAAAATATCCACAGCCTGAGCAATTTTTTCTTTAGTAAGTTCCATTTTAACCTCAATTTAACAAATAATAAATTTACTAATATTTTTTTTCTTTTCAAAAAAGAAGTTTTTTATTTTAAAATTATCAATATCAGCTCAGACGGTGTAAGCGTGACCGCACAACTGAAGTTGTGCGGTTTTTTGCAAATCTGCAAAAAATAATGGTGGCAATTATATTGTATATACGATATAATTGCCACCTTTTAAATTTGCGTGCCACCTTTGTGGCATTCAATGCCAAAAAGGTGGCATATCAATGCCACCATACATTTATTTCTGCCACCACGTGGAAAATTCCTGCCACCATCGTGGCATTCAATGCCAAAAAGGTGGCATAGCAATGCCACCCTACTACATTTATTTTTGACACCTATTGAAATTGGTGGCAAAATTTTGCGGGCCGCGGGGCCCGCTGCCCACGTGCGGCAACGCCGCACGTGGGCTATGCCTACACCGTCTGAGCTATAATTATTTAATTATTATTTAATTTTTTTTAATTGCAAAAAAGTATTATTTTAAATTTGCATTAATTTTTTTATTATTAATGAGGTTTACTATGAATTTTAAATCTCTTATTTATGGAATTTTAGTTTTAATTTTGTCGAACATCTTATGGGCTGGACCAAAGCCTAAAAATATAATTATTTTAATTGGCGATGGAATGGGAGTTACGCAAGTTACTTATGATGTTTTAAATAATCCCAACAGCGCTTTTACAAGGTTCAAATTGAGCGGTTTTTCATTAACACAATCTGCGGATAATTTGATTACTGATTCCGGAGCTGGTGGAACTGCAATTTCTACCGGTGAAAGAACTAAGAATAAATCTATTGCCGTTGATACTGCAGGCAAACCTTTAGAAACAATCATAGAAAAAGCAATTAAATTACAAAAATCAACTGGTGTTGTAGCAACATCTTCCATTACAGATGCCACTCCGGCTGATTTTGTTGCCCACGTAAGCAATAGAAAATCCGAATTCGATATTGCCGAGCAGTTTTCTAATTGCAATGTTGATATTCTTATTGGTGGTGGCGGTAAATTCTTTCTACCCAATGGAGTTCCCGGTGGGCACAGAACTGATGGTAAAAATTTAGTTGACGCTATTAAAAGCAAATGGAATTATGTTGATAATTTTGACGATTTTATTAAAAACAATAACAAAAAAATCTTTGCTTTGCTCGATACTGCGAACATTCGTCCTGCCAATGAAAGAAATTTTACTCTTGGTCAAATCACAAAAAAAACAATAGAAATTCTTTCACAAAATAAAAATGGTTTTGTTCTGATGGTTGAAGGTTCTCAAATCGATTGGGCTTGCCACGGAAATGATCAAAAATATCTTGAAGGTGAATTAAAAGATTTTAGTACTGCTATTAATGCAGCAATGGATTTTGCTGAAAAAGATAAAAATACTCTTGTTATCGTTTTAGCTGATCACGAAACTGGTGGAACATCTATCACAAAAGGAAATTTCACTAACATTAAACTTGAATTTATAAGTCGTGGCCATACCGGAACAATGATTCCTGTTTTTGTTTATGGTCCTGGTGCAGAATTATTTACTGGTATCCATAAAAATTATGAGATAGGAAGGAGTTTAAAAAATCTTCTTGAAAAAAAATAATTTATTGACTTTTTAATTTTAAAGGATTTTTATATATTTGTATTTTTTATAAAATGTTTTTAGGAAAAAATGGCTAAGAAAAAAGTTAAATTTATATTTGTAACAGGTGGTGTGGTAAGTTCTTTAGGTAAAGGAATTTCTGCCGCATCTCTTGGTCTATTACTTAAACTTAGAGGCTATAAGGTAACTATTCAAAAATTTGACCCTTATATAAATGTCGATTCAGGTACAATGAATCCGTTTCAACATGGTGAAGTTTATGTTACAGAAGATGGTGCAGAAACTGATTTGGATTTAGGCCACTATGAAAGATTTCTTGATATAAACATGTCAAGAAATAATAACACTACAACTGGACAAGTATATTACGAAGTTATCACAAAAGAAAGACGTGGTGAATATTTAGGAGAAACAGTTCAAGTAATACCCCATATTACAGATGAAATAAAAAGAAGAATGAAATTACTTGGTGAATTAGGTGATTATGATATCATTATAACAGAAATCGGTGGCACAGTTGGAGATATAGAAAGTTTACCATTTTTAGAATCAATGAGGCTATTATTATTGGAGCTAGGCCATTCAAATGCTTTAGCAATACATGTTACTTTGGTTCCACATATTAAGGCTGCTGGTGAATTAAAAACAAAACCGACCCAACATAGTGTTAAAAATTTACTCGAGTTAGGTATCCAACCAGATATTTTAGTCTGCCGTTCAGAAAGTAAACTAACTAAAGATATAAGGAAAAAAATTGGTTTATTCTGTAATGTAGAGCCAAATGCTGTAGCATCTGCTTACGATTGTTCAACAATCTACGAAGTTCCATTAGTATTATACAAAGGAAAAATTGATACACTTGTCTTAAAAAAATTAAAATTACCTGAAAATAAAATTAGCCTTGAAAATTGGGAAAAATTTGTCAATAAAATAAAAAATCCTAAATCAACAGTTGAAATAGCTGTCTGTGGTAAATATGTTGATTATGCAGATTCGTATAAAAGTATTTTGGAAGCTTTTATCCATGCCGGAGCAGAAAATGATGCAAAAGTGAAAGTTCGTTTAATAAATACAGAAAAAATTGAAATCGATGGACCAGAAAAATATCTTGAAGGTGTTGATGGAATTTTAGTACCTGGTGGATTTGGCGATAGAGGAATAGAAGGTAAAATTTTAGCTATTAAATATGCAAGAGAGAAAAAAATTCCATTTTTTGGAATTTGTTTAGGAATGCAAACTGCAGTAATTGAATTTGCAAGGAATGTTTGTGGTCTTAAAAGTGCTAATAGTTCAGAATTTGCAAAAACTAAACATCCTGTTATTGACTTAATGGAACATCAGAAAAAAGTCAAAGATATTGGCAGAACAATGAGATTAGGTGGCTATATTTGTAAACTTAAAAAAGATACTAATGCTTACAATGCTTATAGTACTGATGAAATAATTGAAAGGCACCGCCACAGATACGAATTTAACAACAAATATCGTGAATTATTCCAAAGCAAAGGAATGGTTTTAAGTGGTTTATCACCTGATGAGCAATTGGTTGAAATTATTGAATTAAAAGATCATCCTTGGTTTGTTGGATGTCAGTTTCATCCTGAATTAAAATCAAGAGCTACAAAAGCTCATCCATTATTCAGAGAATTTGTAAAAGCATCATTAAACTATAAAAATAGTAAGTAAACTTAAAATAAGGAAAAACCTATGGGCTTATTTGATTTTTTCTCAAATGACATAGCAATGGACTTAGGCACAGCAAATACACTAATTCATATAAAAGGTAAAGGAATTGTCTTAAACGAGCCTTCAATAGTTGCATATGATAAAAATACAAAAAATATAATTGCTTTTGGTAATACTGCAAAACAGATGATGGGACGCGAACACCGCGATATTCGTGTTACCCGCCCTATGCGCGATGGTGTTATAGCAGATTTTGAAATTGCTGAAGGAATGATAAGAGAATTTATTAAAAAAGCAACTCATGGATTATCGGCATCTAAAAGAATAGTTGCTGTACCTTCAGGAGTAACAGAAGTTGAAAAAAGAGCTGTTAGAGATAGTGCTGAACATGCTGGCGCAAAGGAAGTCCATTTGATAGCTGAGCCGATGGCAGCAGCTATTGGTATCGATATTGATGTTGAAGCACCTGTTGGATGTATGATTGTTGATATCGGCGGTGGTACAACAGAAATTGCTGTTATAGCCCTTTCTGGTATTGTAAACGAAGAATCTGTTCGTATTGCTGGCGATGAAATGAACAACGCAATTGTCGACTTTTTCAAGAAAAAATATAACATGCTTATTGGAGAAAGAACTGCTGAAACTATTAAATGTGAAGTTGGTTCTGCTATGCCATTAAAAGAAGAAATTATTATTAGTGTCAAAGGTCGTGATCAAATAGCTGGTATTCCTAAAGCCCAAGAAGTAAGCTCAGCTGAAATTAGAGAAGCATTACAAACAAATATAAATCAAATTATTGAAGCTATTAAAAGAACTCTTGAAAAAACTCCTCCTGAACTCTCTACTGATATTCTCGAAAGAGGTATTATGCTTACAGGTGGAGGTGCATTGCTTAAAGGATTAGATGAAAGAATTAAAATGGAAACAAATCTTCCTGTTTTTGTTGCTGATGATCCACTAACAGCTGTTGTTAGAGGGGCTGGAAAAGCAATTGATAACATTGCTAAATATTCTAAAGTATTCATAAGAAAACGTAATTTTTAATGTTAGAGTTCATAGTCAATTTTTATTATAAATTCAAAAAAATTATTATTTTTGTTATACTACTTAATTTATCTCTTCTTATAGTTTCTTTTGCTAACGAAGATTTTTTTGGATTAAGAACATCTTTTTTTACAGCTTTTGCTTTCTTAAATAATACTTTTGTAACAACCGATAATTATTTTAATTTACTTTCTGAAAATGAAAGATTAAGAGAAATTAATGCTCGCCTATTACTCGAAAACACAAGATTACAGGAAGCTTCTAGAAACGCTCTCAAATATGAAAAATTGTTAAAATTACGCGATACTTCATCTTTTAATTTAATCCCAGCTAGTGTAATTACTAAATATTATAGGCCAGAATCAGTTAATATTGTTTTGGATAAAGGTACTGTGGATAGCGTTTCAGTTGGTATGCCTGTTGTAAATGAAGATGGCTTAGTAGGAATTGTTAAACAAGTCTCACCTTATCATTGTTTAGTCTCAACTTTCTATAATATCGATTTGAAAATAACTATTAAAAATGCTCGAAGTGGTGTTGATGGCATTTTAGGATATGATGGTAATAAACTTATTATTACCAATGCAACTAATATTTTTGATATGCAATATGGCGATATGTTGTATACTTCTGATTTTAGCACTTTGTTTCCACCTAAAATCCCAGTAGGCATTGTAGAAAAACAAAATAATAAAAATAATTTAAGATATTCAAATTATATTCTGATGAAACCTTTAGTTAATATTGCAAATGTAGATAAAGTTTTTATAATTAAATTTATCAAAAACATATACCTGAAAAATAATTCCGATAACGAATAATGAAATACCTCATTAAAAATAATTTATATATATTTTTAGCAACTTTAATATGTTTTATTCTACAAGTTATTGTGGCACCAATAATATCTATTTATAATATTACTCCTGATTTTCTTCTTATTTTAGTTATAATTTATTCAACTCTTAATAATCAAACTACTTCTTTTCTTTTTGCTTTCTTTGTTGGTTTATTAATTGATTTATATTTGTCTTCCAACATTGGAATTCAAACTTTAAGTTATTTAATTGCTTCATTTGTAGCAAGTTATTTTAATTTCAATAGTTTATACTATATTAAACAATTTATTTATAAATTTTTATTTAGTTTGTTTATTAGTGGTATTTGTGCTTCCCTATCAATTTTACTACTGACGAAAACAATTTACTCTGTATACTTTTTTTCAAATTTTATGAATTTTGTTGTTTATTCCAATATTTATAATGTAATTATTGCATACATAATAATTACATTAATTCCAGGAAAACGATTATATGAAAGCATTTGAAAATTTCGATATACCTTTATCTATAAAATCAAAATTATTACAATATTTATTGATTATTATATCATCTATTTTTATTGTACAATTATTCTATTTACAAATTATAAATAATAATTATTTTAATTTAAAGTCTTCTCAAAATAGTGTAAAGGGAATTCCTATTCAACCAATAAGAGGAATCTTTCTTGATAGAAACTTAAACATTCTTGTTGATAATTCCCCTACATATACAATTAAACTAATACCAGCTTATTTTGACACTTCCAAAGCAAGATTAGTTGAACAAGCATTGAATTTAGAACCATACATTATTAACAAACTAATAAAAGCAAATCAAAATTACTCTCCATATATTCCAATAAGGATAAAAAAAGATGCATCGTTTGAAAATATTGCATGGTTAGAAGAAAATAAGTCATTTTTCAAAGGTATAAATTATACAATAGAATTACAAAGATCTTACCCTATTGTGTCAGGATCACATGTATTCGGTTATTTAAAAGAAATTAATAAAAAACAACTTGAGCAAAAGAAAGATATATATATGCTTGGGGACTTAATTGGAAGTGTAGGTATAGAAAAGACTTATGAAGATTATATTAGAGGTGAAAAAGGATTTCAATATATTCTTGTTGATAGCAAACAGAGAGAATATGGTAGATATAAAGATGGTGCATTTGATAAACCTCCAATAAAAGGTTATGACTTAGTTCTTTCATTAGATAAAGATGTCCAGAAGGTAGCAGAAGAAAAATTTCAGGGCCTTAGAGGCGCTCTTGTTGCAATAGAGCCTTCAACAGGTGAGGTATTAGCTTTTGTAAGTTCACCAGAATATGATTTGTCCAGATTTTCTGCTTTTACTGATCGTAAATATTGGGATAGTTTACTTATAGATGAAAGTAAACCACTATTTAATAGAGCTACAATGTCTATCAATCCTCCTGGTTCAACTTTTAAAATTTTAGCTGCTATTGCTGCTTTAGAAGAAGGTGTCATTGATGAAAATACAACAATAGGTTGTCCCGGTTCTTTTTCATACGGAAATAGAAGCTTCAAATGCCATGGAGCGCATGGAAATGTAAATGTAATTCATGCAATTGAACATTCTTGTAATGTGTTTTTTTATAAGCTAATTTTCAAAATTGGTTTAGATAAATGGGCTAGTTACGCCAGAAAATTCGGCTTTGGAAACAAAACTGGTATCGATATTACTGAAGAAGTAGCTGGTGTTGTACCTGATACAAAATATTACAATAAAAGATATGGAAAAAACGGTTGGACACAAGGTTTTTTAGTTAGTTTAGGAATTGGACAAGGTGAATTAAGTGTAACACCAATGCAACTAGCTTTTTACACTGCTCTAATTGCAAATAATGGCGTTTCGTATCAACCTCATATTGTGAAAGGATATATAAAACCTGGTACTAAAGAAATTATTCCATTTAAATTTCCTAAGATAAATACAGGAATTTCTCAAAAGACTTTTGACATAGTAAAAAAAGGTATGTTTCTTGTTGTTAATGGTGCTGGTACTGCAACAGCTATTAAAATGAATGATATACCAATAGCTGGTAAAACTGGTACGGCTCAAAATCCACATGGTAAAGACCATGCTTATTTTATTGGCTATGCTCCTGCGGATAATCCCAAAATAGCAATTGCTTGTTTTGTTGAAAATGTTGGTTTCGGTGCAACATGGGCCGCTCCTATTGTGAAAGAAGTTGTCCATGCCTATTTTAATAAAAACAAAAACACTGTAAAAGATTCAATCAAAGTTACCAACAAGAGGTAAAAATTGAAAATTAAAACTCGTATTCAATCTAGATTCGATATATATATTTTTTTTGCATATCTAATTCTTACTACTTTTGGTTTGTTGGGAATTTTTAGCTCTACAATTAACCAAACTGGTCCAGTAGCTTATAATTTTTACAAACAATTTATATTTACTATTTTTTCATTGATTACACTTTATTTTGTGTACAAACAAAGTGAAGGTTTTTTTAATAATATATCCCGTCCTCTTTATATAATTTCTATCTTTTTTCTAATTTTAGTATTAATAGCTGGAAAAACCATCAATAACTCCAAAAGTTGGTTGTCTTTTGGTATTGTTAATTTTCAACCTTCTGAGCTAGCTAAAATTGCAACTATTTTATATTTAGCAAAATTCCTGACAGAAAGAAATATTAATTTCAACAATTTTAAAGACATTTTAGTAAGTGCATCGATAGGTTTTCTACCAACAATTTTAATTTTATTAGAAAATGATACAGGTACTTCTTTTGTATTTGTTGTAACAATAGTTTCAATGTTTTTTTTCAAGGGATTTAATCCATTATTACTTTTAATTATTCTTTCACCTTTACTGATTATTTTCCTTTCAATGTTCGGAATTATTCCAATTATCATTCTTCTAGCTGCTATTGCTTTTGCTTTATATATATTAAAACCTAACATTATTATCAGTATTTACATTTTTCTTTTCGATTTGATTTCATCGTTTTTCTTTCAATATATTTATAATATTTTATCGCCTCACCAGAAAAAAAGAGTTGAAGTATTTTTAAATCCTGAGGCTGATCCTAAAGGCGCTGGTTATAACGTTTTACAAACTAAAGTTGCTATTGGTTCAGGTGGACTTTTTGGTAAAGGTTTTATGAATGGTAATCAAACTCAATTAAGGTTTATACCTGAACAATGGACAGACTTTATTCATAGCGTTATAGGTGAAGAATGGGGATTTTTCGGCTCATCTTTACTTGTAATCTCATTTACAGTAATGCTTTACAGAATCTCTAAACTTTTTACTACTGCTCATTCTGAATACAGCAGGCTAGTTACTGTTGGTATTTTTTCATACCTATTTTTCCATTATATCGTTAGTATTGGGATGACAATTGGTCTTTTCCCTGTTATTGGTATTCCTCTACCGTTTGTAAGTTACGGTGGTAGTGCTTTATTATTTAACACCATTGCAATTGGTATAATTTTGTCTTTCTATAAACATAGAGTGTCTATTTAAATTATGATTATTGTTCCTTTTTAAATAATCCCAAATCCCAAAACACTGTTAAAATTAAATATACTCCAAATATATAATTTAAGGTATTCCAAATATTTTTTGTTAAATATATTTTCCAAAAAGGCTTGAATAAAAATGCTAAGAATAAAAATAGTATTATTTCAAAATATCTCCCAATTTTATAAGACTTGTATGCTAAATATAAAAAGCTAAAAAAGGCTAAATACCTAACAAAAATATAATAATTATAAGGTAACTTAGCCAAACATAAAAAAAATAATAATGCAATTATTATTTTAACTAAATGGTATAATTTCATCTTGCTTAGTTTCTTCGTATCTATTTATATTAGTTTTGTATGGGCTAGGACCATATTTATTATCTTCCTCTTCTCCTTTCGCAAACATTAAATATATTAAAAATATATTTCCTATAACTGGTAATAATGATATTAAAATAAACCAACCACTTTTTCCAATATCATGTAATCTTCTTACACTTAGAGCAAGTTGTGGCAATATCCACAATATCAAATATAAAGCAGTCAAACCATAAAATATTTCGAAAGTTTCTAAATTTTCTTTTGTTAAATAATACCTTCTGTGTTCTAAAATTGAGGAAAGTATATTAAAAGTTAAATATACAATAAAATTAATAATTGTAGGTGCTGTAAATTCTTTTTTTGTTGCTCTACCTGTAAAATCTGCATATTTTTTTAATGCTAATGAATAGTAATTCATTATTCCCTCTTGTTAAATAATTATTTCCTTTTACCAAAAAATCTTAATAAATATAAGAATAAATTAACAAAATCTAAATATAAAGTAAGTGCTCCCAATATAGCAAGTTTATTGATTTCATCTCCTTGAAAATCTATTTCCTCGGCCAAGATTTTAATTTTTTGTGTATCAAAAGCTATTAAACCAACAAATATTACAACTCCAAGATAAGAAGTTACCCAATAAAATGTTGAATTATCATAAAATATATTAATTATTGAAGAAACAATTAACCCCAAAACACCCATTAAAAGTATATTACCCCATTTAGATAAATCTGATTTTGTAATAAACCCATAAATACTCATTAGAGCAAATGTTGACGCAGTTACTAAAAATGTAAAAGCTATTGAATCTACTGTAAAAATTATAAAAATACTTGAGAATGTAAATCCAGTTAAACCAGAATATAGAATGAATAATATCTCTGCTGTACTTTGTTTCATATCAAATATTGCACCTGATAATCCTCCTACAATAAACAATTGTAACATTATTAATCCAAAAAAGTACCATTTACTTGTGTACATAAATTCAAAAAGTTCAATATTAGCAACAGTCCAATAAGCAACCCCAGCCGTTGTTAATAGTGCTACTGTCATCCAGAAATAAATTTTTGAAAAAAGAGTATGAAAAACATCAACTTTAGTAACACTTTTTTGACTTAAATAATTTAAATTTTCCATATAAACCCCACTAATTTTTATTATTATTTATAATAAATAAAAATATTGTATAATTATTCGACATTTTAAAACTATGTTAATATCTGATTTTGTTCTCCTTTATAAATTCTATTATTTCATCTAAAGTAATAGCAAAATTTATATTTTGACCATCTGAAAATCCACCTGTTGCAATTCCAACAACTTTACCTTTCATATTTAAAACAGGCCCTCCACTTGAGCCGGGAGAAATCGGTGCGGTCATTTGATAAACCTTCCCCACTCCAAATTTATCATCTCTTTCAGCTGAAATAACTCCTTCACTAAGAGAACGTTCCAAACCTTGTGGATTACTTATAACTATTACCTGTTCTCCAACTCGTGGTACTGCTTTTGAAATTTGCAAATGTCGAAATTTTTTATAATTATTAACTTTCAACAAAGCTAAATCTGCTTTATCAGAAATATCTATTATTTTAACTTCTTTAATTTCATTATCTTTTGTTTTAATACCAATCGCATAAGTATTTTCGACTACATGTCTATTTGTTAGCAAGTACCCGTTTCTACTTATAAAAAAACCTGTTCCAATCTTTAAAATATTTCCATATTCATCAATCCCTACAATCATAACAACAGATGGCTCTGCCTCTTTATATAATTCTGGAACTTTTTTACTAGTTTCACAAGAGACTATAAAGAAAATAAAAAACAAGAAATAAAATTTTGTTTTTTTTATATTAATTTTTTTTACCATCCCATTCTCTTTGGTACATAAATTTTATTATTTGAAGAATTGTTATAATACAAACCTCCTTTCGGTCCTTCGTTTATAATTTTATTAGAACCGTAATTAAAAGATTCAATTGAATAGTCTCTAGCCCTACTACCATAAGTTCCAGTATAAGGATTATAATTCCCTTTTGTTGAAAAATTATCTAAATTTGTCGAATTACTTTCAGTCTTGTAATGTGGCTGAACAAATGTACCATTATCTCTATAATATCCATTTTGGTATCTAACATTTGGATTAGTAAATTGCGCATAAATAGTTAGATTTAATAATAATGTTGATAAAGCAAATAATTTTTTCATAGTCACCCCTATTTTTTGTAATTTAATAGACAATATTTGCTAAAATTTTTCCAACAATTTTTATTAAGATAATACTAATTTTATATTAAGTCAATTGTAATGATTTTATTTATAATAAACAATAGTACGATTATATTTTTTTACTTAGCTCAGACAGTGTAAGCTTAAGCCACTTGCAGCATGACTAAAGCTGCAAGCGGCAGCGGGTCGAAGACCCGCTAAAAATCTTTCCTTTATCACCTTACTATGTGTAGTGCTTTCAGGCCTTAATATTCAAATCTCACTCTAATATGTAGCATCTTACAAATGATGCAATTTTTTTTATCATTAACTTGTACCTGCAATTATATCGTAATTACAATTATATTGTCTTTACAAATATATTATTAAAAATTACTGATCGTATATACAATTATATTGCAAATACAAATATATTTTTGTAAAAAGTCAATATATAGAAATACAATTATATCGTATTAGTAAAATATTTTAATGCTTTAAGTTTGCTATTACTTTGGAAAATTTTTCAGTCAATAGTTATTTGGTAAAAGAGTAAATATTGTAAGTTGTTAGTAATAAGTAAGATATGGTTTAACAAGTTAAATATTTTTGGGCTTTATGCTTACACCGTCCGAGCTAATGAAGAGTAATTTTAAAATTAAAAAAGCAAGGTCGCTTTTGCTCCCCTTCTTTTGTTTTATTTTCTTATAAAGTAATTTTAACATGCTTTAATAATAGATAGAAAAGAATCAGCTTTTAGGCAAGCACCACCAACCAATGCTCCATCAATATCTGGTTGTGAAAGTAATTCTGCAGCATTTTCCGGTTTTACACTTCCACCATATTGTATGATAACATTTTCTGCTACTTCTGAGTTGTATATTTCTTTTAATAATTCTCTGATGAAAGCATGAACTTCTTGAGCTTGCTCTTTTGTAGCGGTTTTCCCAGTACCAATAGCCCAAACTGGTTCATAGGCAATTATTATATTTTTCATATTATCAGCAGAAACATTTTTTAAGCCGTTAACTATTTGATTTTTAACAACATTGAAAGTTAGATTTTTTTCTCTTTCTTCGAGTGTTTCACCAATACAAAAGATTGGTTTTAAACCTTTTTCAAGCGCTTTCAATATTTTTTTATTAATAATTTCGTCTGTTTCACCAAATATTGTTCTTCTTTCACTGTGTCCAAGAATTACATATTCAGCACAAACAGATTTTAACATATCTGCTGAAATTTCACCCGTAAAAGCCCCTTTATCTTCATAAAACATATTTTGAGCACCTAACTTAATTTCAGTGCCTGCTAATTCGTTTGCAGCTGTTAACAAATTAGTAAAAGTTGGGCATACAATAATTTCACAATTTGGCTTAAATTCTTTTAAACCTTCTTTAATACCATTAATTAAATCTTTTGTTTCTTGCACATTATTATGCATTTTCCAATTTCCGGCAATAACTTTTTTTCTCATTACATTCTCCTAATATTTATTTGACTTGTTCGACTCTTTTTATAAATGGAAAACTCCTCATTATACTTCTTTCTACACCTGCTCTTAGTGTTAAAATTGACATCGGACAATTTTCACATTCTCCTTTTAACTTTATATAAAGAATATCATTTTCCAATTTTACAAATTCAATACCACCATTATCTTCTTTCAAATAAATCTCAATTTCTTTCAATTTTTCTAACAATTCTTCAATTGTCTTTTCATCTATCATAACAACTCTCTCTATTTTCACATTCCAAATTTCTAATAAAAATATCTTTTTTACAATTCTATTTGTAATTTAGGAATTTGTTCTTTTTCATAATTTTTTATACTGATAACTTGAGCTAATTTTTCAGCAATATTTATAAATACTTTTGAATGTTCAATATCAGGTTGTTCATAAACAATAGGCGCACCTTTATCACCACCTACTCGAATTCTTGGATCTATTGGAATTTTCCCTAATAATTCGCAATTATTTTCTTCAGCTAAAATTTTACCGCCACCTTCACCAAAAATATCATAAGATTTTCCAGTATCTGGTGCTATAAAGTAACTCATATTTTCAACAACCCCTAGTATATCCACATTAACCTTCTTCAACATAGAAATACTTTTCCTAACATCAGCCAAAGAAACAGCTTGCGGTGTAGTTACAACCAATGCACCTGTTAATGGTATTGTTTGTGCTAATGTTAATTGAATATCACCAGTTCCCGGTGGCATATCATATACTAAATAATCCAATTCATCCCATTCTACATCTGAAATAAATTGCTTTACTGCTCCACTAGCCATTGGTCCACGCCATATGACAGGATTACTTTCATCTAAAAAAAATCCAATAGACATTAATTTTATTCCATATTTTTCTAAAGGAATCATTTTTTTGTTTTCATTTTCATAAACCATAGGTCTGGAAGTAAAACCAAACATAATAGGAATACTTGGTCCATAAACATCGCAATCTATTAAGCCAACTTTTGCGCCTAATTTACTTAAAGCAATTGCAATATTAACAGCTACAGTACTTTTACCTACTCCCCCTTTTCCACTAACAACAGCAATTGTATTTTTGACTTTTGGTAATAAATCTTGTTTTGTAGTATTTGATGATTTGGTATTTGCAATAAAATTAATCTCTACCTTTGCATCAGCGTAAACTTTTTTAATTTCATTAATACAATCACCTTTCATTTTATCCTTTAGCGGACAGGCTGGAGTAGTTAATTCAATATCAAATGTGATTGTATTAGAATCAATTTTCAAATTTTTTATCATATTTAATGTTACTAAGTCTCTTTTCAAGTCTGGCTCAATAACATTTTTAAGAGCACTTAATACATCATTTTCATTATACATTACAATAATCCTTTATATTATTAAAAAAATGCCTTTATGAGTTCAAAAGCTATAAGAATTATAATTATCCATTCTAATAAATGGCCTTGTTTATAATTTATTAGTTCGGTAATCATATGTAAATTGTCTATAACAATTTGTAGTTGATAATCTAATTCTCTGAATCTTGTTGATATTTCAAAAACTTTTCTTAATCCATTATGTAATTTATTTAAATTTTCATCTTCCCATGCTATATCAGGTGCATCAAGAATATAGATATTGTCTATAATGTTATTTTTTATATTCATTGTTTTGCCAAGATATTTTATAATTTCTTTTTTAGAATTATAAAGTTTACCCTTTTCAGCTAAATGTCTATTAATTTTTGTTGTTTCTGCAAGTAATGATTGAGTTAGTTCAGAATAATAATCAAGACCTACAGATTGTCCAACATTAAGCATCACAATTCGCAATACAGCATCATTTATTTCAGGTACTCTTACTCTATCATTTCTAAATATGAAATACTGGGAATTATCTTCAATTTCATATGTTTCACTTAATGGCTCATTTTGTGGATTGATTTGATAAGATTTTAATATGTTGTTAACTCTTGTAATATCAACTGGATCCATATTAGCAAAAACAATTACACCGTAATCCAAAATTAAAATATAGCCTTTTTCTTCAAATTGATAAAATAAATCAAATGAAGAATAATCAATTAATGTTGCTGCAAAGTCTTTTTTAATAGCCTTAATATTAAAACTTTCACAAAATTGATAAGCAACTAACTTTACAAGCATAGTACACCTCTTTCAAAACTTAAAATAATTCATATAAAAATCTTTCACAATTAAATAAACATTTTTATATAAATCTTCGTTCATATTATCATAAAATAGTTTATAAATTTTTTTTTCAGCTTCTTTTACCTTTTGTATTGTACCATTCCCTTGTTTATTTATTAGAAAGCTTAAATTTATATAGTCGGAGCCATTATCATAATTTATTGGGAAAAGCTTTTTCTTAAGCAAAAGAGATAAATAATTGATTTCTGAAGTGTTATATTTATCATTATAAGTTAAATATGAAGGTATTTCATAATTTAATTTCAATGGAATTGATGGAGTAACTAAAGAATTTCCAATATTAACCCAAATAATCATATTTTCAGTATCTTCACCTTTTTTTACTCCATTAACTAAAAATGTTGATACAGTTGAGTATCTTGGAACATAATCTCTGAAAGGGAAATATTTTGTTTCATTAGTATCGTTTGGGACTAAGAAATTACTCAAATCTATATTTGTTAAACCGTGAACTAAATTTCTATCAGCTTGAAAAAGTATAAATTCATCACTCAATTTTTTATTAATTTTTATTTCTTTATCAAATAATTTTTCTGTCGAATAGTATCTAAAATACCCTTTTCTATTTATTGTATCACCAGAAAATGAAAAATTAGTTCGTATTAAATATCCTTTTGGTGCAACATTTGGATCGTTAACATCATATTTAACATATTTTTCGCCATTATATTCGTAATATGCTGCATTACCTTGTGCATCAATTAGTCCAAAATTTGCATATACACCATATTGACCTTTCTTTTCAATTATTTTCTCAAATTCTGGAACACTTTGACAATTTGCGAGTACATATCGCATCAACAAGCCTTCTTCATCCTCTTTACCATTGCAAGCATTACAATTCTGCAAATTATATGAAGCTGTATTTATGATAACTAATCCTTTTTCATTGGCTCCCATCCATATTTGACTGCCGGCTTTATCTTCAGCATTAGCTATAGCTATAAATTTATATTTAGTTGTTTTTTCATAAATTACAATGTTTCTTTCAGAATCTGAATCTCTATGTTTCCAAATGATCGGCCTACCTGTTTTGGTTATTTTTCCTGATATTATGGCTGATGTACAGGAAAAACCGATTGATAATATCAAAAGAAATACGAAAATAATTTTTCTCATTTTATCCAAAAATTTTTAATTTGTTTATTTAAAATAAAAAAAATTATTGAAATGGCATATAAAAAAAATTATTTCGTTAATTATCATAATATTGCCCCTAATCAAAAACTAGATTACATCTCTATTTTTGAATTTCTTGAAGACATTGCAATTTCTCACTGTGATGATTTAAATATAGGCTTAGATTTTCTTTACCAAAGAAATTTAGCTTGGTTTGTTAGAAAATGGCAAGTAGAAATTTTAGAATTACCAAAATATCGTGATTACCTTCAAGTAGTAACTAATCCATATGCTTTATATAATTTTTATGGTTATAGAAAATTTGATATCAACCATAATAATAAAGCCATCATAACTGCGGATTCTGAATGGATTTTTTTCAATACAAAGGATAAAAAGCCAATAACTATTCCAGAATCTATAGAAAAACGCTTTAATAGTAAGCAAAACAAAATTAAATCTTTTAATTTAAACCCACTTGATAATTTTGATAAAATTTTTGAGTATAGACCAATGAATTTTGATCTTGACACCAATTATCATATAAACAATAAATCATATTTAAAGTATTTCTTGAATAGTCTAGAATTGGATTTTTTAAAGAATCATACATTAAAAAATATTAAAATAATTTATCGTAAAGAGGCTGATTTTAATTCAAATCTAATTGTAAAACTAAAATTTAATATATCTGGGAACCTTACTATTTGTAGTTGTAATATATTTTCAAATGATGAACTTACCACATTGATTGAGACTATTTGGAAAGAAAATTAAAAATTCTTATATTTTTATTTTATAAAAATAATTGTATCGGAGAAGAAAAGTGAATAATATATTTTCAATTTTATATATGTTACTTGGATTTGCTGCTTTTATTGTATCATTTAGAATTGAAACTCTTTTTCTCTCTGAAATAACTGGTGAATTTTGGATTTCAACTTTAACAATTGGTATTTTTGAATTTGCTAAAGTAGGAACAATAGTTGTACAAAGATATTTGTATCTTATAAATAAATTCAAAGTCGGAATAAAAAAAGTTTCTCCTTTTGTTCGTTATTTAACTTTGGCTTTTCAAATTTTATTAATAACTGTTTCTTTTCTCTCATCTTTAGCACTTATAGCCAACTATTTAGATAAACCAAATTTAAATAAAGCAAAAGAAGAAGACTTGCAATTGATAAATAAAAAATACGATGCATTTTACGAAGAATTAAAAAGCTATTATGATCAACAAATAGCTTTAGCTGATTTGGATGTAAAAAATGAAATGCAAAATGTTGTAAAAGGAACCTTCATGGGGCCTAAATATAGAGAATTAGTAAAAAGAAGAAAGGATTTAGAAAGACAATTCAATGAAGAAAGGACAAAATTACAAGAAAGAAAAAGTTTAGAAATTGCGCAACTTGAAAATAAATCATATTCGAACGATGAACGTGTACAAAATAAAATGATTGCTGCATTTCTTAGTACTTTAAGTAAAGGTTTAGGAATTAATATCTCTTATGTGACCTTTACACTTGTTTTTTCTGCACTTATATCTTTTCTTTTAGAAGCTACTATTTATGTTGTCTTTAACTATACAACAATCAACTATTTTGAACATTTGGCAAGAAATATCACTATTGATGAACATACACAAGTTGCAGCTGGTCCAAGTTTCTTAACTCGTCTTTTCTTAATCCCTAAACACTTTGGACAAAAAATAAATGATGCTAAAAAAGAAGCTGAAAAAGTCACTGCAACTTCGAATAATAATACTCAAAATAATGTTAGTCCTAAAGTTAGTAATAAAACTACACAAGTTGAAAAAACAACAGAAAAAACTTCTTTCTTCGAGAAAACTTTTTTAAGTAACAAAAACAATAATAATACTAAAGAAAAACAACAACAAAAATCTCAAGATGTAAACAAAATTGAAATTTCAGCTGATAAAATTGTTCAAATAGATCCTGTAACTGGTAAAATAAACTTTAAAAATTAAAATGTTCTATTTTGCTGTAATTATCTTAATTAGCTATTTATTATTAAATATAACCTTAAAAAAATACATTAAAAGTTGTAACAATTCAATATCAACTGAACAAAATAATTTTTCTATTATAATAGCTGCTAAAAATGAAGAAAACCACATTATAAAAACAATTAATTCAATTTTAAATCAAAAATATCCTAAAGATAAATATGAAATCATTATTGTAGATGACAATTCTGCGGATAATACCTATAATTTAGTATATGAATATTCAAAAGTTCATAATAATTTAAAGGTCATCAAAGCTACTAATAAAGATTTACCAGCCAAAAAAGGTGCTTTAACAATTGGAATTAAAGAAGCTAAATTTGAAAATATTCTTATAACTGATGCTGATTGTATTGCTGAAGATGAATGGATTTCCTCAATAAATAAATCTTTAACCTCTAATGTAGATATTGTTGTTGGTATTGCCCCTTTTTACAAATCGAAATCCATAGTTTCTAGATTAGCTCAATATGAAAATTTAAAGACCTTTATTTTTAGTCATTTTGCAATTTCATTAAATATCCCTTTCACTGCAACTGCAAGAAATTTGTGCTATACTAAAAAAATTTATAATAAGATTAACGGTTATAAAAATACTCTTGATGTAATAAGTGGAGATGATGATTTGTTAATACGCGAAGCGTTCAAGATAAATGCCACTATAAAAGGTATGTATTTTAAAAATTCTTACGTTTATTCATATCCTAAAAATACTTTTAAGGATTATTTATTCCAGAAAGCAAGGCATACCTCAACTTCTCATCATTATTTGTTTAAAGTTAAATTATTTTTATCATTTTGGTATGGAATAAATTTTATTCCTTTTTTATTGTTACCTCTCTGTATTTTTAACATCAAATATTTGTTCCCTTTTTTAACAGTTATTATTTGTAATTTTTTAACATTTTTGACTTTCCACAAAACTTTAAACTATGGTTTTAATTTATTGGAAATTTTATATTTAGAATTTTTATATCAAGTAAGTTTGGTTGTAAATTACTTTTCAAGTTTTTTTATAGGTAAAAAATGGAAATAAATAAAATTCCAGTTACTATCATAACTGGTTATTTAGGAGCAGGTAAAACAACTTTAGTTAATAAAATTATTAATGAAAATAAAACTCACAAAATAGCTATTATAGAAAATGAAATTGGAGAAATTCCGCTGGATGGAGATTTTATTGAAACTAAAGAAAATAAAATTTATATGATAAATGATTGTTGTCTTTGTTGTTCTTACAGAGATGATCTTGTTGAAGCCTTAGAAAATATTTATCAATATAAAGATAAGTATGATTATGTAATAATTGAAACTACTGGCATCGCTGATCCCTCCCCTATTGCAATGACTTTTATAATGAATTCCGATATTAAAGATAAATTTTCACTAAATGGAATTATCACACTTGTTGATTCCAAAACATTACTTAAACATATTATGACAACCCCTGAAATAAAAAAACAAATTTCTTTCGCTGATTTAATACTACTCACAAAAACTGATCTTGCAAATGATTTAGAATTAAGATCTGTTATTGAAACTATTAGGAAATTCAACCCATTAACAGAAATTAAACAAACAATAAAAGCTAATATCAATATCCAAGAAATTTTATTTTTAAATGATAAAAAAAGTGAATATTTTTCTAAATTACTATTATTAGAACAATTTTTCCCTTTTTCTAAAGCATATGTTTATGAATTAGAAGCAAATACTTATCAACTAAAATGCGAAACTGAAAGTGAAATTGTAGAACAACTTTATATATTAAAACTTGATGATATAAATAATTTAAGTAAAATTGAAAAATTTGTTTCACAAGAATTTAAAAATCCTTTTGAAGATTTTTGTTACGAAAATGATATTCTCAAATTTAACAAATTAAATAATTTGTATATACAAAATAATGCAACATTTAACATATCAATTCCTGAATATGGATTATATGTTATTTTTCAAAAGTATTCAGCCAATAATAGAATTACTTTTTTAAATGGAAAAAATTTTGTATCAGAAAAGCTTTCAAAAAATTATAAACTTTCTGGTGAGCACGAAGAAGATATTGTAACACTTAATATTATTGAAGAGAAAAAATTGAATTTGGAAAAATTTAATTATTTTTTAAGTATTTTACTTCCAAGGTATGGTGCAGATCTTTATAGGTACAAAGGAATTTTGTATCCAGATGATCAGCATAAAATCTATTTCAATGGTGTTCACGAAATATTTGAATATGAAATAAAACCTCTGGAAAAAGATGAGCAAAAAATTAATAGATTAGTTTTCATTGGTAAAAATATAAATCAGGATAAAACGTTGCGTGGTTTGGATAAATGCTTTGAATAATTCACTTTAGCATTACTTTTATAAAACCGATTATTGTATCAATTGCGCGCATTTTGCTAACTTCTTCGCCATAAACTGTTGGTATATCTACAAATCCAATTTTGTAGTTTTTCCTAGATGCATTAACTAATATCTCACTTTCCGCTTCAAAGCCACAGCTTAATGGTAAAATTTCTGGTAAAATTTCAGTTTTATATGCCCTAAAACCACTTTGAGAATCAAGAATTTTCTGCTTTGTTTTTATTGTCATCAAAAAAGATGTTATTTTATTACTCAAAATTCTGTGGAATGGCATTTTCTTTAACGAATGCATTCTATTTCCGATTATAATATCATATGAAATCATTTTCTTTAAAAAATAAGGAATAAAATTTGGATCGTGCTGTAAATCGGCATCTAAAGTAATTGTAATTTTTGCTTCAATTTCATATGCCTTTTTAAAACCTTGATTTAAAGAATATCCTTTCCCTTTATTTTGAGAATTTTTTATCAAAATAATTCTATTATCTTTTGGAATTTGACTTAAAGAATTATCAGTTGATCCATCATCGATTAAAATAATTTTATCAACGTATATTAAAGTTTGCTCAATAACCTGAGCAATTGTTCTCTCTTCATTATAAAAAGGAATTACAGCTACAACATTATTAAAGTTAGTCATTTTCTTTCAAATAATTTGTTATTGTTTCCGTTAATTTATTTTTTGAAAGACCTTTATTCAAAATTCCTTTATAAGCAATACCAATACTTCCTGTTTCCTCAGAAACAATTACAACAAGAACAGAAAAAAGTTCAGATATACCAAGAGCAGCTCTGTGTCTTGTGCCAATAGGCTGATTTTTATATGATTTTTGCTCGGAAAGCGGTAATGTACATCTTGCACTACGAATAATATCTTTTTGGATTATTACAGCTCCATCGTGTAAAGGTGAACGTGGATAAAAAATTGATTTAATTAAAATTGTACTAATATCAGCGTTTAATTCATCACCCGAATCAAAAATATTTTGTGGAATTTCTCCATTTTTATCTAGAACAATTAATGCCCCGTGCTGCAATTCAGACATATCAAAACAAGCATCAACAATAGCCTCGGTGGTTTTTTCAACATTTTTTTCCGAAATTTTTATCCTAAATGGATTTTTACCTAATTGCAAAAGGATTTTTCTAATTTCAGGATGAAAAATTATTATAAATGCAATTATCCAGCTATCAGTTATTAATTTTAGTAACCAAGCTACTGTTCTTAAATTCAACGTTTGAAAAATAAATGAAGACAAAAGGATTAGAACTAATCCTATAAACATTTGTACTGCAATCGTGCCTTTAACAACTTTATACACAGAATAGATTATAAAGGAAATGATTAAAATATCTATTAAATCCAATAAGGTAAAAGTGTAAAAACCTATGTTAAAAAGATCTATCATAAATTTTCTAATATTTTTCGCATTTGAACAGCATTTATATAATTATGAGTTCGTATATAATCAGCTCCATTTAATACACAATAAGTTTCAGTTATAATTGTCGCAATATCTCTTTCATCAACATTCAAATTTAATAATTTACCAAACATACTTTTTCTTGAAAGTCCAATTAAAACTGGTAAATTTAATTCTTTTAATTTTTTAATATTTTTTAATAGCAATAAATTATGTTCTAATAGTTTGCCAAAACCAATTCCGGGATCTATTATTATATTTTTTTCAGAAACACCATTTTGTATCGCAAAATTAACTCTAACTTTCAAAAAATTAAAAACTTCATTGATAACATCATTATATTTAGGATTATTTTGCATATCTTTAGGTGTACCAAGAATATGCATCAAAACAACTTTTACATCGTTATTAGCAACAACTTTTATCATCTCTTCATCAAAAGTCATTGCACTTATGTCATTTATAAATTTTGCTCCGTTCTCTACTGCTAAATTTGCTACTTTACTTTTATAAGTATCAACGGAAATATCTATTTCAGGGAAATTATTATGAATTGCTTTAATTACTGGAATTACTCTATTGATTTCTTCCTCTAAAGTTACAGGTTCAGCACCTGGTCGAGTAGATTCGCCACCTACATCAACAATATCAACATTATTCTTTACCATATCTTCAACAGTTTTCAGTATTGTATTTATATCTGTGTATTTCCCACCATCTGAAAATGAATCAGGAGTAACATTTAATATCGCCATTATTTTCATATTTCAACCATACCTTTGTAAATTATTTTTTCTCTGTCTACTTCTTTTATATCAAAATTAAAATCTGCAACATTCTTTTTAATTTTCTCAGCATCACCAACAATAAAGAAAACTTTATTTTCATTAAGTAAATTATTTGCTTCTTCATATATATTATCAAGTGTTATATTAAAAATATATTCTTTAATATTAGCAATATATTCATTACTTAAATTATATTCAGCGATATTTGTATAATAATTTGTTATATTTTTATATTTATCAAAAAATGAAATATACTTATAATAATATGCTTCCTTACTTTTTTCAAATTCCTCAATAGTAATATTTTTCTTTACTTTTTCAAATTCATCTATTAAAATCTTAAAAGTCAAATTCAATTTTTCATTTTCAATAGAAGTTGAAATATTAAAAGTTGAAATATCTATTTGATGTGAAAAGGAAGATGAAATACCATAAGTTGCTCCAATTTTTTCTCTAATTACGGTATTCAATCTACTATTGAATGATGAACCCAAAATTCTATTAAAAATATTTTTTGCAAAATAATTTTTTGCATTATAAGGTGTTGTATAGTTTGAGATTAAAATATCAGCTTGTACAGCCTCTGGTTTATGAACAATATACAATGTATTTCGGAGTTTATTTAAGTCAAAATCGAATTTTGGATTTTTTATATTGGGATTAAAATTTAAATATTTGTTGAACAAATTTTCAATTTCTAAAGTACTTAAATCAGTTGTTATAACTGCTTTATATTTCGTGTTAGTAAAATAATTTTTATAGTAATTTTTTATCAAATTTTCATCAAATTTATCAACAGTATTAGCAAAACCTTGCAAAAAATTTCTATAAGATTTATGATTTTTATACATTACAAGTGTTGAAATTGCAGAAAGTAAAATATTATTATCTATCTTAAAATGTTCAAAATACTTTAATAAATTTTCTTTTGCAAGTTGTATATCATTGATATCAAAATGTGGCTCAGTGAGAATTAATTTTATAAAATAAAAGGCTTTATCTATATACTCGGACAAAGTATTTACAGAAAGATAAAATTTGTCTTTTGTTATATATGGAGAAATTGTAATACCATAAAACGATAATTGATCATCAAGTTCATATTTATTATACTCACCAGCACCATACATTAATAAAGACGAAATAAATTTCATTATTCCAGCATGATTATCATCTTCAAATTTAGGAGAAATATCAAAAGAAATTTTAATATTTGATATTGGCAATTTATCTTTTTTTAAGTGATATATTTCATTGCCACTGTTTAATTGTATATATGAATATTTGGGAAATTCGATTATATTTTTATTAATTTGTTTATTTAAGATTGTTTCAAGCATTCTCAGCCTCAGATTTTGGAAATACTTTTAAAATAAAATAATTTTTATTTTGGAAATATTTTTCGATTATGTACACTATATCATCATTAGTTATACTATTATAAATTTCAATAGTTTTCTTAAAATAATCCGGATCATTATAATAAAATTCATATTCATTAATTTGGTTAGCGACATCGCTAATAGATTGTAGAGAAAATATGAAATTTGAGAAGTTACTATTTTTAATTTTTTGAAGCATAAAATCATCAGGCAAATTATTTCTAATATTCAATATATCGGTATAAACATTTTCAATCAATTTATCGATACTTTCTATACTTTTTGGTAAAAACTGCACGAAGAAAATTCCATCGTGTTTTAAGGCCAAATTATAGGAAGAAATATTTAATACTGATTGTTCTTCAAAATAGTATTTCTTATTTAAATAGCTATTATTGTAAGATGATAACAGTTCACTGAACATACTTAAAACTATAGAATCTCTTTCATCGTATCTAGAAGCCTTGAATGTCATATTTACAAGCGGAAATTGAACATTATCATATATTCTTTTTTCAAAGGTTTTATTAATTTCAATATTTTCAATTTGAATTTGCTCTGATGGTAAAGTAATGATATTTTTATCAAAATATTGTTCAATAAGTTTTTTAGCTGTATCAAAATCAAAATTACCTGCCACTACTAAAGATGCATTAGCAGGATGATAATATTTTTGATAAAACTCCTTTACATCGTTTAATGTATAAGATTTTATATCATCGGCCGAACCAATTACTGGATGGGCATATGGATGAGTTTTAGGATAAATATTAAATAAAATATTTTCAAAAGTTAATCCATAAGGCGTATTATCATAACGTTCCAATCTTTCATTGTAAACAACGTCTATTTGATTTTTCAAATTTTCTTCATTCAGTCCATCTAAAAGATTGAACATTCTATCAGCTTCTAGAAAAAGAATAAGTTCTAAATAGTCAGCAGGAATAAATTCATAATAGACAGTTTTATCAAAAGATGTAAAAGCGTTTAATCCACCGCCTAAATCTTCAATAAACTTAAAATGCTCACCTTTTTTTACATTTTTTGAACCTTCAAACATAAGATGTTCAAAAAGATGGGCAATTCCTGTTTTATTTTGTGGATCTCTATAAGAACCAACATTATAATATAAATTTGTAGCCACAAGCGGAGTTGATTTATCTTGGTAGAGTATTACATTTAAACCATTACTTAGCTTATATTTAACAAAATTAAATTCTCTATCAAATTTCATTTTACCTCAAAATTATTGATATCTTTTAATTGCAACAAGAGTTTTATCATCGTTAAATCGATGTTTTGCTGAAAATTTCATTACTTCTGTAAGAATATTGTAACAAATTTCTTTAGGTGTTAAGTGAATATTTCTTTTTAATAATTCTTCTACACGTTTATCACCAAAGAAATTATAATTTTCATCATTAGCTTCTGTTATACCATCGGAATATATGAGTAGTACATCACCAATGTCAAAATTAATATGCTCTGTTTCGTATAGAGCATTTTTTGCTGGGCCAAGCACAGGACCAGTAGGTTTTAAGTATTTAATTTCTCCAGTTTTAGCCGAAATAAACATTGGTGGATTATGCCCAGCACTAGCGTAGAGGAATAATCCATTTTTATTATTTGATAATTCACCATAAAATAATGAACAAAATTTATCGTCAGCAAATATTTTATTAACCAATTGATTTATTTTTTTTAAGAATGACGAAATGTTAATTTGAAAAGTACTAGCCATACGAATAGCGCCAGAAATATACATAGCTTCGGCAGCGGCACTCAAACCGTGACTAGCAACATCGCCAACAACAATTCCTAGTCTTTCGTGCTCGTCGCCTGTAGGTAAATAATCAAAGAAGTCACCTCCTATCAACTCTGCTGGAAGTGTTACACCGAACATCTCATAGCCAGCAAATTTGAAATCGTGATCTGGTAAAATGCTTTTTTGAATTTCTTGAGCTTTTTCAATTTCATTAATTAAATATTGTTTATTTGCATCAATTTTTTGTTGTTGTAGTTTTGAACCAATTATTGTAGCTATTATATTAAGAACGAATTGAATATCATCATTAATTTGATTTGATATAAAAAGTATCAATTTTTCGTGATATTTTTTACCATTAATAATAGTTCTATCACCAACTCCTAATAATGTGAAATAATCATCTGAATTTTTTATATTAAAAGGTTTATCTAAAATTGTAATTCTATCTTTACTATCGCCACGGAATAAATCATATTGCTCAATTGAAATATCAGGGAAATTGAAATCTTTTAATTTCCCATTAGAACTTACAAAAGAATACTTATTATTTTCATACTGCCAGAACGCTGCAGTATGAATATTTAAATCACTATAATTGATAATTTCATTTAAGATTGATTCAATTAATTCTGTTTCATTTGAATAATTTTTAGATGCTATAATTTCTAAGGTTTTATTTATTTTACGATGTTCCAAATCTTACTCTTCATTTATTAAACAATCAAATCTTTGCCATTCTTTAATTTTATTTATAATAAATTTTGTTATTAAATTTAATGCCTCTTTTTGATTAACTACATAAAAAGGCTTTCCTACCGAAAAATGAACTGTCTTAGTAATATCAAATTTACCAAAATCTTTAATGTATTTTCCGTTTTTCATTGCATCAGTTACAAGAGCCACAGGTATAACTGGAACATTGTAATGTTTAGCCAGCTTAACACCTATTGTTGAAAATTGCTCTGGTGATACTTTATGATATCTGGTGCCTTGTGGAAAAACAATCAAAGAAACATTTTGCTCAAAAAGTTTTTCAGCTTTTTGAATAATTATTTCATAATCTAATCGAGGATTTTTCCTTGTAATTGGAATTGGTTGTAATACCGAAAGAACTTTACCAAAAATAGGATAATTTAATAATTCTTTTTTTAATATATAATCACATTTAATATTTTTAGGGAAAATCCCTTGTAAAATAAATGTTTCCAACGAACTCATATGATTTGATATAATTACAGCAGGTTTTTCAAGACCATAAACTTCTGGCTCAATTTCAACATTGAATTTTATACCACATTTTTCTAAATCTTTTCTTATTTCAATTGATTTAGCTACACAGGCAGGATAATTGTGATAATATTTGCTCGAATTATATACAACTTCTAATAAATCTTTGATCAAATAATAATAACACTTATAATTATTTTTCATATTAAATTTATAATTTATTGAATTCTAATATAAAAAAAATTGCTAAAATTATAAAATTAGATAAATATAAATTTGAATTGGTCATAAAGTAGTTTTAAGATTAAAATAGAAACAATTGTAATAAATAATATTCTTATGAATGAATGGCCAAATTTAATGGCTAATTTAGTACCAACGAAAGATCCGAAACTATTTGAAATAGCCATAGGAATAGCTAAATACCAAAGTATATGCCCTGTTGATATAAAATATATAAGAGCTGATAAATTAGTCGAAAAGTTAATTATTTTTGCTGATGCGGATGCTTGTAAGAAATTTAAATTCATGAAATAAACAAAACAAAAAATTAAAAAACTTCCAGTTCCAGGTCCGAAAAATCCATCATAAAATCCAATAATTGCAGTAAAGATAATTAAAAAATAAGTATTTTTTACAAATATTTTATCTGATTCTTTTCCAAAATCTTTATTAACTAAAGTATAAATGAATATTGAAATCAATAAAACGATAACTATAGGTCTGAGGATTGATGAAGGTAAAAATGTTGTTAAAAAAGCCCCCAATGCAGAAAAAATAAAAGCTGTGATTGCTCCATCAATTAAATAACGCTTTGGATACTCTACATTTCTGTTATAATTTATTATTGCCATACAAGTTCCAGAAATCGAAGAGAATTTATTTGTACCAAATAATGTAGGAATTGGATAATTTGGAAACAAAACAAGAAGAGCTGGAATTTGAATTAACCCGCCACCGCCAATAATAGAATCTATAAATCCAGCTAAAAATGAAAAAATTAAAATAAGTATAAACGACATTTTTAATTTAAATTGTTAATAATATAGTTTTTTAATTCAGTATAATCAATATCTCTAATATCTATAGATTTTCTAACACTTAAAGCAGCAATGGCACCACAAGCTTCTCCTGTAGCTGAAGAAGTTGGCATAATTCTTAATGCACCGTGTGCTTTTCTAGTTGCCGAGATAGATTTCCCAGCCGATAGAACATTTCTGATACCTTTCACGTATAGTGCTTCCATTGGGATTTCGTAAAATCTACCTTTTTCAATCTCTTGCATAACATCTTCCTCACCTTTAGCACCGTGAATATCAATACCATAACAACCACGTGCTATAGGATGATCAAATTTTCTACATTTTAATAAATCATCTTCTGTAATTATATAATCCCCAATTACTCTTCTTGTTTCTCTTACTCCAACTTGATAAGCAGTTTCTAACAAAATAGAATTTTCAAAACCGGGTATTTCGTTTTTTAAAATATCTACAATTTGAAAAACTTGTTCCCTACCAATTAGTTCTGCTTTTGTAAGGTCTGAAGATACTGAACCATCAAGTGATAAAATATTGGTACAATTGAAACTAGCTTCTCCTGTTTCGGGTAAAGTTGTAAAGAAAATATAATTTACATCTTTATTAAGTAAATTTTGCTTTTTTGCATTATTAACTTGTTCGAAATAACCTGCAATTGAAATAATTTTATTCAAATTAAAATCTTTTTCAACCCATTGGAAAAAATTATCAAGATTATTTTTAACATAATCTATCGCTTTAATTAAATCTATGTTTCCCATTCTAAAAAATAAAGTCATTGCTTGTAAAACACCTGTTTTTTCATCTCCTTTTAGTGTAGGAATTTTAGATAAAAATAAGAGTTGAGCATCTCCAGTGGTATCAATAAAAACTTTACTTTCAATATTATATATTTTGTTAAAATTCAATACATCGATACTACTGATATTTGAGTTTTCTGTATATGATTTGATAATTACCGTATTCAATAAAATATCTACATTATAACTTTTCAAAAGTGAATAAGTAGCATTACGAAAATTAGATGCGAAAAATCCATTATCAATCATACCAAAAGATTTTTGCATTTCTTCTTCAATTTGATGGAAAACACCTTTCACAAGTGGTTTATTATCAACATAATGATTCATAAAAGGGCCAACCATTCCAGCAGAACTCATGCCTCCAAGGAACCCATATTGCTCAATTAATATAGTTTTTGCTCCCATTGAACCAGCTTTAATGGCTGCTGAAATCCCCGCTATTCCAGCCCCCAAAACAACTATATCATATTTCATTTATCCCCCATAAATTTATATAAGTTATAAAGTTAAATATTTTTCTCAAAATTTAAAAATAAATTTTGTAATTAACTCTGAAATTTCTCCCCGGTTCTGGCATAACCATTTTTAATCGTGAAAGATGGTTGTAATAAACTGCATTAAAAATATTATCAATCGAGATATATAAATCGCTATAAATTTTCCCTACATAAAAAGAACTATTTACAGAGAAATTCCAAATATTATAACCTGAAGTTGGTAATTCAAATAAATCAGTTCGATTTTGTTTTAGAACATTTTCATTAGTCACGATTATAATGAAATAATTATTTTTCCAATTTATTTGATTAACATTTTTTAATGGTGCAATAGCTGGCAATGGCAAATTCTGTGATATGTTTTTACCATAAGTATAACTTAAATTGGAAGATATTGAAATATTTTCAAATAAATTATATTTTATCGAAACTTCGGTACCACGAATTACAGCATTATTTCCATCAGTTTGGTATATTGGTAACAATGTTTGATAGTTAGTTTTACCAGTATTTCTAGTTGCTATAAAACTGCTCAAATAGTAATTGTAAAGATTAGTAATAAATTCAAAATTATCCTTCTTATAAGATGAAATTATTTCAACACCATAACCATTTTCATCCTTTAAATTTGGATTTCCAATTTCATAAGAATAAGCTGCTAAATGTGGTCCTTCACTATACAGTTCTTCAATTGATGGCACTCTCGAAGACTTCGATAACATTATTCCCAAATTATATTCTGGTGTTATATTATAAATTGCGGAAAAAGCTAAAGAATAAGTCAAATAATCACGATTTTTTAAATACTCTGGGCGTAAAAAAGAATTTTTATTAGGTTTATATGTATCATAATTAAGACGATAGGAAAATTGTAAATTTAATTCTCTTAAATCAATATTATTAAAATTATAAAATGCAAGATTATAAGATCTAACAAAAGGAGTAAAAACATAACCGCCAACCTTGAAATCTCTGTAATTTAATGAGATACCTGCATCTCCATTATCAATACCAAAAATTTTAAAATAATTTAAGTTGATTTTTGAATCATATTTTAATGAAAGAAATTCAGCACCCACAACATTTTTTGCTTCATATTCAGTGTGATGATAATATGTTCTTGATAAATCTATCGTTATATTTCTAAAATTTCTATTATCTAATTCATAAGCAAATTTAAATGAATAGTTATTTTTGCCCATATCAATATCAACGCCATTAGGATGTGTTCCGACCACACCTCCGGGAACACCATATGACGAATTAAATTTTCTAAAACCAAAACCTACAAAACCATTATCAAAAATATATGATGTAGAAAATGCAAATGCATAGTTTGATATGTTAGTGTTTTTAAATTTTTCATTATGAATTTTCATATCATCGCTTTTTTTTCGAAGCGCTTCAAAATTTAAATTAAAAGATGTTATTGGTAATTTTACATTTATAAACTCAGCATTCGAATTGTTTATACTTTCGTAGAAACTACCTAACTGAATATTAGGTTTAAATAATTTTGATGAAATTATATCATTACGTATAACATTAACAAAACCACCTATTGCTACTGGAGTATACATTAATAATTTAGGACCACGCACTATTTCAATACTTTCAATTGTATATGGTTCAATTGTTGTTGCGTGATCTGGTGAAGTAGCAGATAAATCGTTTGTTGACTGACCATCTTCTGCTAATTCAATGCGGTTACCATTCAAACCACGAATGACAGGCCGTGCAGGAGCTGGGCCCATACTTCTTATTGCAACACCAACTTGATTTCGCATTGACATAGCCAATGAATTGGATAGATCTTTCTGTAAGTTTTTACCAGATTGTTTATTAATTGAATTTAAAACATCGTCAAATTTATTTTTATCCACATAACAGCTAACAGTAACAGATTTCAATCCATAGTTAAGTGGTGAAAGATGTATTATTATAGTTTTATTTGATAATTCTTGTAGATTAAAATAATTTGTATATACCTGATAACCAATTAAAAATGCTTTAATTTCTATTCTATTTGTATCCAAATGTAAATTACTAAATGTGACACAACCGCTATCGTTGGTAAACTTTGAATAATTTTTTTCATTTTGAACAATTACTTTGACATTTTGTAATAATTTATGGTTATCGCTATCGATGAATTTCAATTTTATAATTTCTTGACTAAATAAATAATTATTAATAAAAAGCAAAGCCACAATAATGTGGCTTGCTATTATATTTTTTTTCAATTTGTCACCTCAACATTAATTTTTGATGAAACAAATTCAGCATTACCATTTACTATCAATTTGAATTGAAATTTTGTAGTGCCGATTTTCTTCCCTATAAACCTAACTACCCAAGGTTCATCTGCTTCTCTAATGAAAGTTGCAATTGTGTTGTCATCAAAAACTAATTCAAAATTATGTAATGGATATTCAGGTTGAAATTTTTTATTATTTTCATCCAAAAACTCAATTTTTATATGCTCTGTAGTATCTCTTAATTTTAATGTTATTTTCCCGGTTGTAGAATTTGTAGTAGCTGATGCTAATTGTTGATTATTTTCTTCGTAGCTAAATAAAACTGCAATAGGCTCACCGTGTTTGGTAGTATCAACTACAACTTTGACTGGAATTTTTGGTGTTCTAAAATCAGGATGCCCCATATGATTCACTAAAAATTCAATTGTTGTTTTACCCTCTTTTAACCCTTTCAAATGGAAAGCATATTCTTTGGGATCATCTTGAACCACACTTAAAATACTTTTATCTGTTATATTAAAACCAAGTAAATGGTCTGAATCAGTCGGTGGGTTAATAATATTTTTATTTGCATCTAAAAATTTTACACTAAAATGTTCGGATAAAGCATTTAATGGTGCAACCAAAGTATCTTGTAATATTTGTCCATTATATTCTCTTAAAATAATTCCTTGATGTACAGCAAAAATAATTTTTTTTGTTGCATCTTGGATAATAAGTCCATCTGCCTCAAAATGTGGTGTTTGTGGAGTAGATGGATTACTATCTTCTTTACAACCATTTAGCAAAAACAGAACAAAAATAAATAATACTAATTTTAATATATTTTTTTGAAACATTGCAAGCTCCTAATAAATAATGAATAAATAAAATTTAAATATTATATGATTGAAATATTTTTTATAATATTGGAGGAGCTTTTGTTAAGTATTTATTTTCTGAAGATTTTAATGTGGATGAATTTACAGATTGAAAATTATAGGGAAGAAAATTAAAAATTGAAATTAGTTGATAATTCTGGACAGTATCAAAATTATTATGAACAAGAGTACATATATCACAACTTGACCCTTGACAATCATCTTTATTAATTACAATATTGGATGGAGTGTCTGGAAATAAATTAATTTCGTGAAAATGAAGGATGGATAAAAGGATTACATTTATGTAAACAAAAATTGCAAATATTTTTCGCATTAAAATATTTTTTTTTTAGAAATTAATATAATAAATTTACAAACATTTTAACAAGTATATAAGTTCAAATATGTTAATCATTCGTAAACAATGAGAGAAAAATAAATGAAAAAAGTAACCGTATTTTTGTTATTTTTAATCTATTTTGTATTTGCACAAGGAAATTATTATCAAAACATTGACCCTTCAAAAAATACTTTTATTCAAGATTTACAAAATTTGATTAGAAGTAATACCGTTGTAATTCCCTACGATCAATTTGATGAGACAAACATAGCAAACTTTGCTTCATCAGATGCTGGCAACGGACAGAGAAAAGTAACTTGTGTATATTCAGGTGAAGTTTACACTTATACACCACCATTTGCTTGGGGATATTTCTCAAGAGAACATACGTTTTGTCACAGCTGGATGCCAACTTACTCTTCAAAAAGTGGTCCAGAATATTCTGACCAGCATCATCTTTTCCCCACTAATCAAAATAAAGCTAATGGTGTAAGGAATAACCACCCTTTAGGAGAAGTTCTTACAGTTACTTCATCTTTTTTGAGTTGTAAATATGGACTTAATGTTAACGGTAAACCTGTTTTTGAACCAAGAAATGAGCATAAAGGTGATGCCGCAAGAGCACTACTTTATATGTCTTTAAGATATAATGGCGTAAACAATAAAGATTGGACATTCAACTATTTAAATAGTGTTACTCTTAAAAATCTTGGCGAAGATACACAAAGTGTTGCTATTTTATTAAAATGGCATAAACAAGATCCACCAGATGAATGGGAAAGATCAAGAAATGATTATATTTATTCAATACAAAAGAATAGAAATCCTTTTGTTGACCATCCAGAATGGGTTGATTATATAAATTGGTATAATCTATCATACAAAAATATAAATTTGAAATTAGCTAACGAGCCAACTAATAATATTACAAATTTAAGAGCATCGTCTATATTAGATAATTCTGTAAAAATAGAATGGGATTTAGCTCTTCCAGGTACGCAAAGCCCTGCAGGTTATTTAATTATAATGAGCTCAATACCTGATATTACTTTCCCAGTTGATGGGAAAAAATACAACCAAGATTTAAATTTTTCGGATGGCAATGGCTTAATTTATGTCGAAAATAATGTTTCATCGTATGTACTCAATAATCTTCAACCAGCAACTGATTATTATTTTTCAGTTTTTTCATATAATGGCGATGCAGATTCTATAAATTATAAAACAGATGGTCAAATCCCAAAAATTAAGGTAACCACAACCGGTATAAGTATTGAACCTAAATTTAGTGTTAATGATTTTAAAGTATCACGTACCGGAAATAATTTCGTAACACTTGAATGGAAATATGATTCACTACCTAAACCAACAGGATATATAATTTCATATACAAACTCAAATAATATAAATTTTGTTCCTGAAGATGGAAAAGATTATTCTAATGATTACGATTTGTCAGATTCATTAGGTATTATTGTTGTAACTCCCGGTAATATAAATAGTTATTATGTTTCAAATTTGAATGTCAATCAAAGATATTATTTTACAATATATCCTTTCAATGGTACAACGAGTAAAAACTACAAAACCGATAATCCACAATATTGTCAAGCTTTTACAAAATATGTTAATACTTCAGAATTACTTATAAGTGAATACGTCGAAGGAACTGGCGATAATCAATACATAGAAATTTACAATGGAACTGGTTTCAAGGTTGAATTATCTGATTACAGTTTAAGAGTTTATTGTGATGGTGCTAATAATCCTACATATGAATATAATTTTAGCGGATTTATGGAAGATAATACGACACTTGTTATAAAGAATTCAAAATCAAATCTTTATACTGGATCAGCTATTGCTTGGGAAAATTTAAAATTTGATGGAAACGACGCTGTATCATTATACCGAAAATCTCAAAATAAGGATATTGATGTTGTTGGCGTTATAGGTCAAAACCCAGGCACTGAATGGAAATATTTAACTTCTTGGTCAACGTTAGATAAAACATTACGAAGAAAAACAACTATCACAAATCCTATTGTCAATACAAATGATTTTGCTACACTAGGTATTGAATGGAATTATGCTAATACTGATGATGTTTCAGACTTAGGTAAACATATGATTACTTCACAATCTAATTTAATTTTATTGGAAAAATATGATGGAACCGATAGTATGATCGTTGCATCCAAAGATGGTATTTGGACTAAATATCTAAATTCAAAAGTCATTTCCGCCGAAACTGGGGGCGTATCTACGCCAGAACACTCATATATAAGTTATGATATAACACAAAAATTACCAAATTGGAGTTTAGGAAGTGAATTTTCCAATGAATGGATAGGCTGGATGGATTTGAATAGAACTTCTGTTGGTGGTTGGGGCTCATCAAATTATAGTTGCGCTATGGTTTTAGCTGCAAATTCACCTATATTAAATGCTTCTTCAACTCAGGGATATGCAATTGGATATGAATACAATTCCGCGGGCGATGACCCATTAGTTTTATTTAAATTTGAAAAAGGAATTAGTACTGGTACAACTCTTCCAACTGGTGCAACAAAAATATTAACTTCTGGATATAATTATGCCGATGCTGATAATGGTGTAAACTTTTATGTGAAACTTAATCCTGATGGAACTTGGACAATTAAAACTAAAAAAGGGGCAAAACTCGATTATGCTTCTGCAATAAATCCTGCAAGCTACAGTGATAGTGAAGTTACATCTTCCACACCAGATGATACTTATGAAGGAAAAGATTTTAAATATATAGGATGGGCGTATGCTCATAATACTGCTATAACTTCAGCAGATTTTTCTAATTTAGGCGCCGGAATGTATACTTCTTACACGCCACCAGTAACGATTGAGAATAAAACTAATAATCAAACAAATAAGAAATACGAATTTGAATTATATCAAAATTATCCAAATCCTTTTAATCCAGTAACAAATATAGCTTATTCTTTAAAAGTAGATACAAATGTTAAATTAAGAGTATTCAATTCTATTGGTCAAGAAGTAAAAGTTTTAGTAAACGGATATCAAACAAATGGTAAATATACTGTACAATTTGATGCATCATCTTTACCAAGTGGCATCTATTATTATATGTTAGAGACCACCTATGGCAGTTTTACAAAAAAAATGTTACTAATTAAATAAAATTTATTTGCATTTTGATGAAAAATATATTATATTAGTATTTCAAATTTAATAAAATTTGAAAAAACTATGGGGGCATAGCTCAGCTGGGAGAGCATCTGCCTTGCAAGCAGAAGGTCAGCGGTTCGATCCCGCTTGCCTCCACGAAAAAGCCTTTAATATTTCTAAAGGCTTTTTTATTTTTAAATTTTTTATATAAATTAAACAGTGTTATTTCTATTACTTCAAACCTTTTTAATCCTATAGAGTATTTTTAATTATTTCCTACATTAAAAGATGTTTTATAAGTCATCATTGAAGTTTTTTTATTTGTATTAATAATTTGTAAAAGATTTATTTTTAAAATATCTTATAAATTTTTTAAAGACTTTATTATTATAGCTCAGACGGTGTAAGCGTGACCGCGCAACTGACGTTGTGCGGTTTTTTGCAATTCTTGCAAAAAAATAAAGATGGCATTTATATTGTATTGTCGATATAATTGCCACCTTTTAAATTTGTATGCCACCGCGTGGAAAATTCGTGCCACCACACGGCATATCAATGCCAAAAAGGTGGCATATCAATGCCACCCTACATTTATTTTTGCCACCGTGTGATAATTCCGTGCCACCTTTTGCCAAGGTGGCAAATTTCAATACCACGCTACGTTTATTTTTGCCACCGCGTGGAAAATTCGTGCCACCATTGTGGCATTCAATGCCAAAAAGGTGGCATATCAATGCCACCCTACATTTTTTTACCACCGTGTGATAATTCCGTGCCACCTTTTGCCAAGGTGGCAAATTTCAATGCCACCCTACGTTTATTTTTGCCACCTATTTAAATGGTGGCAAAATTTTTGCGGGCAGTTCGGCCCGCTGGCCCCTTGCGGCATGACGTATGCCGCAAGGGGCTTATGCCTACACCGTCTGAGCCCATATATAAAAAAAT
>Ga0116168_1000382_pt1 | contig 43955 bp, 47 predicted proteins | sample AD_UKC129_MetaG_FD_89795 | JGI IMG/M metagenome (GOLD analysis project Ga0116168, IMG submission 89795) | Active sludge microbial communities of municipal wastewater-treating anaerobic digesters from Canada - AD_UKC129_MetaG | ecosystem: Engineered > Bioreactor > Anaerobic > Digestate | place... | reverse complement strand
TTACTTTAACCCCTTTTAGCCTATAACCAACCCATGAAAACCTAATAACCACCTACCCCACCAAAATCATCTAAAAACTACTTTAGATTATCTTAGTTTCCTATTTTTTGATTTGGAGATGTCCTGTCAGTCGTCCACCTTTATAAATAAAGTGCATTACCAGGGGTCGACAAATTTATATACCTGAAAGAAGAAACCTCAGAACAAAACAGACAAATTAAAGGAAAAAACCGCCCTGTTAAAATCAGACCAAAATGGGATTGAAACTCGATCTGTTCGCGGCGCTCCTCGTCGGCGGCGTCCGGGTTAAAATCAGACCAAAATGGGATTGAAACTCACGAGAGGGAACGTCCCCTTCTCTAGGGTGTGTCCGGTTAAAATCAGACCAAAATGGGATTGAAACATATTTGAGGTGGGTGAGGTAGTATACCTTGACAAGAGTTAAAATCAGACCAAAATGGGATTGAAACAAACCTTGAAACCCGAGGATGTGATCCCTCCGATCGTGTTAAAATCAGGCCAAAACGGGATTGAAATTCTATTACGATACTGTTTTTTGTTATTTTCACAGAGTTTGGACTAAAATTAACAGGAGAACAGAATCTAAAGGCTTTGAAGTTTTAGCAGAGCCAATTTATATTTGAATGCTTTAAATAATTTAGATTAGAGAGTATTGAGGGGGTTATACTTGAGGCTTAGAATAGAATTCAGATCAGACATAAGACCATTCAGGATTCCATATAATTATAATCATATTTTATCTGCGATTATTTATAGGAGAATAGCTGACCCAGACCTCGCAAGTGAACTCCATTCTGCTAACAACTTTAAATTTTTCACATTTTCCCAGTTGAACATACCACGAAGGAAATCATTTGAAAATTTCCTCCTATCAGAGGATGGTAAATTTTACTTTTTCATATCATCCAAACATAGAGCTCATCAAAAATCTTGTTGAAGGATTTATTGAAAAGCCTGAAATCGATTTTTTGAGAAGAAAAATCCACGTAGACTATGTTGAGTTCCTGGAGCCCCCTAAGATCAAAAGGAATATGAAATTCAAGACGATCTCCCCCATAATTATAAAAACAGTGAAAGAGGATAAAGGAGTCCTTAAACAGTGGAACTTGAACCCAAATGACATCAGATTTTATGAAAACATGCAAAAGAACCTTATAAGGGAGTATAAGGAATTTTATGGGGATTATGATGGTGATGAATACCTCAAAGTCGTCCCTACCCTAGTTCCATCAAGAGAAAAAGAATCATGATACCCAAGGAGGATATTGAAACATACCACAGAGCATATCATATGAAATCACAATCGAGGGAGATCCAAGATTCATAAAATTCGGATACGAGTGCGGGTTTGGTGAAAAAAACAGCATGGGCTTTGGGATGGTGACAAAAGCATGAAAATAAATCTATAGGAGGGGGATCAAAGCACGCGCCTCGAAGATGACATTACTTCACTGACAATACCCCCCACAAAAATGTGGAATAAAAGACCCTCGCAAATTCCCATCATTCTTTAAGGCAAGCTCTAGATCCCCCCATCTGCCACCCTATTTCTCTAGACACCCACCATCAAACAATCCATGTTCCTATGGGATCGTAGCTGACAATTGCCATAAAAAATTTAGAATCCCCACCTTATAGTATATTTGTACCCTGGTCCATAAACGCCTAGCATGCAAAAGAAATCTGAGAAGATTCTACCTAGAAGGTTATATTAGTTGTGATAGTATGTTTATAACAGAGATCATGTCAGAGGAGTGATCTGTTTGGGTAAAGTATCATCAAAGAAACTCTATGAATTTCGGAGGACCTTAGAAGAGCTTGCGAAAAAGAAAGGTAGGGGCACTGAACTCGTATCAGTGTATATACCACCTGATAGGCAGATAAGTGACGTGACTAAGCATATGAGGGAAGAATTAAGTCAAAGTGCTAATATTAAGAGTAAACAGACTAGGAAGAATGTTCAATCAGCAATAGAAGTTATAATGCAACGTTTGAAATTGTTCCCCAAACCACCAGAGAACGGTCTTGTGATGTTCGTTGGTATGATACCCCGTGGAGGACCAGGCACCGAAAAGATGGAAACATACGTTTTCGAACCGCCAGAGCCCATAAAAACCTATATATATCACTGTAATTCTGAATTTTACCTCGAACCCCTAAAGGAGATGCTAGAAGAGAAGGAAATCTATGGTCTAGCTGTTCTAGACCGTAAAGAGGCTACAATAGCACTCTTAAAGGGTAAGCGGATTGAAATCCTGAAAACCCTTACAAGTGGCGTTCCAGGAAAGCACAAGGCTGGAGGCCAGTCACAGCGGAGATTCGACCGCCTGATAGAACTGGCAGCACACGAATTCCTCAAAAGGATAGGAGATCATATGAACGAAGCCTTCCTATCAATACCCGACCTCAAGGGGATTATCATCGGGGGTCCGGGTCATACCAAGGAGGATTTCGTGAAAGGAGATTACCTACACCATGAGATTAAGAAAAAGATTATAACAACAGTTGACACATCCTATACCGGCGAATTCGGGATAAGGGAAGTTATAGACAAATCAATGGATGTTCTAACAGAAATTGATGTGATGAGGGAGAAAAAACTAGTCCAGAGGTTCCTCACCGAACTCATAAATGAAGAAGGACTGGCAGCCTATGGAGAAGAAGAAGTGCGAAATTATCTCCAAATGGGGGCTGTGGAAGTACTTTTATTATCAGAGGATCTCAGAGCAAAAAGAGCCACTTATCAGTGCCCATCCTGTAACTATAAAATGGATATAACCATAAAAAAGGAAGAATATAGGGAATGTCCCAAGTGTAATGATCAAATGAAAATAGTGGACTCCAGGGACCTCATTGACGATCTTGTGGAAATCGCCGAGACAGTAGGCTCCGAAGTGGAGATAATATCAACTGAGACAGAGGAAGGAATCCAACTTCTAAAAGCCTTTGGTGGTATCGGGGCGATCTTAAGGTACAGGCCATAACCCGGAGGATAAACCTCACCAGGGGGAAAGGGAGTGCATGGGATAATCCCCCCCATAGAGGCCTGCTAATAACCAACTTTTTTTTAGGGTTTTAGTCCCTTGGGATCCCCCCTACAATTTTTTTAGGTGGAGTATGCTCAAGTTCACCTTATCCAAGTCTCTTAACCTTTATAAGTGACGTGACAGGAACCCCATCAACCTTTGAAATGCCCTTTTTGTCTATGAGCACCGCCACTACAACTGGTGTTGCCTTCTGACCCTTCAATACCGTTACAGCTTCTTTTATCGTCCTGCCACTTGTTATCACATCATCTACTATGAGCACTCTCTTATTTTTAACCTTTGCAAAATTGCTGCTTATAGCCCCCCTGGCGTCTTTACCCTTCCTATGTTTTATGGGGTGGAAAACCGCTAATGATATGTCCTTTTTCAACTTTGAGACCATCTCATCGGCCATGAGGGTGGCGAATGGGATGCCGCTGATGGCTATTCCAACCACCACATCTATTTCCCCATATTCTAATGCAAGGTCGGCCATGGCAACTGAAACGTGTCTCATCCGAGTGGAGCTTCTGCCAAGGCTCTCCCAGTTTATGGCGAAATCTAATGGAGCTTCTTTTATAGATTTCACACTTGTCTGGAGTGTTAACCATCTCGCAGTGTCTTTTGAAACGTTTAACTCATCTGCGATTTCTCCCGTGGTGAAGCCCCTTTTTCGGAGTTCTTGGGCTTTTTTTATGAGTTTTTCTGTCATTTCACACACCTTTATAGGTCCCCGTTTAATGTTATGGGGCGATGTTCCCTCGCAGATCTTATAGCTGCAAGGGCTGTTCTAAGAGCGTATATTCCATCTTCTCCTGTTATTTCAGGTTCTTCATCATTTATGATTGACATGAGGAAGGATCTGATCTCGTTTTTTAATGGTTCTTCATGTTCTATTTGAACATTCTGGGCGAACTTACCATAAACGTCTATACTCTGATCTATGTAATCTATGTTTATTATCCCATCAGTGCCTGTTATGGCTAGTTTCCTCCTCTTATATGGGGTTAACCAGTTAACCTCTAGCATGCCTGTTATGCCACTTTCAAATTTTGCCATTATCTCTGCATGGTCCTCGAATTGGCATTTTTCGAGTATGCTCCCCATTGTCGCGTAGATTTCCCTTACTGGTTCGTTGAAGAGGTAGTGCATCACATCAAGGTCATGGATTGCAAGGTCTATCGTCACTCCAACATCCTTTATCCTCGGTGGGAATGGTCCAACCCTCTTTGCTGATGCTGATACCACGTCACCGATAACATCATTTTCTATAAGTTCTTTTGCTTTTTTCACTGCTGGGTTGAATCTTTCAACGTGTCCTATGGCGAGTTTCACCCCCTTTTTCCGCGCGCTTTTAACCATATCCTCCGCTTCTTTTAAGGTGAATGCGATGGGCTTTTCTACGAGTACATGTTTTCCGTATTCGATGGCATCCATGGTCACCTGATAGTGGTGTGTTGTTGGCACGCAGATGCTCACGGCTTCTATCTCCGGTATTTTAAGGAGGTTCTCATAATCCAGGTAACCGCGGGCATCATACTTTTTTGAGACCTTTTGCAGTGTTTCCTCCATTATATCAGCTACTGCTATGAGGTTGGCTGTCTTGAGGCGGTGGTAAACTCTTGCATGATTGTAACCCATTGCCCCTACACCAATTACTCCTACATTTACCCTTCTCAAATGTAGTCCTCCATTTCATTCGCGACTCTTTCACCCAATTCTTGGGCTTTGTTGATGGGACCCTCCAATGTTACCTGGGATAATATATCCCCTTCTCTTGATAAAAGGATAGCATATAAGCATAGTTTTCTATTTTGTGCCCGGGCTATCACACCAAGGGGCCATTGACAACCGACTCCTAATTCCTTTAGGACGCTTTTTTCTGCTTTAACTTCCTGTTGTGACCTATAATGGTTCAGTTTTCTTATTAGGTTGAGGTTTGGGTTGTCTTTTCTTGTTATAATTGCTAGGGCTCCTTGGCCGGCGGGTGGGGTTATGTATTTGAGTGGGAATCTCCTCCTGATCTTCTCTTCTAATCCTAGGCGTTTTAGTCCGGCTTCTGCCATTATTGTCGCGTCTATTTTTCCTTCCATGACCTTTCTTATCCTTGTGTCTATGTTCCCACGTAGGGGTTCTAGTTTGAATTCTTTCTTGTAATGTCTGCAGAAGGCTTCTCTTCGGAGGCTGCTGGTGCCTATTCTTGAATTAGGTGGCAGTTCGTCCCAGTCAGCCCTTGATACTAATACTTCGTGGGGTGTTTCCCTTTCTGGTACTGCTGCTATTGTCAGGTCCTCGTCTATTTCTGTTGGAACGTCCTTTAGGCTGTGGACTGCAAGATCCACCCTTTCTTCTAGCACGGCATTGTCTAGTTCCCTTGTGAATATGCCCTTTCTGTCGATTTTATATAATTGTGAATCTTTTATTTTATCGCCACTTGTCTTTATTATAACCTTTTCTATCCTGGTTGGGCTTATCCTTGAAAGTTTGGCTATTATATCATCTGTCTGTTTTAGTGCGAGGCGACTTCCCCTTGTCCCTATCCGCAAGTTGATGATCCCCCCTATCTCTCCTGGATTTTAGAATATTCTGAACGGTAGATTAATATTATATGTTTTCTGGCGGTTGAAAGCGCATATTTAAGCGCATCTTCCCTCTTTTTAATGTAGGGGATTTTCTTTTGGAGTTTTTTTTGGATGTTTTTGCCTAGTTCTCCTGTTAATATAATCTTTCCCGTGAAATCTTCAAGTATGCTGGCGGTTTTGTCTTCATCTATCTCTTCACAGGTAATCCCATAATCTCCACCTAATATTATAATGGGGGTATTGAAATTTTGGGCCATCTTTAGGGTATATTTTATGGCCTCTGAATTTATACCAGGGTTTATCTCTTCTATTATTATCTTCCCATCAACGTGACGCCTAGAACTTCTACCCCTGACGCCTTTAAAGTTCCTGAGACCCTCCCGTATCCTCTTTATACTAATATTAAGGGTTAAGGCGGCTGATACTGCTGCTAATAGGTTGAGGAGGTAGTGTGGGCCCGGGGCGAAACTTTCAACGGTGAATATAGTATTATATTCCCTGTCTGTTATTGTTTTAAGACCGTTTACATGTACTTTTAGGCGGGTTTTTTCAAGGCCATAATCTATGTCTGTAGGATAGATGTTAGCATCTTTTTCTCTTATTGAGAATGTGTTCACGTTTTTAAATTGATTATAGTATTCCTTGTAGGCTGTGTGTTCGCAGCATGTTATTTTGCTTTTGAATATCTGGGATTTGGCCTTGCTCGCCTTTTCTTTTCCCCCTCTGATGGGGTAATCTTCTATTATGTTGGTTAGTATTCCCACGTCTGCGAGGCCTGTTCCCCCAAGGGATGTTTCGAATATGCACGCTTGGTAATCTAGGCCCCTGGCAAGTTCCACCGCTTCTATGATGCTTGCTGGTGTTATGCTGATATTCTCTTTAAGTTTTTTCGTGGATAAAAAAACTCCTAGGCTGCTGAGTATGAGGAGATTTTTTTCTCCCAGGATTTCTTTAAGCATCCATACGACGCTCGTTTTACCTTTAACTCCTGTAACCTCTATTATAGGGGTTTTAGCTAGTTTTTCATCCTTTGATAGGAGGAATTTCACTATTTCATGGTGTGTGTAGTCGACTTTTAGGTTGAGGGGGCAGTGGATTGGTGCTATTATTCTCAGATTATCTGATTCTGGGATTCTGTTAACGAGTTTTATCCCCTCTTCTGTGAGGATTTTTTTATTTTCCTCATTGAGGCTATTGTAGATGTCCCATGCAAATACCTTCCTACAATGTTCTCTGAGTGCGAGTGCTATTGTGACACCACCATGAGTAAGATCCACCACCAGTGCTTCCATTATTATACGACCCTATCACCTTCTGGGGGGTGTCATCATGTGGGGGTCTATGGTCGTCGGATACGATCCCCCCCTACTCCCTAGTGGGTGTTATACCCCCCTCGATTAGTTTTTCTCTAACCTTCTTGTAGAAGTCTTTACTCAACCTTACAAAGTAGGCCTTGTTCTTAGACTTTTGAAAAATCAGTTCTTCCATATAATTTATCTCTTCCTTGAATTGTCCATCAACCACTGCTATGGCCTTTTTACCCTTTTTTAATAATTTTATCCTGATTTTGCTCTCGTCAGATACTACTAGGGGCCTTGCACTTAATTTGAAAGGGCATATTGGGACTATTATGAATGCTTCTACTCTTGGGTCCACAATGGGGCCCCCAGCCGACATGGAGTATGCTGTGGAGCCGCTTGGAGTCGCCACTATTATCCCATCAGCTCTTAACTCCTCAACAACCTCATCATCGACTAATATTTGAATGTGTAACATCTTCGCCGGTTCTCTTGTCATCATAACAACTTCGTTGAGTGCTGATGGCAATCTACCATGATGGTAGACGTCCAATTGTGTTCGCTCCTCTATTATATAATTTCCCTCCAGGACCTCCCTAAGTTCCTGGAATACACTCTTGGGGTCGATCTCTGTTAAAAACCCGACCGTACCCATATTCACTCCGAGTAAGGGTATCCCCTTCCCCTCTATGAAGCTTTGGGTGCGTAGTATTGTCCCATCCCCTCCAATGGTCACGATAATGTCAACGTCCATTTCCTCTAAATCCTTTGCCAGGTCCTTGAATTCCGGGATTTTATCTGCTAGTGAAGTGTCAATGGATACCTCAACACCATTCTCTATTAAAAATTCAATGACCTTCCTTGCTAGTTCAATGGCCCTGGGAATGTCAAGGCGTGCCACCACACCCATACGCATTAGATAACCTCCAATGCTTTCATTATCTCCTGGTGTAATTGCCTGTTCCCAGCTGCTATAAGTGAAGTACGCTCCTTAACATTTAAGAGACCATTGAGGGGATCCCCCCTTTCGGTGGTGACTATACCCCCAGCTTCTTCGACTATTAACTTTGAAGCTGCTATGTCAACCACCCTCAGATTTCCTCGCAAGTCCATGAACGCATCATATGCGCCATTGGCAACATATGAAAGTTCCAATGCCACCGAGCCTAGTATTCTCATCCTACGGATAATACGACATATATTATCGATCTTGGGGAATTTAGTACCATAGATGAAGGCGCCCATTGAAGATTCTTCCAATGATTCCTGTCCGGATGGTTTTATCCTTTCATCATTTAAATATGCTCCATGTCCCCTCATGGCCTCGTAAATGTCATCAGTGGCGAAATTTTTAACAAAACCCATCTTCACATCATTTAATGAAGGTAGAACATCACTGGAATGGTATTCTGCGATTGCAATGGATATGCCATAGAATGGTATGTTCTTGATAGCGTTTGTAGTTCCATCAAGAGGATCCACAACGAATATTATCTGAGGCTCCGAATCTCCTTCTCCTATTTTTAGGTATCCTATCTCTTCGCTGATTAATGTGACCGGTCTCCCAGTATTTTCCAGAACATTTATGGTTTCATCCTCAGCTACAAGGTCTATTAGTTTTGTTGGCGTGCCATCAGCGCCCATTTTTATTATTTCACCCGCTTCTTCTTTACCCACGAGGGGAGCTATGGCCTTTTGCACTTGTTCAGCCATTTTGAGCGCTATACTCCTCCAATAATAAATGTCAGATTTTTTCATTCCCACAACACCCAAGAGGATCCCTCATTATAAGTATACTAGCGCCGCTACTACAGCACCACATTCTTTGACTTTATGGTTTATTTCTTCTACTATTAAGTTCTTTATTTTTTCACCCCTCCTTCTCATCATATATTCAACCATAAAAATGGCATCCTCCCTTACAATCCTAGGATCCTTGTTTATCCCACTATTCTCAGCCACACACCCTATATTATCAGATAATGCAACTGCTATGGCAGCTGATATAAGATCCCCCCTGTTATCTGAGATGCTATGGGAGAGCACACAATTAACTGTTGAACCCACCTCGAAGGATGGTAATCCAACTACCCGTGCACTGGCAGGGATTATACTTGAAACCTTTATAAGGTTCACATCACCGATCCCAGCATCTAGAAGAGCATTATCAAAGGCATTTAACCTGGTAGGCCCTTCACTCCTTCCTGATGTAATTGAAACCTTCATACTCATCACTAACCTAAAATTGTGGGGTAAGTGGTAGGTTTTATATAGGGTTGGTAACACTAATAATATAAAAAAATCCTTTATCAGTTTTTTCATATTATCCTATCTAGGAGGTATAATAAGATGTCAAAGAAGGTAGTGGAAGTCAAAAATTTGAAGGTTGGAAAATACGTGATCATAGATGACGAACCATCAAAGATCATGAACATATCAACATCATCACCAGGAAAACATGGCTCCGCCAAGGCCCGTATAGAGGCTATAGGCATATTCGACAATCAGAAGAGGAGCATAGTAAAACCAGTTGATGCAAAGATAGAAATACCCATAATTGATAAAAGAACGGCCCAAGTATTGGCTATTATGGGTGATGACGTCCAATTAATGGACCTTGAAACCTATGAAACATTTGAGACACCCATCCCCGCAGATTTGAAGGATAAACTCGTTGAAGGGAGCGAGGTAGAATATATCACCACAATGGGTAAAAATAAACTTATGAGAGTTAAATGAAATGTTCCTATACTTGGAGGATTCCTCAAAATTTGCTTTTTCAAGGAGAGAATCCTTTAAAGAATTCTTATCATCCCAAGATGGGGAAGCCTTCGGGATGCTGGGCATCCCCTTCGATTCCACAGCAACCTACATGCCAGGGGCTAGATTCGGCCCCTCAGCCATCAGAGAAGCATCCTACAATTTTGAAGGGTATAATCTAACATTTAACAGGGAGCTTAAGGCTCCCATTTTCGATTTGGGTGATGTTAGCGTCGTGGCAGGAGACTTCAAAGAAACATCAAAGAGGATAATAGACACACTAACCAGACTCCTATCCCATGATCTTAAACCCCTAATACTTGGAGGAGAACATACAATAACCTACCCCATTTTAAAGACCATCCAATCCAGGGACAATCCCACTATTATCCATTTTGATGCCCACATGGACATGAGAGACCATTATAATGGAAAATTCACACATGCAACAGTAATGAGGAGAGTATACGAACTCGAACCTCAGGATATAATCATGATAGGCGTTAGATCCGCGTCCAGAGAAGAAATAGAATTCGTCAAGGAGCATGAGATTGAATATTACACCTCGCAGATGATCCAAGAGAATATAGAAGAGGTGACGAGCAAACTTAGAAGTATCAAAGACCCAGTATATGTAACAGTTGACATGGACGTCCTCGACCCCTCCCACGCCCCAATGGTAGGTAACCCAACCCCATGTGGACTTACACCATTCCATATGGAAAAATTCATTGAAACCATAAGCAGGAAAGATATAATGGGCGTTGATATAGTGGAGGTCACATCCCCAGTGAAGGGTGATCAGACCGGACTCAACGCTGCCAAGATCCTCCATGATCTACTATCCCTAAAATCATAAGAGGTGCACCCACATATGAACACCAGAGAAGTTGAACTTTCAGGTCATATAATTGACAGCCTAATCCTCCCCAAGGTCCTAGATGTGATAATGGATATGGGTGGAGACTTCAAGATACTTGAATTTGAGATCGGTAAAAGGAAGACAGATCCAAGCTATGCTAAAATACTCGTATCTGCTAAAACACCATCCCATTTAAACAAGATACTCGATGAATTAAGCGAGATAGGCGCATCAATAGCAGAGATAAAAGAAGTGGAACTCCGAGCAGCTGAAAAAGATAAAGTATTACCTGCTGGTTTTTACTCCACAACAAACCATCCCACCTTCATCTTCTATGAAGGAGAATGGAGACCAGTCCAGGACATTGAAATGGACTGTATGATAGTAGTAGACCCCAAGACAAAAACCGCAAAATGTAAACCAATAGGGGAAATAAAAAAAGGAGACCTAGTAGTCGTTGGAAGAGAAGGTATAAGAGTATCCCCACCAGAGAGGCCACGTGGCAAAAAGGGGATCTTTGAATTCATGGGGAGCGCCGTATCATCTGAAAAACCCCTCATCGCCACCATCAAGAGGATAGCATCCGAGATAACAAAAGTGAAAAATAATAAGGGTAAAATCGCCCTCGTAGCGGGACCGGCTGTAGTGCACACAGGATCGGCCCCCATAGTCGCCGAGATGATACGTGAAGGTTTTATTGACGTACTATTCGCAGGTAATGCCCTTGCAACCCACGATATCGAAAACGCCCTCTATGGCACATCCCTAGGCATCTGCGTCAAAACCGGCGAATCAGTAAGCAGAGGCCACCATCATCATATTTATGCCATAAACGAGATTAACAGGGCAGGTTCCATAAAGGCAGCAGTCAAAAAGGGCATACTAAAAGAGGGTATAATGTATGAATGCGTCAAGAATAACATCCCATTTGTACTTGCCGGGTCCATAAGGGATGACGGACCCCTCCCCGATGTTATAACAGATGTTGTTGAAGCCCAGAATGAAATGCGACGCTATATTAGAGAAGTTGACATGGTACTGATGATAGCTACCATGCTCCATTCAATAGCCGTGGGAAACCTCCTACCATCCCATGTTAAAAGCATATGCGTAGATATAAACCCCGCAGCAGTGACAAAACTCGCTGATCGGGGCAGCTCACAGGTTGTGGGTGTTGTAACAGATGTGGGGGCGTTCTTACCCATACTCTGGGAGGAAATCAAAAAGAACAAGTGATAAAATTGCTAAAAGGGAATATACTAAATGTCTTCACAGGAGACATATACCCCGCCGAGATCATCATCGAAGATGGTATAATCAAGATCGTAAGAAAAATAAAAGGAGATTTTGACGGAATCCTACTCCCAGGTTTCATAGACTCACATACACACATCGAAAGTTCATTAATGACACCATCATCCTTCGCAGAGGCCACCATACCCCACGGGACCACAGCAGTGATAAGCGACCCCCATGAAATAGCCAACGTAATGGGCCTTGAAGGGATAGAATTCATGATAGAAGACTCAAAGAGGGTCCCCTTAAAATTCTTTTTCACAGCACCATCATGCGTACCCGCAACAGAATTCGAAACAGCAGGTGCAAGGATAGGAGCCAACAAAATAAAAAACCTCCTTGAAAGGGATGAGATAGTAGCCCTGGGGGAGATGATGGATTTCCCAAGTGTCATAGCAGAAAACCCAGAGGCCATCAGGAAGATAAAAGCCGCGAAGAAAGCGTGCAAGCCCATAGATGGACATGCACCACTCCTATCAGGGGATGATCTTTGCAAGTATGTGGAGAAGGGGATATCAACCGATCACGAGTCCGTATACGCGGAAGAAGCCCTGGAAAAGAAGGAACTGGGAATGAAGATCATGATAAGGGAAGGTTCATCCGCGAAGAACCTCCAAGAACTTGCAAGCATCGGCGGGGACTTCCTAGTATCTGACGACATGGAACCCGGGGACCTCATCGAAGGCCATATGGACGCTATCCTCAGAAAGGCCATCGAATATGGTATAGATGAGGCAGAGGCTGTTCGGATGGTCACAATAAACCCCGCAGAACACTACTCATTAGATTGTGGTGCAATAGCCCCCGGAAGATCCGCTGATATAGTACTAGTTGATAATCTGAAAAATTTCACAGTAAAAAAAGTATTTATTAACGGCGAACTCGTTGCAAAGGATGGTGAAAAACTATTCAAAACCATGGGGGAGAAGAGAACACCACCCCAGGGGAAAATCAGGATAAAAGGCCTTAAATCATCTAGGTTGGAGATCCAAGCCCCCGGCGACAGGGCGCGAGTAAGGGTTATCAAAGTCTTTGAAGGACAAATTATAACTTCAGAATCCGTACATGAACTTCCAATCATAGATGGGATAATACAACCACTCCCAGAGGATGACATACTGAAAGCATCAGTAATAGACAGATACGGACATGGAAACATAGGAAACGGTTTTGTTAAAGGCTTCGGCATAAAAGAGGGCGCCCTAGCATCCACAATCGCCCACGATTCACATAATCTAATAGTTGTAGGCACATCCACCAATTATATGATGGAGGCCGTTGAGATTCTTAGAACGGGTGGCGGGCTTATCGCAGTAGCCCCTGACGAATATATGCATCTTAAACTGCCAGTTGCCGGTCTCATGTCCCATGAAAGGGTGAACATCCTCGCATGTAAAGCTAGACAACTTAACGATTTTGTAGCAGATATGGGATCAAGCCTCTCCAATCCCTTCATGACAATGTCCTTCTTATCGCTCCTTGTAATCCCACAATTGCGTTTAAGCGACAAAGGACTATTTAATGTTGAAGAACGTCGCTTTGTTGATCCAATTTTATCTTAACGAGTCTATTATCCTTCTCATAGCCAATTTTTCCCTGGATCCTCCCACCCTATCAACCACCCTCTTCATTTCTAATATACGATCAATGATATCTTCCTTATTCTCCACCCGGTTTATACGAGTATAATTTATCAGGGATTCTATAATCGCATATATGCTCCTGTTTAATGGTTCTTTGAAATTTTTACCCTTAAATATCCTTTTAACATCCGCTGTTATAATGAATAATTTAGATTCCCCGTACCGATCCTTTCTTTTAACACCCTTCACCCTTTTTGTAGTTGCTGTGAAAAATGACGAAGCACCCCTCAAAATCAAATATTCAGAATATGGTATAAAATACTCATCCCCAAGATCTCCTAGTGTGGCCTCTGTAAACAAGATGGGATCATCTGTGATATTAACCGTGAAATTACCAGTAGCTAATATATTAGAGAGGGTGTGGCTCCCCTCATAAAGGTACAATATAACCTCCCGGGGACCCTTACATATCACGCCAATGGGGGCCGCATTACCCACACCCTCAACATTTAGGGTTGTTACTATCGTCTCATATAATAGGCCCTTCTCCATTTTAAGGGACTTGAGGTTTTCCACTTCCTTGTAATCTCCTATATCCTCCACCCCACTTGTTATTTTACCACGAATCCTTCAATGTCAGCATTTATAACACAGTCAAAGTCGATTTTTTCATACCAGCCCGCTTTTCTGAACATGTCCATGAAACAGACGCCAATAACCTTCCCACCATCTTTTAGGGATTCATCTATCAATTTTTTAACATCTTCGATCTTGGCGCCTATCTTCGGCATTGAAAGACCCCCCAGGAGTACGAGGGCATCCACCTTATAAGGGTTCACATCTCCTAATTCAACACCATACTCAGTTAATACGAGTTCCCTGGCCTTCTCAAAGTCCGTGTTTGGGATGAAAATACCCTTCTTGTCCCTTGCAGCGTATGCGAAAAGTTCTGCGAAGGGCGTGCAAACACCTGGGACGCCAGCATACCCAATCGTCTCAACATCCGCGACCTCTTCCCTAAAAGCTGTTAGATTACCTTTTATGCCCCTAAATTCTTTAACCTTCTCCATTATATCCAACCTCCATCGCAAATTTATATCATCACAACTTATATAAGATTGTGGGATATGACTTTTTGGGGGGGATCGGATTAGAGATCGAAAATTTAAAAAAGGCCCTTGAGATGATCACTTCCTCAAGGGGATTTTATAGGCTCATCCCAGAGGTGAGAACAAATATAGTGATGGCGAAAGAAAATGCTAAGACAGTCAATGACGTGGCCGGGATCCCCGGGAGGATCACAGTCCATAAAAAGGATGTCTTCGCATGCAGAGAACCTGAATATGGGGCTTCTTCACATCTAGCACGTCTCATACTAGAGATAATGAAATATGATCCCACCCGAAGGAGTGGGATTAACATAAGATATGATAAGGCCATAATAGAATCCTGTGAAAGGATGGGCCTTAAAGTCTCATATTATGATAGGAGAAAAGAGCCGAGGGAGATCAAAGAAAAAGAAGGGGCCACCATACCATGGGGTGTTAAAGTCGCCATCAATAGGATAGGCAGAGTACCAGATGTAATATACCATAAGGGAGATTGGGGAAAAGAGCCCATGATAGTATTATTAGCAGCTGATGCCGTTGAAGCTGCTAGAATAGCCATAAAAATAGGGGATGAATATGAGGTATGAGATGTACCATGAAATCCTTCAACAACCACAATCAATAAGGGAAACATTAAAAAGAGAAAAATCCCACATGGATGAAATCTCCAATGAAATAAGGGAACACGATAAAATATACCTTATAGGGTGTGGAAGCTCCCTTTCAACATGCTATTCAGCACGTGACGCCATCAACATCCATTATGATATGGATATAGGTATATTCACAGGCTATGAATTTCTTTACCACAAAAAAATCCAAGATAAAGATTCTATCATAATATTAACTTCACAGTCCGGTGAAACAGCCGATACCCTCGCAGCATTGCGGAAAGCAAAAAAATACAACCTAAAGACCATAACAATAACCAATGAGGGTGCCAGTACCATGGCCAGGGAATCAGATGAGACAATATTAACCCATTGCCAACGGGAGAATGCAATAGTAGCGACAAAAACATACATAAACCAACTACTCTGCCTATATTACATCCTCTTCGGAGTTTATGATGATGAACTTTCAAAAAATATACTCAAAGACCTTGAGAAGTTGCCAGGCGTCACCGATAAGCTTATAAATGAGACAGAGGAGGAGAACAGGCTCCTTGCATTTGAGTTCAAGGATGATGATATATTTTATTGTATGGGGAGCGGTCCGAATTATGGTCTTGCCTATAAACTCGCAATGACCATGTTCATGGAAGGAGCGCTTAAACACGCCTGTCCACTTTATTCAGGAGAATTTAGACACGGGTTGATTGAAAAAGTTGAAGAGGGCATCCCAGTAGTATTCTTAGACGCCGATCTTCCAGGTGATGTTCTAACTAGGAAATGCATCGAATTCTGCGAAAAAATCAATGCAAAGAATATAATCTTCTCAATGAAGGACTACAGTAACCTTAACAGGCTATTATCACCGTTCATATTAGTCATACCACTTGAATGGTTCATATACTATCTTGCATCCTATAACAACAAGGATCCTGGAAGCACAAGACATATCGGGAAAGTAAGATACTAAGAGTATAAAATAGAAAAAAGTGTGTTATTCTACTTTAATGGTTTGTTTCTTTTTAACTTCCACCTTTGGAAGTTCTACCGTTAAAACACCATCTTCGAATGTTGCCTTGGCCTCGTCCACTTTTATCTTAGCTGGTAAACTCAATTCTCTCCTTGCTTCACCATATCTGCGCTCTTTTTTCACGTAATTGGCTCCTTCCACTTCTACTTCTTCTTTGAAATTTGCTGTTATAGTGATACTATCCTCTGTTAATTCTATATTTATATCCTCCTTTTTAACCCCTGGAAGATCAGTTTTTATAATCAGTTTATCATCGGTTTCTATAAGGTCAAGGGTTGGTTTCTCTGGTAGAACTTCTGTATACTCTGATATTTTCTTCTCGAATTCCTTCTGCATTTCTCTCATACTATTTATCATATCTTCTATCATCTTCTCAACCATTAATCTTCTTTTTTCCAGCATGCCGAAAGGTTTTTCTAATTTTCTTTTCATGCAGACCCTCCAATCTTTTTATTAATCTAGAGACCCCCTCATCTTCTAAAGCAGAGATTAGTATAGGATCCTCAACCTTTATAGTATATTTTTTGATATACTTAATATTTTCTATGAGATCCATCTTGTTAAACACACAAATGAATGGTATCCCAAATATCCTTTTTAAGTCCTTGAAGAGATTATATTGACCCTCCATAGGATAACCGCAGGTTTCGGATGCGTCAAAGATGAATAATATGATGTCAGCCAAATTTTCCAGGGCAACCATGGCCTTTAATTCTATGTTGTTCATTTGATCGATTGGCCGATCTAAAAGTCCGGGGGTATCTATGACCTGGATTTTGTTCCATTTCGTTTCAAGGTAGCCTATCTGGATCCCCTTTGTGGTGAATGGGTACTCTGCAACTTTTGGCTTAGCACCTGTTAATCTTCGCAGTACTGTTGATTTTCCAACATTCGGGAATCCTGCGATAACTACAGTGAAGGCATCAAAATCTACTGTGGGCATATTTTTTAACTTGTTCCTTGTAAAATCCAGGAAATCTAAATCCTCCCCAATTTTCTTTATAACGGATGATATTCTACCATATGCTTCTCTCCGGATAGATGACGCTAATGAAGGCCTAGATCTCCTTATACGCTTCCTGTATTCCCTTTCAAGTTGGCTGATTATCCCAGCAGCCCAGTTAATAGCACCTAATGACTTCTTCAAGGGGTCTATCCCTACTGTTACGTCAATGTAATCCTGGTAAAATTCTGGCAAGCTTTCAATGTCGGGTGTGCGTTCTATTATCAATTTTAGTTTGTCCTTGATAATGTTACAGGCCGTTTGGATCCTTATAATTTCTATTGTTTTAGCCTTTTTTTGACTTGGTATTCTTGATGTGCGGGCGGCTGAGGCGGCTTTCCTCGCCCTACTAAAGGCCTTGTTTAGGAGTTCTTCACTTGTTGGGATTGGTGGTAGTTTCATGATCTTTCACTTAATTCTTTTTCTTGGAATATTTGGGCTTGGAACTTGTAGACCCTTGTATCCTGGTCATACCAACAGTCTGGTGGCAAGCCCGCCTTTAAGCATGTGTTACAGAGGAATTCTTCTTCGTCAAAACCCCACTCGACAGCAACCTGAGGTAATAATAGTCCCTTGTAGGGTCCTTTTTCGATGATGAGCCCATCTACTCCCACTTTTATCCTCTCAGGGTATTCTCTAGGATCTTTCACTTTTATGGGTTCTGGTTTTGTGAGTACACTTACTTCTATTTGAATTTCCTCGAATTCCTCCAATGTCACCGGGCGGAACCTTGGATCAGATGTTGCCGATGCTACCGCGGCTTCTATAACACCCTCTATTAGTGGTTTTATCGGCTCAGGAAAGCCTATACAACCTCTAAGATCCCCGTTTTTGTTTAATGTTACGAACACTCCCATCTTCTCCCTTAGATGGGATGGGACCCTTGGAGGATCCATTATCCTACCCTCTTCCAGGTATGTTCTTATGGCTTTTCTGGCAACCTTTATAAGTAATCTGCCATCCTCCTTTGAAAGCATCTATTATCACCTGAAACTTTCCTTTATCCGCTCCCACCCACCATCACTTCTTTGACTCGGAGATGGGGTCCCCCATCACCTACAGGTACTGTCTGTCCAGCTTTACCACAGAATCCAATATTCATTTTAAAATCCGATCCTATGGCATCAACTCCTTTAAGGGTTTCTGTAATATCCCCTGATAGTGAAACGTCCCTGAGGGGTTCTTTTATCTCCCCATCTTCTATTAGGAAGGATTCAGCCGCATTGAACTGGAATATGCCCTTGCCTGTGTCCACTTGGCCTCCCCGCGAACCCTTAAGGTATATCCCATATTTAATGTCCTCGATCATCTCCTCAAAATCCCAGTCCCTAGGTTCTAGGTAAGTGTTGCTCATCCTCACAATAGGGTTTTCGCTTATCATTGAACGTGCATTACCTGTTGGTCCAAGGCCCAGTCTTTGGGCTGTCTCCCTTGAAGTTAAATAGGATCTTAGGATACCATCTTCCACGAGGATTGTGGGTGATGCTTTCACGCCCTCCGCATCGTAGTGGTAATGTCCAAAAGCGTCCATGGTAGGATCATCCACTATCCTTACATTCTTTGCTCCTATCCTTTCACCGAGACGATCTTTAAGTATTGAATCATCCTGGAGTACAAGGTCCGCCTCTGTCGCATGCCCCAATGCTTCATGTATAAGGACTCCGGTAAGCTTAGGGTCTGTTAGGATGGTGAATTTACCTGAGGGTGGGCTGTGGGCCGATAATAGTCTAACAGCTTTTTCGCCGGTTTCTCTACCCACCCTTTCAAGGTCCTCTCCTTCAAGTATCTCGAAGCCGTGGCATCCCCCAATACTATCATGTCCCATCTGGATTTGCAAACCATCAGAAGCTACTGTATTTAAGAATAGGGCTACCCTTACCTCCCCTGATTCTATAGATGATCCCTCAGAATTGAAGAAGATGGTTTTTGTTTCGGTGTCCACATAACTTATACTGGTACTTATGACCTTGTCTATGGAGGCTGCCTTGTGTATGTCTAGGAGTGTTCTTTTTTTATCCTCGACAGGCACGGTGGAGGGTGGTATTCTAGCCTCAGGGCCTATGCTATCAACTACTGGCGGATATGGTGCCATCTCAACATCCCCACCCACCCTCTTTGATAATCTAAGGGCCTTTTCGGCTATTTCATCAACCTTCGACGGGTTAGAAGTATAAGCCAGACCCCATGAACCCCTACTAAGGACCCTGACACGTATACCAGTGTCGTGGCCTGTTTTAATCTCCTGTATTTTACCATCCTTCATAAGAAGGGAATTGCTCGTGGATTCTCCCATCTTTATATCAGCGTAATCTGCTTTCTCTCCAAGCCAATGGATTGTTTTTTCAAAGACATTAATGTCCATTTTATCAACCCTTTAAATGCTCCTTTTACTACTCCCATTAATGGAGGTTAAATACAGTATCTAGTGGCTAGATAAATGTGACAACTTGGGAGATTCTCCATTTTCTCTTTTTTGGTGAGCTAGGATAATGTGACAACTTGGGGTGGACTGTTAGATTCCTAAAGTTTGAAACAAGACATCTCCAGAGATTCTTGAAGGTTTATATTAGGGTGCCCTCCAGTTATGGGGTGGATGGATAATTTTTATAGGACTAATTATATAATTACACAGACATAAACCCTATCTTTACTGGGGGATGTGATATTTTGAAGACCATCAATGAGATAAACCAGAAGATCAAGGATGGGGATGCTGTTGTGGTCACAGCATCTGAAATGACAGAGATAGTAGCCGAAAAAGGGCCTAGAGAGGCATCCCGTGAAGTAGATGTTGTAACAACCGGTACATTCGGTGCTATGTGTTCATCAGGGGCTTTTTTAAATTTTGGCCATTCTGATCCTCCCATTAAAATGTCTAGAACTTATCTTAATGGTGTTGAAGCTTATTCAGGTCTTGCAGCAGTGGACGCATATATAGGCGCGGCACAACCCAACAAAGACCCCGAAATCGGATTGGACTATGGTGGAGCGCATGTCATAGAAGATCTTATAAAAGGTGAGGAAATAGAATTAGTAGCCGACGCATATGGGACAGACTGTTACCCACTAAAGCATGTTGAAACCTTAATAACCTTGGATAAGCTCAACCAGGCTATAATGGTTAATCCACGTAACTGTTATCAAAATTATGCTGTTGCAGTTAATTCAACCGATGAGACACTATATACCTACATGGGCACACTTTTACCCAATTATGGTAATGTAACCTATTCAAGTGCAGGAGAACTCAGCCCACTCATAAACGACCCCTACTTCCAGACCATCGGCTTCGGTACAAGAGTTTTCCTATGCGGAACAGAAGGCTACATCGTCGGTGAAGGCACACAACATTCAACCGAAGTCGAAAGAAAGCACGGTGTACCCACAACCTCTGCAGGCACATTAATGCTAAAGGGTGACATGAAAAAAATGGACCCAGAATTTCTAAGGGCGGCTACAATGCCAAACTATGGGCCAACCCTCTATGTTGGAGTCGGCATACCCATACCAATATTAAATGAGGATATAGCAGCATCCACCGGGATAAGCGACGAGGAAATCACATGCAAGGTTGTCGACTATGGAGTGCCGCGCAGAAAAAGGCCAGTAGTCAAAGAAACAAATTATAAAGAGCTTAAAAGTGGTAAAATTGAGATAAATGGCATGGAAGTTCCCACTTCACCATTATCATCATTAAAAAAAGCCATGAAAATAGCAGAAGAACTTAAAAAATTGATAGAAAAAAGCGAATTCCTACTCACCTCACCAATCTACAGACTACCATCAAGAGGTTACACCCTAAAGCCCCTCGAAATCAGAAAACCATCAATACTTGTCCGGGAATTAGAAAGTAAACCAGTAATAGTCACACACCCCGATGAGGATATTAAGAATGTTGCAAGAAAACTCGTTGAAAACAACATTAACCATATCCCCGTTGTTGACGAAAAAGGGATACTCCAAGGGATCGTTACATCATGGGATATAGCTGATGCAGTTGCAAAGGGAAAAACCAGCCTAAGGGATGTTATGACAAAGAAGGTTATAATCGCCAGGGAAGACGAACCCGTAGAAGTAGTCGCACGTAGAATAGACAAATATGACATTTCAGGTTTGCCAATAGTTGATTCAGACAACAAAGTCAAGGGTATAATAACAGCAGAGGATATATCAAGGCTCGTGGGAAAGAAGATAAATAAAGGGGGCAAATCCATATGAAAGCATGGCTCAGATTCCTACCAAACATCATAGGCAAAGCCATAATCTCAAAGGCGATAAAAAAATATGACATCGAATTCAACATACTAAGAGCACACATAACACCCCGCGGGGGTGAAATGTTAGTCGAGATAAGCGGCCCCGAAGAAAAGGAGAGTATAAAGTTTATAGAAGAACAGGGTATAGAAGTAAAACCCATAATAAAGGTTGTTAAAAAGGATAAGGATAAATGCATAGACTGTGGAGCATGCATATCACTTTGCCCAGTAAAAGCCATCAACATGGAAGAAGACTGGACAGTAGAAATAGACGACCAAATTTGTATAGGTTGTGGCTTCTGCGCCAAATCCTGTCCTACAAAGTCCATAATCCTATTCGAATAAAGTGATTTTATGGTTATAGTCGTTGGTTCAGGGGCTGGTGGCGCCACCATCGCAAGAGAACTTGCAAAAAATAACATTAACGTCACCATACTAGAAAAGGGGCCGCTTGTACCCTCAAAGCACGCGTTTAAATGCTATGACCCCCCACCCAAGGGCGTGGATCTTCTTAAAACTTCATGCGTAGGCGGCTCAACCCTTGTAGCGACAGGAAACGCCGTCAGAGTCCTTGAAGATGATCTGAAGGATTATGGTATAAATATTACAAGGGAACTTGACGAGATAGAAAAAGAACTTAACGTGAAACCCCTCCCAAGAACACATATAGGGGATGGGACAAAACTTATAATAGACAGTGCACGATCACTTGGCCTGCCCATAAGGAGAATGCCAAAATTCATAAACCCCGAAGAATGTAAACCCTGTGGGAAATGCGCCTTCGGCTGCCCAAGGGACGCTAAATGGTCCGCCAAGAAATTCATAGAAGATGCCATAAGATGGGGTGCTGAACTCATCCCCGAGACCGAAGCGAAAAAGCTCATCATAGAAGACAATAAGATAAAAGGGGTTAAAACCTCAAATGGGCCATTATATGATGAAATAGTGGTCCTCGCCGCGGGGGCGGTTGGAACCCCAAGGCTACTCCTAAGATCTGGCGTAAATGCAGGGGAAACATTCTTCATGGACACATTCATAACAATAGGGGGCATACTAGAAGGTATCCGATTCAATGAAGAAGTGCAGATGAACGCCATAATTGAAATGGAAAATTTCATATTAGCACCACATTTCGCCACGCTCATCGCAAAAGAACTTAAAAGGAAAGACTATAAAAAAGAGGACATCATAGGACTAATGGTTAAAATCGCCGATGAAAACAATGGTAAGGTTAAACTGGATAGGATCATAAAAGAGAACACCCCAGATGATATAAAATTACTCGCAAGGGGATCAGCCATCGCAGGTTCCATACTCTCAAATATTGGTGTGGAAACAGCCACTATACTTTCAACCCATCCAAGAGGCGCCCACCCCGGGGGCACCGCACCCATAGGTGAAGTAGTGGATGAAAACCTTGAAACAAAGATAAGAGGACTCTATATTGCAGATGCAAGCGTACTCCCAAAGGCCCCAGGCGCCCCACCCATACTCACCATCATGGCCCTCGCACTCAAACTCGCCAGACACATACTAAAGGAGTGAATCTCGCATGTTCAAAAAATTCCTAATATTGGTAGTAATCCTAGGACTTTTTTCCATAGCCCAAGTATCAGCCGCCAATATAGAGATCATATATAATGGGACTGGAGGAAATGTTACAGGAAATTATTATATTAGACAATACACACCCCAGCATACTATAACCCAAGAGGTTATCAAAGCAGCTAAAAACGGCACACCAATGGTGATATTCGGTAACGGTTCCGGCAAGAATGTTATGATCGTCGCAGGAGTTCATGGTAATGAATTACCTCCACAATTAGCAGCCCTTAAACTCATAGATTACCTTGCAGATAAGGAAATTAATGGCACAGTCTATATAGTACCATTCCTCATCCCATCATCAACAGCCACCTCCTCACGTTATTGGAACGGCCAGAACCCAAACAGTATAGCCAATAACAAGGGAACACCAACCAATATGATAGTGCAGATCGCCAAGGAACGTTTAATCCAAGCCTTAGGGGATTTCCATTCAACCCAACCCGACGGGACCCCAGGAACGGATGCAGTATTCTGTTCAAGAACTCCAACCTATGAAAGTTACAAGATAGCCTATTATATAAGTAAGAACAGCCCCACCAAACTGATAGTATATGAAAAGGCCGGGGTGGAATATCCAGGGGCCCTCGAGGATGTGTGCAACCTTGCAGGTATACCCAGTGTCACATGTGAGGTTCTTTCCCCACACGGAACAGTGGCAACGGGTAGCGTTGACAGATCATTTATACAAATGCTCCTATTCCTAAAATATAATAATATTATATCAGATACTGGCTTATCAGTTTCGCAGGTAGTTACAAGCGCGAATACCATAAAAGGCTACTATGAGTCCTATAAGAGACTACCCAGCAATGTCACCATTAACGGCAAGGATTATAATATGGGCCAGGCATTGTATCTGCTCTGTAAAGCTACAGTAAACATAAACAGTGGCAGCACTTCCATGATAACCGTGGGGAACGTTAACAGTGCCATAACATCATCTGGGAACTATAAAAGTGGGATAGTCTATAAATCTGAATATTTAAATGTTGCAGGGAAAATTCTAAATTTCATTGAAGCTTATAATCGCGCTCCAAATTATGCTAGCACAAGCCGTGGTAACATACCATTCCAGGGACTTGTTTACATGTACAGTAAGATCCTAAGCTTTTATGGTGCTAATGGTAGACTTCCAGGTTATGTGACAATCTAGAATTGGGATTCGATTTCATCCTCGCTCATGAGCCTTTCACAGAAATGACACCTTAAAATCACAGGTTCCCTGTTAATGACATAGAATCGTGTTTCCACAGGCTCCCTTCTATTAGTTATACAATTTGGATTAGGACATTTTAATATTCCATGCACTTCATCGAGGAGGTGTACTTTCCACTTTTCCACTATCTCATAATCCCTTATTATGTTTATGGTCGCCTTGGGTGCTATGAGGGCTATCTGATCCACTTCACTTGATTCCAGTTCCCTGTTTTCCACTTTAACGATATCCTTTGAACCATAACGTGAAGATTCCATGTTAATAGCTACTGTAACTCTACTTTTACCATCTGGAAGACCCAAAATCTTCAAGACGTGCAAGGCCTTATTTGAGGTTATATGGTCTATGACAGTCCCATTTTTTATTGGTTTAACTTTAAGTTCCCTGGGTTTCCTCAATCTAAACCCCCTATCCTATTATATATTCCATGAATTTAGCATATACTGGACGTGTTATGAAAACTCCTATGAGCACGCCTAGGACTGTTGTGAATGCGAAACCAGCTAACATTCCTATACCCGTAGCGCCCCTTGAAAAACCCACATAGGCTAATGGTAACATTGCAGCGATTAATGTACCGGCGGAGGCGAATATTATGAAGAAAGCTTCCCTGATCCTGAACATTCTCCTGCGCCTTTTCACCTTTTCCTCGCCGAGCACTTCATCTGTTATGATTATCTGGTCGTCCACTCCAGTGCCTATGGCTGCTAGGATACCTGCGATAGCAGCCAAGTCTATATTCCATCGTATGATGGCGGCAACACCTAATATTAGGATAAGTTCTGCCAGTGTCGTGAAGAATATTGGCAGCACCAGGACGGGCGTCCTGTAACGTGCGATTAGGATTATGATAATGGCGATAATAGCAATTAAACCCGCTATTATGGCCCCTTTGGTAAATTCACCTCCTAGTTCTGCGGATACGCTGCTCACACCAACAATTTTAACCTTAACAGGTAATGAACCCGATTTCAGGAGGGTTTCAACTTCCTTCGCCTTTAATTCTGCGGATTCTCTTGTACTCTCAGCGCCTGTTATTGCAACATCTGTCACGGGTTTACCAGCCGCCACATCAGGTGATATTTCAGGGGAGGTTATGAGACGATCATCCAAGTACATATCAACGGGTGCACCGGCTTTACCCTCCGCAGCCTCTGCAAAACGTTTAGCACCATCAGGTGATATGCGGAATGGAACCTCCCATTGATTTCCCCGTATTATAGGAGATTGTACACTTACAATATCAGCTCCTGTAAGCACAGTTTTATTGTCGATTTTTGCCTCGAATTTACCCGGGGAGCCCACTATCCTAGCCACTTCTTCGGGCTTTACCCCAGCAATTTCAATGATAACGTTCTGGTTTCCGCTGGCCCTTACCTTCACATCCTTCACGCCGAAAATGTTAAGCCTTTTATCAAGGACACTTGTTATGGTGTTCATGGTCGCCGGGTCCACGGGTTTTTCCAATTGTATTTGTATGATGGATCCTCCTTTTAGGTCGAGGCCCTGTGGGATTCCAAGGGTTGAAATGGCTGCTAAACTTATCATTACCAGTATTATGAGGATGATTGTCCTTGGTTCTCGTATGAATCGTGAGATTCCTTTTCTCATGATTTTGCCTCCAAGTACCATCTTAGTATACCAAGGTTCATGAGCCATGTTGTTAAGATGTCAGCTGATAATCCGATGATAAGGACTGCGGCTATATTACTTAAAACTTCGGCTTCTGGTATGATGAATACTGTTACGATGTAGAGTGCGCTCATGGATGCTATCGCCGATCCGGACATTGTAAGTCCAGTTTTAATAGCCCCTATCGCCCTCTCGGTTATTTTACCTTTTCTTTGTTTAAGGAGTCTTGTTGTGAGTAGTATGTCTGTGTCTACACTGTAGCCTATTAGCATTAGTATCGCGCCTATGGATGCGAGTGAGAGGGGGATCTTGAAGAGTGACATTCCACCGAGTGCGATTATAATATCGCTGGCTGCTGCCATTATAACTGCAAGTGATGGTATCAGGTTTCTGAAGGTTATGAGTACTGTTATTGACATGAAAAGGAAGGCGAATCCCACGGTCCAGTAGATTTGTTTCATGGCTTCTTTACCCAGTATTGGACCCACTGACCTGTAACTTTTTACCTTTGCCGTCCCCTCCAGGGCCCTTGTGAATTCATCAACCTGGATGTCGCTGCCCATTTGTACTGTTGCCTCATTTCCCTTCATTGAGACAACATTAACGTCTTTGATTTTTAGTTTTTCTTGGATAATGGTCTTGAGTTCTGTTTGGTCCATCCTTTTTTCTAATGTTAATTCTGCGATGGATCCTCCTTTCAGGTCGACGCTCTCTTCCAGTCCATGTGATAATAATATGCCAAGGGATGATATTGTTATGATTAATGGTATGATTATGAGTAGTTTGTAGGATTCTGGAAGTTTTATTTTCAACTTTATCCACCCTGTTATCCTATAGAGTATATCTTAAGGTCCTTTTCGGCTATAACCTTTAATGTGTCCTCTTTGATCTCGTTAAATTGTTTCCCACCCGTTTTTATCGTGAATGAGTTTATTATACGGCCTCCTCTCGCTTTTATCTTCTCAGCCATCCTATCTATTACATTGCTTCCCCCCTGGCGGCCCATTGTAGCGAATAGTATGACGTCTTTGCCTTTTAGTTTTAGGTTGTCTATTATTGTTATTATGGCTGGTGCTGGTTTACCGGCCCATGTGGGGGATCCCATATAAAGGAGGTCATATCCGGTCAGGTCGATAGTTTCAGGTTCTATCCTAGTCTTGTTCTCCCTTATAGCATCTATAATTGATCCTATATTACTCAAGAAACCGTATCGGTTCTTTAAATCCTTTATTTCAACTGTTTCGGCTGATAATTCATCTGCGAGGGTTTTAGCTACAGTTTCGGTATTTTTTGTTTTTGAATAGTAGATGATTAGTATCTTTTTCATAATAGCATCCTCCCCCATATGTATATACCCTGTCTGCTAGGGGTGTACTGCTGGAATGTCTAGGGATGTTTTTTCATCAAAGCCGAACATGATATTCATGTTCTGGATTGCCTGGCCAGAAGCTCCCTTTACCAGGTTATCGATTGCTGATATTATAACAGCTCTCCCATTATCATCAATTTCAAAGCAGCCTATATGGCACTCATTGGAGCCTCTGACAGCGCTTAAACGTGGCATTTCACCATCCTCTATTATTTTTATGAATGGTTCGCCCTCATAGAATCCACTGTATATGCTTTCAAGTTCCCTGGGGGTGAGATCCTCCTTTAGGAAAGTGTGTACTGTTGTTAGGATTCCCCGGATGACCGGTACAAGGTGTGGTGTGAAGCTCACACTTACCTGGTATTTTTTTGATAATTCCTGGCGTATCTCTGGTGTATGCCTATGATCTGTCACATTATATGGTATCACGTTGTCGCTACAATTTGGATAATGGGTCACGGTGGTGGGTTTTATCCCGGCACCACTTACACCAGTCTTTGAATCTATTATAAAAGTTTCGGCTAATCTCTCATATACCAATGGTATACAGGCTAGTATAGCCCCTGTTGGGAAGCATCCAGGATTCGCAACGAGATGGGCGTCCCTTATCTTGTCCCTGTAGATTTCTGGAAGCCCATAGACAGCATCCAAGGACCCTTCATGTTTTATCCCATACCATTTCTCATATGTTTTTATATTATCGAATCTGTAATCACCGCTCAGGTCAACGACCCTCATACCCTGTTCTAGGATCCTTGGAACGATCTTCATAGAAGCCCCATGTGGTGTTGCTGTGAATATAAGATCTGCATCAATATTATCAATGTCAACATCCGAAAATTCAAGTTCAAGGTCCTGGAGGTGTGGGTGCACCCTATTTATGGGCTTGCCAGCATATTTTCTAGATGTAGCGGCCACGATTTCCACATGGGGGTGTTTGCTCAGAAATCTTAAAAGCTCGCCACCAGTATATCCACTAGCTCCTATAATACCTACGTCGATCATTAAAACCACCAGAAGATTTTAACAGTTTTTGAATGTTTCATCATCGAATTTCATGCTTTTTATTTTTTTGATTATTTTGCAAGTGCTGTCAAGTTGGGCTTTTTTATACCTTTTCACCCTTTTAACTTCACACTTAAGACCCCTTTTTCTAAGTTCATTTTCAAGTTCTTTAATATTAAAGTCTTGGTCCGGGCCTATGGCTATGATATCAGGGTTTATTTTATGGACTATCTCAAACATGTCAGTCTCACTCCCAAGATAGGCCTCATCAACCGGTTTTAACATTCTAACAACCTCTAGTCTCTGTTTCTCACCTACTATGGGGATTCTTTTCTTCGCCCTTACAGTGGAGTCCCTTGCAAGGACTACAACTAACTTCGCATTCTTTCCACCAAGCTTTTTAGCCTCTTCTAGGAAGAAAACATGTCCTGGGTGTATGATATCAAAGGTGCCGGTGGCCATCACAGTCTTCATGATAATCTTCACCTATAGTGGGTCCTCATATTCTAGGGCTTCTTTGAAGTCTATTTTACCCTTGTATAGGGCTGATCCGATTACAACACCCCTTACACCTGTCCTCTTCAAAAGTTCAAGGTCTCTGGTGGATGTCACGCCACCAGAGTATATGATGGGTATTTTAACCGCTCTGATAATCTCCTTGAGGGGTTTGATATCCACGCCCTCTAGGAGTCCTTCCACGTTCACGTTTGTGAATAGTATGCTACCCGCGCCCATTTTTTCGAATAATCTAGCCAGTGAAGGTGCTTCCATTGTTGTTTTTTTGGTCCAACCTTTTATGAGAACCTTCGAGTCTTTACTGTCAACTGCTACCATTATCTGATCTGATCCATATTCCCTTGAAAGTTTTTTCACCATCTCCGGGTTTTCAACCGCCACAGTACCTAATATTATCCTTCTAACGCCAATATCGAGGAGTTTCCGGGCGTATTCTCGCGTTCTTATACCACCACCTACCTGTACCGGGATGGGAAGGGATTTAACAATCTCCTCTATAATATGGAAGTTGTTGCCTGTTCCAAGGGCCCCGTCAAGGTCGATTAGGTGTAGCGTCCTCGCCCCCATCTTTTCCCATTTCATGGCCGCGCCTATGGGATCATCTATGATAACCTGTTCCGTGCCTGGGACACCCTGTACTAGTTGGACGCATTTACCATCTTTTATGTCAACTGCAGGGATTATCAACATTTTATCTGGTGGGAACATGATAACCACTAGTATGGGAGGTCAGTTTCTATATGGATTATATCATCTATTGTTCTGGTATAATATAAAAATTCCGAGGATCATTATAAAAGCGGAGAAGATTTGAAGACCCCCAAAGGGTTCTCCGAGGATCAGGAATGCGAATATGGCCCCGAATAGGGAGGAAAGTGGGAATAGGGAGCCCACTTCAGTAGATCCTATTTGTCTCAGGGCGAAATAGATTAATATGAAGGCGAAGCCTATACTAAATATTGAAACGGAAAAAAGGAATGGTAACATTCTAAGTGGGAACCTCAAGCTCATGTTAAGGGACAATAAAATACACATTAATATTAAACCGCCAATAAAACTTTTTATAGCTGATATCCATATAAGGTCCCTCTTTCTACTGAGGAATTTACTTAATACAGTGTCTAGACTCCAGAAGAATGCTGCTCCAATAACAAGAAGATTACCCCGGATATTCTGGGTTAAGGTTATATGATGGAATTCTCCATTAGTTGCTATTGATAATGCCCCTATGATTAATAAGAGAACACCTAAAAGGTCCTTTAATTTCAAGGATTCCCCGAATATGATTAAACCCATCAATATTATGAAGAAAACTTCAATATTTAAAAGGAGCGCCGAGTTCACGGCGCTGGTTTCGCTAAGGCCTCTGAGGAAGAGTAACGGGGCTATAGCCGAACTTGAAACGGCTGTTACAACGAGGATGAGATAATCTGATGGTTTAATGAACACCTCACCATCCTTTCCATGATTAAGCACATCTAATATAAAATTCTTTAAAGGTGATTGTCTTATCAAAAATAAGAAAATCCCGGCTATAAGATAGGTTAAAGCTCCGATTAAAATAGGGCTCATTTCACCGACCATAATCTTATTAAGGGGTGCGGATAGGCCGAAGAATACTGTGGCGAGGATTACGCTCACATAACCCCATAAACGCTTCATTGAATCGTCCCCCAAAAAATTTTGAAGACTAACATCCCAATTATAATCTGTATGATTAGTCTATAAAATCAACTACTCTGGGGGTTGATACGAATATGAAGAAGATAGCATTGAAGATAGCATACCTAGGCACGCGTTTCCACGGATTCCAAAGGCAACCAGACCTTCCCACAGTTGAGGGAGAGCTTATAAATGCACTACAAGAGGCTGGTCTTATTGAGGATCCAAAAGATGCTAGATTCCAGGCCGCCGGCAGAACAGATAAAGGAGTGCATTCACTTGGTAATGTTGTAACATTCTTCACACCATACAAAGTCCATGTGAATCAAATAAATGATATCCTGCCACGTGACATTAAAGTATTGGCAAGCGCCTCCGTATACTATGGGTTCAAGGTAAGATACCCCATCAGGAGATACTATCGTTATATATTATTCGATGATGATCTCGACTTAAAACTTATGAGCTTAGCGGCTTCTAAGTTTGAGGGGACACACGATTTCACGAATTTTTCCAAGAGAATCGAAAGAAACCCTATAAGGAAGATAGAATCTGTTAAAATCCGAGAAGATGATGATTATTACCTTATCGACGTAGTCGGTGAAAGTTTCCTATGGCAGATGGTGAGAAAAATGGTGAAAGTCATCGCTGACGTTGGGAAAGGGGAAATCGGAATAGAAGAAGTTGATAATCTGCTCAATCCAAAAGACAGGACCTATATAAAGCCAATGCCACCAGAAAACCTTATACTAATGGGACTCGAATATGGGGTTAAAATCAAATTCAAAGAAGATGATTATGCGATATCCTCATTTAAATCAATACTAGAGGAAGAATTCCAAGAATATAAGAGAGCATCTATTGTCAGAAAAGTGATGAAGGATACCCTTATAACCTTCAAATAATATTATAAACAAAACAATCAATGTGAACTCATGATACTCCCCAACTCATCTAAAGGATAATTGGAGGATGATAAATTAAAAACAAATAGTGTTAAATCTCCCATTATAGTGGGCCTAGACCCGGGTTTAACTGTGGGTATTGCTATTTTAGACCTTAGAGGAAACCTTGTACATATTAACAGTATAAAGGAGGCCTCACACGCAGAGGTTATAATGGAGATCATGGATAAGGGTAAAGCCATTGTAATAGGCTCTGATGTCCACCCACCACCCAGGATGGTTAAAAAGATCGCAACAGCATTAAATTCTAGACTGTATACGCCAGAGAGGATATTCCCCGTGGCTTTAAAAAACGAACTTGTTAACACATTCTTAATAGAGAAAAGATTAGATATCTCATTAGATGCCCATGAAAGGGACGCCCTTGCAGCTGCGATCAAAACATATAGACACTATGAGAACAAACTAAGACAAGCGGAATCCCGTCTTACAAATTCAGATATTAGTCAAAGAGAAATCGACGAAATAAAAGGATTAGTGATCAAAGGCACACCAATAACCAACGCAATAAAGAAAATCAGAAAACCAAAGGGCGCCGAGAAAATAATAGAAAAACCCCACAGGGAAAAGCCAAAAGAGGTCCTGGAAGAATTCTCACAATTAAAAACTCGGGTTAAAGTGCAAAAGAGGAAAATCGAACACCAGAAACTTTTAATAAACAGACTAAAACGACAAAACAGGATATTAAAGAATAAACTGCGAAGACAAAAAAGAGAAAATCTCAAATTAAAAAAGAAAATTGAAAGATTACACTACGAATATTCAAAGGACATACTCTTAAACAGGGAATTATCATCAAAGATAAAGCTGATAAAAAAACTACAAGAAAAATATAACAAAGAAAAAAATTTAAGGGAAAATCTAGAGAAGAACATCAATTCACTACTAGAAATGAAAGAGTTCGAACATAAAGGAGAAAAACTCCCCGTAAAGATTGTGAAATCATTCACCAAAGAAGGCATAAAAGAAGCCTGCCAACAATGGAAGATAAAAAAAGATGATCTAATCCTCCTATACAATGCCAAAGGTGGAGGATCCCAAACTGCGAAAATACTCACCAAAATAGCCCCAAGAGCTATAATAACAAGGGAGAACATGTCACACCAAGCCCTCGGAATATTCGAGGATAAAGAAATCCCAGTAATCTCAGCAAAGGATATATCACTCGAAATCCGTGAAGATTTCGCGCTGGTCAAAGCCAAAGACCTTGAAAAGGAAATAGGAAAATGGAAGAAAAAGATAATGGAAAAGAGAATAAAAAAAGAAAAACAAAAACTCTGGAAGATAATAGACGAATACCGTGCTAAAAGACGGAGAACACATTGAGTGAACTGCCCATAGTCTTCGCAATGGGGGGACCTCCCGCCGAAAGAGTTAAAGTGGGATTACCATGAAGATCGCGATAGTTATCGGCACCCGCCCAGAAATAATTAAAATGGCGCCAGTGATCGATGAAATCAAAAAAAGGAACATAGAATTTTCCCTAATACACACGGGACAACACTATGACCATGAAATGTCACAACAATTCTTCCAAGACCTTGAACTCCCAAAACCAGACCATTACATAGGGGTTGGTTCAAAGAGCCATGCTAAGATGACAGCAGCTACGATGAAAGGCCTCGAAGACATCCTAAAAGAGGAAAAACCAGACATCGTCATGGTACAAGGGGATACAAACGCCGTACTAGCAGGCGCCCTAGTAGCATCAAAAATGCACATACCAGTAGGCCACGTAGAAGCCGGTCTAAGATCATTTGACAAGACAATGCCCGAAGAAATAAACAGGATAGTCGCAGACACTTGCACACACCTCTATTACACCCCAACAGAAAAAGCAGCCTTAAACCTACTATTCGAGGGCGCGGATCCTGAAAATATTATCATAACAGGAAACACCATAGTCGATGCTTGTCTTAGAAACCTTCAAATCGCCAAACACAAATCCAATATAAGATTTCCATCTGATAAAATCATCACCCTCACAATGCACAGAGCCGAAAACGTTGATAACAAGGCCAGACTCAAATCCATAACCCAAGCACTACTAGAATTAGACGAATTCATGATAATATTCCCAGTACATCCACGTACACGTAAAAATCTTGAAAAATTCCACCTTTACAAGCCCTTGGCTGAAGCAGAACATATAAAATTAATAAAACCCCTAGGGTACCTTGATTTCCTCCTACTATTATCAAAATCATATGTGGTCCTCACAGACTCTGGAGGTTTACAAGAAGAAGCCATAACACTTAACATACCATGCTTAACCCTAAGATACAATACAGAGCGTCCAGAGACTGTTGAAGCTGGTGGGAATATACTCGTAGGCGCTGACAAGAAAAGGATAATAGAAACCCTCAGATTAATCCAAGAAAATCCAAATTTTAGGATGAAAATGATAAATGCTCCCAATCCCTATGGTGATGGTAAAGCCTCCGAGAAAATAATCAACGCAACACTCGATTTCCACAATAAAGGAAAATTAACCATAAAACCACCCGAAAACATACTCCCAGATTTCCAAAGGGAACTACACTTCATAGAAGAGGACATCACAGTAGAATCATTGGAGAAAAGGGACAAATGCAAGGTTAGGATAGTCTATGATGGGACCAAGCCAAGATTTCCCCACCAGACAATGAATCTTAAAGGAAAACAGATAATATGCGACACATACAAAATCCTATAGGGAGACTATAACATGGAACTAATAGCCGTTTTTGGACTAGGCCATATAGGACTTCCAACAGCCGCACTTTTCGCCAAGGCAGGGTTCAAAGTTATTGGTGTTGACATAAACCCTGAAATTGTTAATCTAATCAACCAAGGCATTTCACCTATAATAGAACCTGGATTAGATGAACTTCTCCATGAAGTTGTTAAAAAAGGAAAACTAAAGGCAACAGACGATGGTGAATATGCCGCCAAGAAAGCAAATATAATGATAATTGTAGTTCCAACACCACTAGGCACTGATAAATCATCAGACCTTTCAGCGGTCATCTCAGCCACAAAGACAATATCAAAAGGTCTTAAAAGAGGGGACCTTGTAATAGTTGAAAGTACCGTTCCACCCACCACATGCGAAAAGATCGTCTTACCAATACTCGAAGAGAGCGGTTTAAAGGTTTCAGAAGACTTTGGACTTGTATACACTCCTGAAAGAGCGCTGCCAAATAACACATTATATGAGATGACAAACAATGCAAGGGTTATAGGAGGCATTGACAAGGAGAGTACAGAAAGAGCTGTCACACTCTATGATAAGATAACAAAGGGCGAAATAGTGAAAGTTAAGGATATAGTAACCGCAGAGATGGTTAAATTAATGGAAAACACCTACCGCGATACTAACATCGCACTAGCAAATGAACTAGCCATCATATGCGAATCACTCGGCATAGATGCCATAGATGCTATAGAAGCTGCGAATTACCATCCAAGGGTAAACCTACACACACCAGGCCCAGGAGTCGGAGGACACTGCCTTTCAATCGACCCATACTTTATAGTTGAAATGGCAGAAGCCAGGGGAGTCCCTGCAAGGTTGATCAGAACAGCACGCCAGATAAACGAGGAAATGCCCTACCATGTACTCCAACTTATAAAAGACACCCTAAATGACACCGGTTTAAGTATCGAAGGTTCTAATATAGGGATCCTAGGAGTAGCCTACAAGGGTAATGTAGCCGATACGAGGGAAACACCCTCAAAGCCGCTAATAGACGCACTACTAAAAGAAGGAGCCCATGTACTAGTACATGACCCCTATGTGAAAAACGAGATTATAAAGGCCATGGGGGCAGAACCCGTTACATTAAAAGAGGCCCTAAAATGTGACTGCACAGTTTTAATGACAGACCATGATGAATATCACAGGATAGAACCCAAAATGGTCCAGGGGAGGATTTTCATCTGCGCAAGACCCATACTACAACCTGAAAAATTCAAGAAAAAGGGTATAATATTCAAGGGAGTGGGTCGTCCTTGAACCTGCTAGTATTTGAGTATGCCACTGCCACGGGCATCCAGGATCCTAGTATCCTAATAGAGGGCAAGTCCATGCTCAAAGCCCTACTCCAGGACCTATGGGAGTTTAAACCATCATATCTCATCTCTGAAAAATTTCATCATTTAATTGATTATCCCAATCCCATCATACTCAAAGAAGACCTTTATTCCTGGATCAGAGAAAATGCAAGTGAATTTGATGCAACCCTCTTCATAGCACCAGAAGAAAATATGGAATTATATAAGTTAACGTGTCTATTGGAATCAGAGGGAGTCCAGGTTATGGGCTCAACATCTGAAGCCGTTCTCACATGCTCAGATAAACTTAGAACATATAATGCACTTCAGGGCAGAGTACCCCTCATAGAAACATATGAATTAGATAATGTCAACTTTGAAGGGAAAATGGTGGTTAAACCCGTTGATGGGGTTGCATGCCAGGGTATAAAGATTATAGAGTCAAGTGAAGACCTTGAAAAGATAATAACATCATCAGATTCTAGGATGATATTACAAAGATTTGTAGAGGGTGAAGCCGCAAGTGTCAGCATATTATCCAATGGAAAAGTGGCGCTCCCATTATCACTGAATAAACAGAATATAAAATACAATAATGGGATATTAGAATATAATGGGGGTATCACACCATTCGAACATGAAATGGCCGATGATGCATTGCTCGTAGCTAAAAGGGCTGTTGAATCCATAGATGGGCTTAGAGGGTATGTTGGTGTTGATCTAATACTATCTGATAAAATTTATGTAGTTGAATTAAATTCCAGGATAACCACACCATACATTGCCCTCAGAAAACTCATTGATATAAACCTTGGAGAGGCTATTATAGCAGCTGTTAACGGTAAAATACCCAAGGAATGGAATATAGGTGGGGTTGCTGAATTTAAAAAGGGAAAACATTCCATGAGAATATCAAATATAGGTTGATTCGTATGAAAGTCGTGGGAATTGATATAGGTGGCGCGAACACAGACATGGCCATAATAGAAGTAGAAAATGGGGAACTAAAGGATATAAGAGTCGATTCCAGATACCTCCCAATGTGGCTTAAGAAAGATGAACTCCAAAAGACGCTAAAGGAACTCCTAGGCGGGGAAATAGAGGATATAGATGGTGTTGGGGTTACAATGACAGCAGAACTTGCAGACGCGTACAAGGACAAAGAAGAAGGAGTGAAGGATATAATAGGAAAGGTTGAGGAGGTTTTTAACGTTCCAGTAGCATATGTTAGCCTATCAGGGATGCTAGATGCAGCTGCCGCCCTGAAAAACCCATTAGAGGTGGCTGCTGCTAATTGGATCGCCACATCCCAAATAGCCGCCGCCATAAGCAAAAATTGTATAATGGTAGATATCGGTAGCACAACCACAGATATAATCCCAATAAAAGATGGCAGGGAATGTGCGAAGGGAAGATCAGATCTAGAAAGATTATCAACAGGAGAACTCGTATACACCGGCGTACTAAGAAACAACCTTGCAACCATCGTGGATAGGGTCCCATTACATGGCAAATGGTATAGAGTCTCATCAGAGTTATTCGCCATCACCGCAGACATTCATCTCGTACTCGGTAACATAGACTACAAAGATTACACTTGTGACACGCCAGACGGAGCCGATAAGACCACAAGAGACTCCATGAGGCGGATAGCAAGATTACTCTGCGCTGACCTTAAACTTCTAAACCAACAGGACATAAGGGAGATAGCAACATACATTTACCATCAACAGACATTAAAGATAGCCGAGGCCATCAAAGAGGTTTCAGATAGAGAAAACCTAGATAGGATAGTTACAACAGGACTTGGCATGAACATCCTCGGAAGAAAGGCAGCCGAAATCCTAAAAATGGAATGTAGGAGCATGGACGAATTTTTAAATCCCCGCGCGTGTATAGTTGCACCTGCAATAGGATCAGCCATTATGATGGGAGATCATCTCACAGAACTTTAGTACCATACGTCTTTCAAACCGATTAGATAGGCTATAATATTAGCCGAAAGATGTAATACTACAGTTATTATTAGTATCATGACTATTATTTCCCACGTGAAATTAACAATAATAGATGCCAAGAGCATGGCGCCAATAGCAAAATCTAATTGATCCAAGATGGGCGCGGGCCGCCCCCTTTCTATATTAAGGCGTCTCTTCATGAAACTACCACATGCATCACCAACAACCGCCCCTAGCGCCAATAGGAAACCCAATAGGACACCATATGGTATGTTATCCACTAAGGTGCCCTGTATCATCCCAGTTAATGTTCCTAGGAGCGTTCCTATTATACTCCCCCGCCATGTAACCCCGTCACCTATCAAACGCCTTTTATCAATGAAATGATATCCAAGATCAAGGGGCGGGCCCCCTCCAAAAACAAGGGCACTTACATTTGCTATATAAGCTGGTAGCATAAAGTATATTACATAGACAATACCTAAGATATTGATAGCATCAATTTCCATTGTAGTCACCAACGTCCCTCTATTAGAAATGGGATTCTATAAATCAAGGGGATTGATGTATATAAACCTTAATGCCCCTATTAAAATTTTACTAGGATAAAAAGTTTCGGAAAAAAATCGTATTTAGGTGGGAGTGTGGTTATCAAAAAAACCAACAGCCTCTGTCCAGTATGTCTTAGGAAGATCAAGGCAGAGGTGCTGGAAGGAAGCGAAAAAGTTCTCATAAAAAAAGAATGCCCAGAGCATGGTATCTTTGAAAATGTTTACTGGAGTGATAAAAAAGCCTATGAGAGATTCTCAAACTACGATTACAAGGGCGAAGGTATCCTAAATCCCCAAACAGGAACAGATAAAGGATGTCCCCTTGATTGTGGAATCTGTCCACAACATGAGAGTCACACCATCCTTGGTCTTATTGATGTTACCAATCGTTGCAATTTAAATTGTCCCATCTGTTTTGCAAATGCTGCTGTTTCAAGATATCTCTATGAACCATCCTATGAGGAAATAAGGCAAATGTTACGCAACCTCAGGGATAACAGGCCAGTGCCAACCCCCGCAATCCAATATGCTGGGGGGGAACCCACAGTTAGAAAAGATATCGTTGACCTCGTCAAACTCGCCAAGGACGAGGGCTTCACCCACATCCAAATAGCTACAAATGGTGTTAAACTAGCCACAAAACCAGAACTTGCAAGGGAACTAAGAGAAGCGGGGTTAAACACAGTCTACCTACAATTTGATGGTGTTACAGAGGAACCATACCTCAAATCCAGGGGTAGGAACCTTTTACCCCTCAAATTAAAGGCTATAGAAAATTGTAGAAAGGCCGATTTAGGCATAGTACTTGTACCCACACTCGTAAAGGGCATCAACGACCACCAGGTAGGGGACATAATAAGATTCGCAGTAAAAAATATTGACATAATAAGGGGTGTTAACTTCCAACCAGTATCTTTCACTGGTAGAACACCCGCGGATAAAGTTGAAGAACAGAGAATAACAATACCAGATTTCCAAAGGCTAGTTGAAGAACAGACAAACGGTCAGATAAGAATAGAAGACTTTTACCCAGCATCTTCTGTCTGTCCCATATCAGATTTCATAGGCGCATTAGAAGGCGAACCACAAGTCACATTCACCTGCCATCCACATTGTGGGACTGCAACATATGTTTTTGTAGAGAACAGCCACATAATACCCATAACACGTTTCATCGACGTGGACAGATTCTTCGAGATACTTAAAAAGGACACCCACGACATTAAAGATGGTGGTATAACAGGAAAGGCGAAGGCCATCGCAAGATCTGCAATAGAGCTTCCCAAGCTCCTAGACTCTTCAAAGGCCCCCAAGTCGGTGGATATAAAGAATATACTAATCTCAATATTTAAGGAAAGATCCTATAAGGCCCTTGGAGAATTCCATAAAAGGACGCTGCTAATATCCTGCATGCATTTCATGGACCCATGGAACTTCGACATTGAAAGAGTTAAAAGGTGCGTAATCCACTATGCAATACCCGATGGGCGTATAATACCATTCTGTACCATGAATTCCATCTACAGGGAGTCTGTTGAAAGAAAATTTGCCAAACCATTTAAAGAAAAATCCGCCTAAAGTGAGATATGATGAATGGAAGGATTATAACATCCTCTAGACTGCATTTAACCCTAATAGATCTTAATGGTGAAAGGGGCCGCCTTGACGGCGGAGTTGGTCTCACACTTAAAGACCCTAAACTTATTATAAAAGCCAAACCCAATGGAGAACTCAAAACAGAATTTGCAGAAAAGAACCTCCAATGGGATCTCATAAAAGAATACTCAGCCAAGATAGAAGAAGCGGCTAAAAGGACGCTAAATTACCTTAAAAGCAATCAAAGATTAGATTTCATCATAGAAAAGGCATTCCCCGCCCATTCTGGCCTGGGATCCGGGACACAGGTTTCCCTGGCAATTGCAAAGCTTATAACAAGTTTCCATGAGGTTGAAATGGACTCATGGGAGCTTGCAAGGATAGTGGGCAGAGGAGGAACCTCCGGGATAGGCGTGGCCTCATTTGAATATGGAGGTTTCATAGTTGACGGAGGCCACAGTAAAAAAGAAAAAACAGATTTTTTACCATCATCCGCATCCAGGGCATCACCCCCACCAGTAATCGCCAGATACGATTTCCCAGAGGATTGGAATATTATAGTGGCAATCCCAAAAATTAACAGGCAAGTATCCGGCAGGAAGGAAGTTAACATATTCCAAGAATATTGCCCAATCCCCCTAGGAGAAGTTGAAAGACTATCCCACATAATTTTGATGAAGATGATGCCATCAGTCATAGAAGAGGACATCGATTCATTCGGGGAAGCCATAAACGAAATCCAGAGAATAGGATTCAAGAAGGTTGAAAGAAAACTACAACATCCAATCATAGATAATATAATAGAGAACATGCTATCAACTGGCGCTGCTGGGGCGGGTATGAGCTCATTCGGGCCAGCAGTCTATGCAGTCACTGACACAAACCCAAAGGATATTCTAAGAGCTGCCAAGGAGACCATGGATGACATTGGGGGCCTAGCCCTCATAACAAATGCTCGAAATAGTGGGGCTGAATATGAATAAGATAATAGAAGGAAGAACCTGGAAATTCCCAGATAATATAGACACGGATGTTATAATCCCAGGAAGATACCTTAGAACCTTCAACCTAGATGAACTTGCAAGCCACATCATGGAAGGTATAAGACCCGACTTCCCAGCTAAAATAAAAAAAGGGGACATAATCCTAGCAGGTAAAAATTTTGGATGCGGCTCATCAAGAGAACAGGCACCACGCGCCCTTAAACATGCAGGCATATCAGCGATAATAGCAAAATCCTTCGCAAGAATATTCTACCGAAACGCCATTAACATAGGCCTCCCAGTTATAGTAGCGGATATAAAAGCCGAAGAGGGTGACATACTCAAAATAGACCTAGAAAAGGGTATTATAGAGAATAAGACTAGTGGCGAGACATTCAAGATAAAACCATTCAACGATTTTATCCTAGAAATACTAGAAGATGGTGGGCTCGTGGAACATTACCTAAAAAAGGTAGCCTATTAACAATGAGGTAATCTGAGATGAAATGTCCCATATGTGGCTCGGAATCCCTTAAAGTATTAAAGAGTAAAACAGAATCCGATTCAAAATATAAGAAGATTAAGAGACTAATTCTAGAATGTGAAGATTGTGGGACAATATTCAAAGAAAGGCTAGTCATATCCAAGCCACTCGAGTATCCGGTGATCATAAGCCAATATGAAAAATCATGGAAAGACAAGGTCAAATTATACTCTGATGAAGAAATAGCAGTAGGGGACACGCTAAGCATAGGCGGAAGATTAGTAGAGATAACATCCCTGGAACTAAAAAATGGTAAGAGAGTTGACAAGTGCAAGGCTTTAGACTTGGCCACAATATGGGCCATACCCTTAGATGCTCCAGCAAGAATAGGAATCTCCATAGACTTACATGGGAGAGTATTTTCAAGGAAACTTGAACTAGACAGGAATTTCACATTTAGAGTAGGTGACATATTCAAACTCGAAGACCACATCTTCCAAGTGAAATCTATAAAAACAACTGACAGGCACATCAAAAGGGGTGGCGCGCCAGCCCATAAGATCAAGAGAGTCTACGGATCACCCACCAGGGGAAAATACAAGTTTGACCTCTCTGATAATATCATATCGGGATCTTAATGTTAGAAGAACGCAAAAGAATGGTTGAAGACCTTGTGGCCAGAGGTTATATAAAAACCGAGAAAGTGAAAAAGGCCATGGAAAAGGTTCCAAGGGAAAAGTTCGTACCCCCAGAGCATAGAATGAGCGCCTACCTTGACCAGCCACTACCAATAGGTGAAGGACAGACAATATCAGCCCCCCACATGGTTGCGATGATGTGCGAAGTCCTAGACCTCCAAAGGGGGATGAAGGTATTAGAAGTGGGTACAGGATGCGGGTACCATGCAGCAGTCGTCGCCGAGATAATCGGGGAAGAAGGGAAACTCTACACCATAGAACGTATAGAGTCACTGTACAAGAAGGCTAAAGAGAAATTGAAAGACTACAGGCAAATTAAGGTCATCCATGCTGATGGCACGGAAGGTTGGGAGGAAGCAGCACCATATGATAGGATCTATGTAACCGCAGCAGCGCCAGAGGTGCCAGAGCCCCTCAAAAGACAATTAAAGGTTAAAGGCAAACTCCTAGTACCCGTCGGACGGGACAGATTCTACCAAGACCTCCTATTAGTGGAAAAATTATCAGAGGACAACTTCAAGACCAAAAACCTCGGTGGAGTGGCATTCGTACCCCTAATAGGTAAATATGGATGGCGATTCTAAAATTTTTTATAAAACAAAGGATAATAAAATACTATACCTAATTTTACCCCTGGAGAATTATGATGAGAGCATACATTGAAACATTCGGATGCACCTTTAACAAAGGAGACTCAGAGATAATGGCAGGAATACTCTCAAAAAAAGGCATAAGGGTAGTGGACACTATCAAAGATGCTGATCTCATCATAATAAACACATGCTACGTTAAACATCCAACTGAACATAAGGTCATAAACAGGATAAAAAAAGTCCAAGAACTCTATCCTTCCAAGCCACTAATAGTAACCGGGTGCATGGTAGAGATAGACCCTGAAAAACTCGAGAAAATAGCACCAAGGGCAAGTTGGATAGGACCACACAAAATCCACAAAATATACGAAGCGGCCAAGGGGACAATAGTAGGTGAAAGGATAAAAGAGACCGGACCATATCCTATAAAGAAAGCCGAAATGCCCAGGATAAGATTCAACCCCCACATACATATAATACAGTTATGTGAAGGATGTCTCGGGGAATGTAGATATTGTTGCACCCGCTTCGCCAGGGGAAAACTGCAAAGCCACGCTATAGAGGCTCTGAAAAGGGAGGCAGAACAGGCCATAATAGAGGGTTGTAAAGAATTGCAATTAACAGCCCAAGACACAGCAGCCTATGGCAGGGATATTGGTGAAAATCTACCAGAACTCCTCAACCAGATAAGTTCAATAGAGGATGATTTCAGGATAAGGGTAGGTATGATGCACCCCATGAACGTACTAGACATATTAGAAGATCTCATAGACGCATTCAAATCAGAGAAAATCTACAAATTCCTACATTTACCAGTTCAGAGTGGAAACAATAGAGTATTAGAGGATATGGGGAGAGGATACACAGTAGAAGATTTCAGGTATATAGTGGAAAGTTTCAGGGAAGAAATACCCGAAATGTCCATTGCAACTGATATAATAGTGGGATATCCAACAGAGGATGAAAAAGCGTTCCAGGATACTTGCAAACTTCTAAAGGAGATAAAACCAAACTTCATCCACCTATCAAAGTATAAACATAGACCAAGAGCACCATCATCCTCACTTAAAGAATTGGACTTCAAAGTTGTTAAAAGACGTTCAAAAATAATAGAAAAGATAAAATCAGAAATAACAATAAAAGATAACATGAAACTAATTGGAAAATCCCAGAAGATACTAATAGTCGAAAAAGGCAGGAAAGGAGGTTTCATAGGACGTACAAACTCTTATATACCGGTTATAACAGAAAAGGCCGATCCAGGATCTTTCCTAAAGGTTAAGATTAATGGGGCGACTAACACCTACCTTACAGCAACCCCAATAGAATAATTTTAATGCCGTGGGCCGGACTTGAACCGGCGACATCCAGATCTTCAGTCTGGCGTTCTCCCAACTGAACTACCACGGCAATAGTGGGCCGGACGAGATTCGAACTCGCGACCACCTCCGTGTCAGGGAGGCATCCTACCCCTAGACCACCGGCCCCCAATCCTCTGATTGGAGCTCACCCCCACCCAATTTCCCACTAGGGGGGTGTTCATACCACGGGGGGTTACGCACTTAAAAGTTTAAGTTTATCTATAACCCGGACCAGGATCCCGTATTCATCACATATACGTTTTTTTTTTTTTTTTTTTTGTGTGAT
>Ga0116168_1000376_pt1 | contig 44336 bp, 26 predicted proteins | sample AD_UKC129_MetaG_FD_89795 | JGI IMG/M metagenome (GOLD analysis project Ga0116168, IMG submission 89795) | Active sludge microbial communities of municipal wastewater-treating anaerobic digesters from Canada - AD_UKC129_MetaG | ecosystem: Engineered > Bioreactor > Anaerobic > Digestate | place... | reverse complement strand
GCGCGATCCGTGCCGGCGATGGTGATCTTGAAATAGGGTGAGCCGAAGTAACCGCCTGCATTGGTGACGGCAGTGACGGTCCACTTCTGCTGGGCCTGGCAAAGGTAGTTGGCCATGCGAACGTCGATGTTGCCAGCCGGCCAGTTTGTCGAGACCTGCGCGACGTCCTGCGGCGGAATTGGAACGCCGGTGCCGGCAAACATCCCGCCACCGCCCCGGGCCGGAGGAGCATTCGTCCCGCCCAGACCACGCCCTCCAGGGCCGCCGCGTCTGCCCGAACCCGGAGCGCCGCCGCGGGCGCGGCGTCCTCCGACCGGCACACCTTCGACCGCCAGCTCGAGCGCCGTTCCTGTGCGCACCGACAGAATCTGGTACGTGCCTTCCTTCATGTTCTCACCCGCCTCAGGCCAGCCGTCCTTCCACAACAGGGGCACGATATCCAGCACACTGGCGCCGCCGCGATCCAGATCGGCTTCCCAGTGCAGGGAAAACTTCTGCACGCCGTCACCCAGATCGATCAAACCGAAATGCCCCGGGCCAATGAGACGGCCACCGGAGCCGATGACCAGCTTGCCGCCGCCCTGAAGCATGGGAATGCCTTCGTGATCCACAAACGGGCCAAAGACATGCCTCGCGCGGCCGACGCGGATGTTATAACCGGAATCGGCGCCGCGACAGCAACTGCCATGCGTTGCGAGCAGATAGTACCACCCGTCCCGATAAATCATGGTGGCCGCCTCGCAGTTGATGGCGACGTTGACAGGCTGATCATTCGGGTTCAGTCGCGTGCCGGTTGCCGGATCGAGTTCCACCAGCCGGATGTAGCCGAAGTAGGATCCGTAAACCATCCACAGCCTGCCATCGTTCGGATCCAGAAAGAGGCCCGGATCGATCGCATTGCAGTCTTCCACGCCGTCCGAAGACGCGACGACGCCGCCTTCCTCCCACTTGTAATCGGGGGAGTCCGGATCGAGAGACCGGGTCCAGATCATGTTGATATCGGCCCTGGGTTGCGCGCCGATGTTCCTGGCAATGTATTGGTAGTAGCGATCGCCGATCTGGATCAGGTCGGGCGCCATCCCCGTGCGGGGCGCTCGCGTTCCGCTCCGCCACGTCCAGCCGTCGTCGGAGACGAGCGCCGTGCCACCGGTGCCAAAGGTGTAGAACCTGCCGCCGCATTCCACAATGGTGGATGGATCGTGAATCCGGACCTCGCCGTCGAGCGCGACGGCGGGCGCGACCCCCAGGAGAAGCGTTGTCGCCAGAACACAGTGTTTCATCTTCGGCAAAAGATCTTTGCGCTGCCGGATCATGGGATGTTCTTCTTCTCCACCGTCCATCCTGCCATCTGCGCCACGCCACAGGGTTCGCCTTCGAACATCGCGGCGGCTTTCGCGTCGCCCTTCAACTGCCACTTGAACCACGCGGTGGCGACGATCGCGAAATCACCGCCGTGCGGACGGCTGTAAGTGCCGCCGTGGCCGACATTCAAATTGGCCGCGAAGATGGGCACATGATTGATGCGGCGGAAGTCATCCATCCCGTTGTTGTAGGCGATGTCCCGCTCCCCGCCCAAAATGTAGATCGTGGGCGCGTGCAGCTTTTCCAGGTGCTCCTTGCTCAGCCCGGGCATGCCCCTCATCCCCGCGCCCGGGCTCGGCAGGATGCCGCTGTTGCAGACCATGAGGGTGGTCACGCGCGGGTCCGGCGCCACCTCGAGTGCCTGCAACCCACCGCACGACATTCCCGCCACCGCGATCTTCGACGTGTCGAGTTTCCCGTAGTACTGGCTTGTCCTGTCGCTGTTCTGAGCGATCGCCCAGTTGATGGCGTCCGTCAGCATGGACGCTTTCGTCGGGCCGCCGGGTGCGCCGCGCTGCCCCTCGGCCGGCATCGGGCCGATGGCAATCACGAGAAAACCGTGTGAGGCGATTTCCGACAGGAAGTTCAGATGTTCCCACGGCGAGTTCGCGCAGGCGCCATTGCCCCAGGCGATGACAGGCAGCTTCTGCCTTCGGCCAAACGGTCCGAGATCCTTCGGCCGGAACACAGTGTGGGTCGCCAGCGTGCCGTCCGACACCATCAGCGCCGGGTAAGGTCCCGTCCCTCCGTCCTCCACCGTTCGGCTGCCGGTTTCGGTCAGAACCGGCGGCGCCTTCACGAGCGCCGATTCGCACCCGCACAACGCCATCGCGAGGAGGACCACCGTCGGGATCCGGCGCACCGCGTTCGGATCACGGCTCTTCCGCAACGGCGCCGCCGGCGGAGACTCAATCGCAACTGAGGAACTCAATTCAGGCTGATGCATAACGCAATGGGGACAGTATGGAGTGTTCAATTCGTCCAGGTGGAGCGTCGAGGCTGCGCTTGTTCTGAATCCGGGCATCGCCTCTCTCAATTCAGCCAGCTCTTCAGGATCGGCGCCACTTCCCGGGCCCAGATTTCGTAGCCCTCGGCGTCCGGATGCAGATTGTCCGGGCGAAAACCGATCAACCGCCCGTCGGCATCGAGGAACTTGTCATTGATGTTCTTGAAGAACACGTGTTTTCCGTCGTGCAGCTTTGCGATGATCCGATTCGCTTCTTCATTCTTCAGGCGGTTGGGATCATTCGGACCCGCCCCGCGCGGGAAGATCGCCAGCAACAGGATCTTTGTGTCCGGAAAATCCGTGCGCAACTGGTGAACCACGGCGCCCACGCCCTCCGCAATCTCCGGTCCCGTGTTCCCACCCGTGTTGTTGGTGCCGATCATGAGCATGACCGCCTTGGGCTTGTGCCCCTGCCCTTCGCCATTTTGGAGTCCCCACAGCACGCCCTGGGTGGTGTCCCCCGCCACCGCAAAGTTCGCGATCTTCACGTCGCCGAAGTACTTCTCCTGAACTTCGGCGCCGCCCCCCGGCCCCCCTCTGCTGCCACCAGTCCGTGATGGAATCGCCAACGAACAGGATGTCGAACTCGGTCGTCCTGGCGATCTCAACAAAGCGATTGTGCCGCTGGTCGGAGCGCACCCGCGTCTGAACCGGCCGGATGGCGGAGTTCTCCCGCGGCACCTGAACCGTCAGGAGCGACTCGTATTTTTTCAGAAGCTCCCGCTCAGGTGATTTCTCAATCAGTTCCTTGAGCGCCGCGTTGATTCTGTCCACTTCCGCCTGAGTCGGACGCGGCATCGCGACCTGGGGCGGCACGAACGCCGGAGGACCGGGAGGCGTCATCGGGCCGCGCCCGAAGCCGCCCTGCCGCCCGGCGCCCGGAGGGGGCGCTGTGGCCGGTGCGTTCTGCGCCCGAAGGTCGAGCGCGGTTGCCGTGCAGAGGACTGCACACGCTGCGAGGTAAACGATTCGTTGTCGGTTCATATGGATACGGGTCCGGAACCAGGCCGGGTTTCACGGTTTAGTCGCGGAACAGCAGGGGCGCAAACTCGCGCAGGCTGCGGCGCCAGGTCTGGAACTCGTGGCCGGTGTCCGGCGACACATACGCGACATTCTTGATGCCGATCTCGTTGAGAGCCTCGTGATTGGCTTTGATGGCGCCGGGGTTTTCGCGGCTGCCGGTGCTGCAGAACACCAGTTTGACCTTCTCCCGGAACCCAGGCGTGTTCAGCACATCGTTCGTACTGATCACGCCGCCGCTGAACAGGCCGATGTAGGAGAACTTGTCGAGATTCCTCAACGTGATGGCCCTGGTTTGTGCTCCGCCCATCGACAGTCCTGCCATGGCGCGATTCGGCTGGTCCGTCAACGTGCGGAAGTTGGCGTCGATGTACGGAATGAGTTCTCCGACCAGAACGCTTTCGAACGCGGCGGAGGCCGCTGCGAAAGGATTGCCACCCGCGCCCCGGCGGCCGCGACCGCCCGGCCCCGGACCTTCGTTGGTCAGGCCGTAGGTCATCACGATGATGAACGGCCGGGCTTTGCCTTCGGCGATCAGGTTGTCCATGATCAGGTTCGCGCGCCCCTGGTTCCACCAGGCGTATTCATTCTCGCCCCAGCCGTGTTGCAGGTAGAGCACCGGATAACGCTTCGACCAATCCTTGTCATAGTCCGGCGGCGTGTACACGTACGCCACGCGGGCGATCACAGTATTGGTCAGCTTTGACGGGAAGAGGACCTGTTGCACACGACCATGCGGGACGTCCTTCAGTGCGTAGAAATCCTGGTCATGAGCGGGAACCTCGATGCCGCTCTCCCAACGGGTGGAACCGTAGAAGTTCAACGTGCCGGGATCGTTGAACGTTCCCCCGTCCACCGTCAGACGGTAGTAATGGAATCCTTCGTCCAACGGCTCCGCAGTGATTCCCGTCCACACGCCATCCTCCCCTTTGGTGAGCGCGGTGCCGCCGCGTCCGAGGCTCACGCGAACGCTCTGGGCCTGCGGCGCCACGATGCGGAAGCGCGCATAGCGTTGTGAGTTGACCTGGGGATACTGTTGACCGGGCTGGTTCAGGACCGACGGTTTCCAATCATCGGCCAGCTCGTTTGTTTGAGCGGAGCCGAGTTGTGCCGACAGAATGCAGACGACCGCAGAGATGAGTGCCTTCGATGTCATGAGTTGTGTGAGTTGTGGTTGGTGAGTGTCAGGGTAAAACGGTGTTCCGGCGAGCACGTTATTCGATCGCGCGGAGCAGGCCAAGCCGGTACGGCAACCTGCCGTAGTCGCCGCGATTGTCGGCATCGGAGATTCCCTGGTAGAGGAACAGGAGCTTGTTGGGATCCAGAATCATCCGTTCGTCGTCCGTGTCGCGAATCAACTCGCCGTGGCTGACCTGGCCCGACCAGGGCTCGACGCCGTCTTCAAACGTGACATTGTTCCTTCCGGCAAAGGGCCTTTCGAACGTGTCGAACCCTTCCACCGGGTACCACTCGCCATCCAGCCGGTCGGCCACATAGGCGCGGTAGTAACGCGTGGGTGACAGCGCCTCGACAAGGGTCAGATACTTGTCCGTTCCCTTGATCTTGTAAGTGATGCTGCCCTCGAAAACCGTGTCGCGCGTGCCGCGCATGGCGACGACCGGGCGGCTGAAGCCTTTGGGAAACTCGGCATACGTCGTCCGGCTGCGATAAAAATTCCCGTCGTCACCTGTGAAGAACAGATACATGTATTCGCCATCGCCGATGCAGTGGTAGTCGATCGGCAGCCGCGGCGTGGGAATGTCGGGCGTAAACATCTGCTCCGGCGGGGTCCAGGACGTGGGGTCGTCGGGAGTTTCGGTGGTGGAATACGCCGGGCGCTGGGTCTGAAAGATGTAATACCACTTCTTGTGCGGCGTGAAGTAGAACACTTCCGGCGCGCACCTGTAGCCGCTGAAACCCGGCACCGTGTCCATGTAGAACAGTTTGGCGTTCGGCGCGTCCTTCCAATCGGCGAAGCTCAGGTAAACCATGTTCCACCCGCCGCCCCGGCGCGCGCCTGCGGCCGCGCCGGCATCCGGATTCTGCAGCGCCGCCGCCGCGGGACCGCTCACCATGAACGCCGTGGCGTAGATATGCCACTTGTCCTTGTAGCGAAAGACGGTGGGATCCTTGACGGAGTAAAGGTAATGCGAAGGATCGTTCTGCGGCGCGACGAGGACGCCGGTGGACTTCCATTTGAGCGGCTTGCCCAGGAGGCCCGGCAGCGTGTTCGGCACCGGCGCGTGAATCTCCGGAAGCGGCCCGAGGTCCGGTCCGCGCCGTTGTCCGCCGCGGCGGGCTCCGGCCGGCGCCGCATTGGATGTGGCCGCAGGAGCCTGCGCCATGAGGAGCGGAGAATCCGCCGACTGGCCGGACACTTCGGCGGCCGGCAGCGCGACGGCGCCGCCCGCCAGCAGGATGGAAAGGATCAAACAGTCCAGGATCGATTTCTTCATAGATGCGTCAGACTCGGGCGTTACAGTTTGTAAAATTGTTCCCAACCGGGCCGGGGCGGCACGCCGTTCAGGAGTTCGTTCGCCACTTTGTGGTTGGTGATGCGTTTCGTTGCCGGATCAAACTCGATCTTCGCGTTCACCTGTTGCGCGATGACGCCGATGGCCATTGCCTGGCACAGCGGACCCGCCACCGCGAAGTTCGACCGGCACTTCTCCTCGCCCTTCGCGGCCTTGAGGAAATTCGCGAAATGATTGGACGGGCTCGGCGGAACTTCCGGCAGGTCGGCCATGGCTTCCTCGCTCTCTCCGATGATCTGCAAGGTCGAACCGTGCGATCCGCCCTTGAAGACGCGGCCTTCACCGTAGATGACTTTGCCGGGCGGGACTCGTCGCGTGTCGATGGTGCCCGACGACGGCGGCGGAATGTTTGGATCGACAACGCCTCCGCCGAACCCGGGCGGCAGCGGCGGCAGATTGTTCACGCCGTCATACCAGGTGAGTTCCACCGGCGGCATCGAGCCGCGCCGGGGGAAACGGAACGTGAGGGTGGAGGCCTGCGGGAAAATGAACGGGTTGTGGCCCTCGAGCCTGGGCTCGACCTCCGTTGGAAGGCCGAGCTCGAGGAACTCATGCGCCGTGTCGAAGATGTGCGCGCCCCAGTCGCCGAGCGCGCCGTTTCCAAAATCGTACCACGAGCGCCACTCGCCGTTCACGTAGCCCTGGTTGTAGGCGTGATGCCGGGCGGTGGCGAGCCAGCAATCCCAGTCGAGCGTTTCCGGAATGGGCTGCTCGGGCAGGTAACCGTCCGGTTTCATGCCGTGCCAGCGCCGCGCGCTGTTCATGAACGCCGTGATCCGGGTGACATTCCGGATCACGCCCTTCTCGACCCAGGTTTTGAACTGAAAATAGTTCGCCTCGGAATGGCCCTGGTTGCCCATCTGGCAGGCCACGCCGTATTTCTTCTCCGCCACCATCATCAATTCAATCTGTCGAAAACTGTGCGCCATCGGTTTCTCGACATAGACATGCTTGCCAAGCGACATCGCGAGCATGCTGATGGGAAAATGCGAGAAGTCCGGCGTGCAGATCGCCACCGCGTCAATCTCGCGCGCCATCGCGTCGAACATCTTTCGGAAATCCTGGAAGCGCCGCGCCTCCGGATACGCCTGAAGCGTCCGCCGCGTGTGCGGAGCGCCGATGTCCGTGTCGCAAAGCGCTACCACGGTCGCAAGCCCCGTCCTGTCCAGCTCCCGAATGACGTCCGCGCCGCGGTTACCGATGCCAACACAGGCCAGGCGGACTTTGTCGCCCGAAGCGCCCAACAGGAGGTTCGGAGAAAAAGCCGCAAGCGCGCCCGTGGCGGCGACACCCTTGAGGAAGGAACGGCGGCGAATCATACGAGTTGATACGATTCCGGCATTTTTCATGGCACTGGTTTGACCCGGAGATGCTACTGCCCGCCCTCCTTCGCCACGTCGAGAATGGCCTGCAATGCCGGCTTCGGCTTCAGCTCGGCGTCGAAGAGCAGCGGGCGCTGGCGGCTCCGCCACGAACGGCGGTCGCTGATGCCCCAGAACGTCACTCGATCGATGGACTTTTCATGCTTCTTGAAGATCCGGAACAGCTCCGCGTACTTTTGCGCCTGCCTCTGGAACGCGTCCGCCGTCATCGTGTCGGCGTCGGCGCCGGTCGGAAACGCGCCGCTGTTCCGCCCGAACGCCGTGACGTCCAGTTCCGTAATGGCAACCCTGAGGCCTAACGACGCATAATTCTCAATCGCCTTCTCCACATCCGCGAGGTCGGTGTCGAGATGCCAGTGGCCCTGGATGCCGACGCCGTGGATCGGCGCGCCTTCGGCAATGAGCCGTTTGAGAAGCAGCATCGAGCTGGCGTGCTTGCCCGTGTTCTTAACCGCCCCCTGCTCAATATTGTAGTCGTTGTAATACAACTGCGCCCCGGGGTCGGCCTCGTGCGCCCACTTGAATGCCAGCGTCAGAACGTCCGGCCCGATGGTGCTGTACCAACTGCCCCTGCGCAGGTTCTCCGTCCGACCGTCTCCTCCGTCCGCAATGGCTTCGTTCACTACATCCCACCCGAGCACTTTGCCCTTGTAGCGGCCGGCAACCGTCATGATGTGGCTCTTCAATCGTTCCATTGCCAGCTCGCGCGTCACTGGCTGGCCATCCTTTCCCGGCTCGAAAAACCACCGGCCGGTTTGCGCGTGCCACACCAGCGTGTGCCCCCAGACTTTGATGTTGTTCTCCTGGGCCCACTTCACCAGCGCATCCGGCGTCGCAAAATTGTACGTGGCCTCCGAGGGATGCGTCGGCTGCGGCTTCATCGAGTTCTCGGGGGTGATGATGTTGTAATGCGTCCGGATGTTCGCCAGTTCAGCCTCGGAGTACCCCCGCAGATCGCCCGCCGTGCCGATCAGGAACCGGCCGGCAAAAGCGTCCTTGAGCCCGATCATCGCGCCGGAACTCCCTGCCGGGACGGCCGCCGGGACGGGCACTTCGCTGATCAGGGCAGCGAGTGAAACCAAAACTGTGCGAATGAGGAATGATCGCGTTTTCATAATTGTGCTGGTGTCAGTTCACGGCTTTCCACTTGAAGGCTTCGCCCATCTTCCGCGCCGGCGTCGGGCCCAGCGCGGTAACCGTCACCCGTCCGGGAGCATTGGGTTTGGTGGCCAGATACCGGTGATTCGTCAATGACATGAGCATGGTGTCGCCCCGCATCAGGTTGACCCATTGGAAGGATTCGGCTGCCGCAGGCTTGCGTCCGGCGAGGTCCTTCAACACCACCGCTTCGCCTTCGACCGAAAGGAATCGCCCATCGGAAGTCTTCAGCGCCACGCGGCCCAGGCCAACGTCGATCACTTCAAACTTTGCGTTGTCCGGAACGGCGCCGCCCGCGTCGGCCGCCACGTTCACAAGAACGCCCTTCTGCAGGTCGGCGGCGAGATAGCTTCCGTCCGCACCGCTCGTCAGCACGATCGTTTTGCCCATCGGAATCTCGCGTTCAATCCCACGGGCACGCGGCTCCACGCACACGTAGTTGTCGAAATCGGCATAACCGCCGGGCCTACCGGATGTGTTGAAGTGGAACAACGCCGGTCGAACGCCCTGGAAGGTCGTCAACTGGAAGGTCATTCGAAACGGATCCCCCAGGGTCGAAAACTGATTCCCGTCGGCGCTCCAACTGAACACGGCTTCATCCGTGTCGAAATTGCAATGAACGCGCAGCCAGACCTTTTGCGGAGGGGTTTCCGGGCTGGTCGTTGGCGGGTTGGCCGTGGCACGGCCGCCCCGCCGCCCTCGCCCGCCGCCGGTGCCGGTGACCATCTGCACCTGGCTGCCCTCGCCCGATTTCACCACGCCGATCCATGCGTACGGCGTGCTCACCAGCCCCAGTCCCGCCGTGTCGCCCGCAACCATTCCGGCGGTGTCGAGTTCGACCGTGATGATGCACTCGGGACCGGGAGGCCGCTGACACACGCTGTTGCGCGCTTCGTAGAACGTCGCCGCAGGCAATGAATGCAGCCGCAACACGCCGGGCTTCTCCGTGAGCGACCATTTCGTGTCGTCCGGAACGTGGTTCCACTGCCAGACCGGGTTCAGTTTGCCGCTGTCGAAATTCTCATCCCACACGTAGGTGGGCTTCGGCGCCTGCGTGACGCCGGTGTTCGGTTTGACCCATGTGTTCGGCGCCTTGCGCAGATTCCCCGGGAGCCCGATCAGCGGGAACCCTTCGTCCCAGGTGATCGGCACCAGCGAAACCATCCGTCCGGCGCTGCCGTGATCCGACATGATGATGCACCACCATTCGCCCGAAGGCGTGTCGCACATGCCGCCCTGGTGAATCCACAACCCGCGATCATCGGGCCGGGCGCGCGCGGGCGTCGCGCCCGTCACTCCCATCGATTCGCCCCGAACCATGTACGTCACTTCCCACGGACCGTCGATGGAATCCGCGCGGGCAACCAGTTGGTCCACCGGCCCGCCCGGAATGGCCATGATGTCATAGTACTTCCCGTTGATCTTGTACAGGTGATGTCCCTCGCCGTGCGGCATGCCGGCTGGCACCACCAACTGCCGCTTCGGCGCGTTGGCGTCAAAAGCCATCAGGTCGGGCGTCAGCTCTTCAATCGGATAGGTCGTGGACCCGTCGGGCTGCCGGTTGCCCGCGCTCGATATCATGAAAATCTTGCTGAGGTCGTCGTCGAACAGGACCGACAGATCGTGCCTGCCCGGGAGTTGATTGCGCTGCCACGGGCCTTTGATGGATTTGGAACGAAAGACCTGAAGTCCGACTCCGTTGATGTTGGAGAAAATGTAGAACGTTCCCTTGTGATAACGGATGCAGGGCGCCCAGATGCCCTGGCCGTAGATGTTCCCGTTCTCGAGTCGGAACGCCGGACCAAAGTCCAGCCGGTCCATGCAGTAACCGATGTGCTCCCAGTTCACCAGGTCTTTGGAATGGAGAATCTCCAGCGCCGGGTTCATGTGCATCGTCGTGCCGACCAGGTAATAGTCGTCACCCACGCGAATGACGTCGGGATCCTCGAATTCGTTGTAAAAGAGGGGATTTGAGTAGGTGCCGTTGCCGTTGTCAGCCGTCCAGTGCCGCTGCGCCGCAGCCGGCAGGTTTGATGAACCGGAGGCAGTCTGTTGAGTGCCTGTCAGGCAACCGCCGGCGAAAACGAGAACTCCCAGGATGGGAACCAACTTCAATGAGTCCATTCGTGTCATATTTCAAATCGGCGCCGTCCGGACCGCGGTCTCCATGAGCCGCAGCAACACTCAAACAGCTCCGGCACCCGTCCGGATCCACTCGCGCCCTCTCAACCGCTGTCCGGAGCGCGATCACGTCGCGCGTCAACAGCACTGCCCTCGCGCGCTGCCGCAGCGCATTCTTCTCTCCTGCTCCGCGCGTTGCTGCAGCCCGCAGCCCCGCGGTCCGCAGCCTAATTCTTAAAGAGCAACTGCGAAAAGTTGTACAGCGCCTCTTTCCAATGCTGGAAGTCGTGCGCGTGATCGTCCACGTGCCAGACGTGCGGAACGTTGTTCTCTTTCAAATAGGCGTGCAGCCCCTGGCTGATGCGAATCAGCCCGTCCTTGTTGCCGCATGAAATGAACAGAAGCTTCAGCTGCGCCTTCGCCTTTTCCGGATCCGGCACCAGTTCCGACGGCGAGCGTGTGTTCGGCGCGGACGAAAAGCCGCCGATCCATGCGAACACGTCCAGGTGGCCCAGCCCGATGTTCAGCGTCTGTCCACCGCCCATCGAAAGACCGGCCAGCGCCCGATGCTCGCGATCCGCCTGAACGGAGTAATGCGACTCAATGAACGGAATGATGTCCTTGATGAGATCGTTTTCGAACGGTGTCCCCCAGCCACCGAAACCGCCGCCGGCCCCCCCCGCGCCCGCCGCGTCCACCACCCTCCGTGTTCGCCGTCGCGTTCCCGTTGGGGAACACCACGATCATCGGCTCGACCTTCTTCTCGGCAATCAGATTGTCGAGGATCACATTGGCGACCCCTTGCCGGGTCCACTCCCGGTTCTCGTTGCCGCCGATACCGTGCAGCAGATACAGCACAGGATACTTCCTGTCCGCGGAATAGCCGGGCGGCGTGTAAACCTCCATCCAGCGTTTCACGCCGACTGTCTTCGAATCGTAATCCACTCGTTCGAGCTTGCCCCGCGCAACGCCGTCGCGCGGCCGGTCGAAACCCGCCGGCGGCGTTGGGAACGCCGGCTTGTCATCCGGACCGAGGGTAATCGGGGCGCCGCCTCCCCCGCGCCCGCGCCTGCCAGCCCCTTGCGCCGGAGCCGCCGCCTGCGCAGGAGCGGGCGCCGCCGCCGTTGACGCAGCAGCTCCAGCCTCGGTTCCGGGAATGATCTCAATCGCGCACACTTGCGGGTTCTCGATGTTCGGCGTGAAGGTGATCGTGAGCTTGCCGTCGGTGACTTCAACCGGAACCGTCTCCACATAGGCCCGGGCAAAGCCGCCCGCCTTGACCCAGACGTCGAAATCCTTGAATTCCTTGCCCTGCACATTGAATGAAAACACCCGCTCGCCGGGCCCGCCGATGCCTTCGTACGTTTCGGCAAAGTGCAGTTTCACCACGTACTTCCCATTGGGAAGATTCCACGAGAACGACTCCATGCTGTAGCGTTCCGAGCGATACAGGTTCGGGCTCTTCGTGTTCTCGATCGGAAGATCCGGTCGTTCGACGACATCGCCGCCCACGAACCCCTGGTCGGCCAGCCATACGTTGCCCTCCGCATCCTTCACCGGCTCGAAGGCGCCGGCCTTGATGCGAATCACGTTGGCCGACGCCTGCGCCGCGTCACGCCTTGCCACGATCTCCGCCGAACCGAAACCGCCCACCGCGCGCGTGAACCGGATCTCGTTGCCGTCGGCGGAAACCTTGCCGGTGTAAGTGATGCGAATCTCGTTGTCCTGAATGCTCAACAATTCGACAAACGAAACTGTGTCGCCCGTCGCCCTGCCTTCTCTCAATTCGGCTTCCCGTTGCCGGTCTTCGACTTCCGAACTGACCTTGCCGGTCAGGTTCGTGCCGTTCTGCTGAAACGTGAACGTGTACTTCTGTCGTCCGACCATGGAGTCGAATTCGGACTTCCAGGTGCCGGTGATGTCCGCCGCCGAGACGACGATCGGCAGGGTCAGGAGGCCTGCCAGCAGAACCGGTATTCTCATAGGTCTTGGTTGTGGGTTCGATAGACGTCCGGCGCCATGATTCCGTTTCAACGCACCTTCTGTCGATTCACATCTTTCGTGAGGCCTCGCTCGCCACGTTGATCACGGCCTCAAACGCCGGTTTCGGCCGGTTGTCGCCGTCGAACAGCAGCGGCCGGCCGTCCGCGCGCCACGAGACCGCATCGTTTACTCCCCAAAGCGTCACCATCTTCACTGTGGCGCGGTGCTTCAGAAAGGCGCGGAACAGCCCCGCATACGCCTCCGCCTGCCGCTTCAATGCGTCGTCCACCAGACCGCCCCCCGTGACGGACGCGTTATCGGACACGTCGGCGCCCGTGCTCCGCTGGCCCCGGGTCGAAACATTCAGATCCAGTTCCGTGATGTGGATGGGCAACCCCAGCGTCGCCATCTCCGTCAGCGCCCGGTCCATCGTCTCGAAGGTGGTTCCGGCGTTCACATGCGCCTGCGAGCCGATCGCGTGAACGGGCACGCCCTGCTCCTGCAGAGACTTGATCAGCGCGATGAGTTTGCGCCGCTTCGCCGGATTCTCAAGTCCATAGTCGTTGTACCGCAGGATGGCATCCGGATCGGCCTCATGAGCGAATTGAAACGCTCTGGCTATGAAATCCGGCCCGATAATTTCCAACCAGGGCGACCTTCGCAGAATGTTGGTTCCGCCGTCGGCGATGGCTTCGTTCACAACATCCCACACCTTGACCTTGCCCTTGTAACGTCCAACGACGGTATGGATGTGCTCGCGCATGCGTTCGAGCAGTTCCTCGCGAGACGCGCGCGACGCGTCGGTTCCCGCGAAGACCCAGGCCGGCGTCTGGGCGTGCCAGACCAGCGTGTGCCCGACCAGATACATGTTGTTCTTCAGACCGAACTCCACAAACGCGTCGGCCCCGGCGAAATCGTAACCATCCGGCCCCGGGCGCGGATGGATCAGCTCCCACTTCATGTCATTCTCCGCGGTGACCTGGTTGAATTGCTGCCGGACCAGGGCGACGTCGCTCTCCACCTGTTCCTTCGTCCTGTTGACGCGGTTGACCTCGCCCGCCGTGTTCGCCGCGACGGTGCGGCTGATCGCCACACCCACCAGGAACTGATCCTTGTAGGCGTCCTTGAGGGTGGGCGTATTGGCCGATGGCGTCGCGCAGGAACAAACCGCCAGGACCAGGCCGAGGTATGTGAGAGGATTGAGAATGCTGATTCTCATGTTCGATTCAGGCTCCGGTTGGATGCGCCGGTGTCATAGGATCCACGCCGTCTCTCTGCTGCGAGACATTCTTATGAATCCGCGCAAAAAAGAAAACCTCCCTTTTTGAAAAAAGCGAGGTTGAAAGTCCCCGGCGGGAAACACGGCTCAGAGTCAGCCGTTGTTCCGGCGACGCAACCGGCAGCCAAACGCGACCAACCCGCCCAGCAGCAGCGCGGCGGACGAAGGCTCCGGAATCGTCATAATGGAGAAGTTGTCCACGGTGAACGTGAATACCTGATCTGCGGGGCTGTTGAAATCAAGCCCGTTGATGCGGATGCGGATCTGATCCACGGTGGGAAGAAACCCGGACCCTTCGGTGTATCCGAACGGAGCGTCGTTGATCGAAGTGTTGAGCAGAAACGTAACGGTCTGCGGCACCCCCTGAGTGAAACCGGACAGGCTGACGGAATAGAGGCTGGCCGAAGGATCATTCTCCGGATCCCCCTGTCCCGCCTCGTCCTTCACCCATACTTCAATCCCGTTGCCCGGGAAATAGGTGCTGTTGATGGTCAGATCAAACGAAACCTGGTAATCCGCCAGATCAGCGCTGACGTTGGGACCCCCAGGACCGGGCTGAATGATCGGATCCCAGTCAAAACCGCGGGCCAAAAATCCGCCGGCACCCGTCTCGACCGAATACTGCACCGCGTTTCCACCGCTCCCGTCCGGAACCAGCGAAATGCTGGTGCCATCAGTAAAGACAATGAACGAGGTGTCCGCATACGAGTCGAAGTCGTCTTGTAGGACAACCTGGGTGAACTGGGCGTTGCCGGCGGACGCCGCTCCGAAGAGCGCCGCCATGACTGTTAGTCTGATGTAGGTCTTGCTCATATGTTGTTTGGTTTATTTGGGTTTACCTTGACAGAATGAAAAACCGCGACGTGTCGCTTGCCGGCAGTACGACGCGATACTCCGAGCCGGAAACCTCGGGGGCTGCCTCGACCGGCTCCCACGTGGGGTCCGTGAGCGCCATCCTCGACATCAACTGGAATCCTGTCGCGTTGGTGCTCCAGGAAAGCACCACGTTCCCCGCGTCATACGAGACGGACAGGACGGGCGGCTGCCCGAGATCCGGCACGGCGTTCGGTCCCAAAGCATGGCTCTCCGCCACCTGGTCAGCCGTCAGAGCACCGTCGTAAATGCGGTACTCGTCCACGTTCACGCTAATGTAGGAGTCGGCCTCGTAGAGCGACCGGGCAATGTAGTTGAACACATCGTGGACCGTGCTTAATTGCCAGGTCACGCCGTTGTTCTGGTCCGCCAGCACGCCGTTGGTATACACCGCCATCCAGCCCGCAGCCGGGTTGAACACCGAAGTCAGGTGAAGCTGATTGGCCGGGCTGGTGTAGACGGAGGTGAAATTGCCCATGTTACCAACCTGCTGTTCAGGCCCCGCCCAGCCGGGGTCCCATCCCGAGATCGCCACGCGTCCCTGCGCGGGCTGAGCAAACACATAATTCGCACCATGATTATCGCCTCCCAACGTATTGCCAAACGCCCACAGGAAGCAGTTCCCATCAAAGAACGTCGGGAACGAACACCAGATCTCCACCGTCAGCGCGGTGTAGTTCGTAATAATCCCGCTCGGGAACTGAATGTACTGCGCCAAACCCGAGTTCAGAACCGCCTGCCCCGGTATCGAATCGAAGTCAACACCGGCCGGCGCCGTGCCATCCCACGCAGCTCCGCCCACCGAATCGTGCAGGTCACCATCGAAACTGTAGCGATGCTTCAATACCGTTTCCGGCTGGAACACCGTGATGCTCACCGAATCCGAAGCCTCCCCATATTCGACCGTCACCTCGGCGGTGCCGGGACGGTGCGCCGTCACAACACCATTGGCATCCACCGTCAGCACGTTCGGGTCCGAGGAAATAAACGTGCAGAACGAATTGTCGATCAAAACCGGGTAAGGAAAGTTGGACGCCTGGCCGAAGACCTCGATCGTCGTATGCCCGCCCTGAACGACCGTCGGCAGCAAAGCCGACGCGGTGAGGCTCGTGACCGTGATGGTCGCGGGAGTCGTGTCGTCAGGCCCCGCCATATCAAAGCCCGCAATCTCCAGTCCGGTCAAGGCGCCGTCCCAGATTCGGAACTCATCGATGATGACATTTCTGTAGCCGTCTTGCGAAAAGAGGGAGAGGCCGATGTAGTTGTAGATGTCGGCAATAGCGCTCATCGGTATGCTGAGCGTGTAGTGGGCGCCCGCCAGCGCGCCGTTGGTGAACACCAGCATCCTCTGCGTGGGCGGATCGATGACGCAGGTCAGATGCAGATCCACGGCGCCCACGATGGGCGAGAAACGGGCGCTCTCTTCGGTACCCCAACTGGGTTGGCCGGACGCCATGGTCAGGCGCGCCTCGGCCGGCTGCAGGAAGATGCAGCGACCGCCGTTCCCGCTTTCGATATTCCCGAACGTAAAGAGAAACCCGAATTGGTCCGACCCACCAAGATCCGCTCCGGGCAGCGTGCACCACATGTCCACCGTAATCGCGGTGCGATTGCTCACGAGCCCCGACGGAAACTGCACGAACTGGCCTGCAGCCGCGCCCCAAAGCTCAACCTTGCCCCTGGTCACAGACCCGCTCACCTCGTTGGTGAAGATGCCGCCGGCTGGAAGGATGCCATCCCACTCCGGCCCCCCGACCAGGTCGGAGACACCCGTCACAAAAAACGTGAATGTCCCGTCCCCGTTGTCGATCTCAACCCCCGAGACCGTGTTGCTGTTGAAGCTGTAACGGTGAATCAATGTCGCGGCAAAAGCCTGCTGACACGCCAACAATCCGGCCCCAAGCACCAGTACCGTTGCGACAAAACAGCGAGAAAAACGTCCGGCTAGAGTCATACGTCAAACAAACAGGGTTATTTACGGTTCGGTTCTTTCGCTCCACAGGCGGCGTTCAAGCGCAGCCTGCTTTCGTCAGTCCGTTTGGATCTTCTTATACCACCGGCCTTTTCGGATGGGTATGAGCACGAATGCTCATGTACGGCGCCTCCGTACGCTGGACCGGTCCCACCAGCAGCAACCTTCCTGCCGCCAATACTCAAGCACCCCCCGCCAGAAGAAGCCGGTCACCTCCGGGCCGTGATCCGGAAGACAAGGGCGATGTCGCTCGGCCGGTTCTTCGGCACGTTGATCACCAGCGCGTCCGCATTCCGCGACCAGACCAGCGCCTCGTCGCTCCCGAGCAGCGTGACCGCGTCGATTGTGCCCTCGAACAACTTTGCCTCGGTGCCGAGCGACTTGATGCTGACCGCGTTCCCCGGCGATCCCATGATAATGGCGTAGAGCGCATTCCCTTTCGTTGTGAAGCGCACGTCCTCGGCCGTGAACGGCCTTCCCCTGCCCTCGTTGAACCCCTGCGCCCGAAGCGGCGCCGCCTCCGCCATCTGCGGGCCTTCGCCAAACACTTTCCAGGGCCGCGTCCCATGAATGGCCTCCTGGTTCACCTCCATCCAGCGGGCAATGCCCTCAACGATCTCAATCGCGTCCGAGTCCGGCGTGCCGTCGCCCCGCAACGGAACACTCAGGAGCAGATTGCCGTTCTTGCTGACGATGTCCGCCAGCATGTGCACCACCGTGCGCGCGGACTTGTAGCCGTGGCGGTCAAAGACCCCCCGGTCATAATGCCAGTTCCCCAGGCACGTGCACGTCTGCCACGGATGCGGCTCAATCCGGTTGGCGCTCCCGCGCTCGATATCCCACGACATGCATTCCTTCTGATCGTCCGCGAGCACCTTGGCAAAGATCACGCCGTTGTCGCCGTTCCGCTCGATATTGCGGTTGTAAAAGTGCGCCGCAATCTTCAACCCCGCATCGCTCACAGGCCAGAGCGGCAGGGCCGTGTCGTCGAAGTAAATCAGCTCCGGACGGTACTTGTTGATGAGGTCCATCGTGCGGTTGTAGAACTTTTCGCAATACGCCTGGTCGGGCTGCGTCACGCCGTTCCCCCAGTTCCAGCGCGAATGGATCAATCCCAGATCCTGGAAGTTCGGGCTCGGCGCGTGTCTCTGCTCGTAAAGATCCTGCGGATCGTAACCTTCCCACCATGTGCCCCTGCCGTCCGCCTTCGTCAGCTTGCCGTCGTACGGCACTCCCGCCAGCGGCCCCTCCCGGTCCGAACCCTGGGCCACCTCATACCAGCTCCACGCGTGCGCCGCATGGACACTGACCCCGAACTTCAACCCATGCCGCCGCGCCGCCTCGGCCCAGCCTTTGATCAGATCCTTCTTCGGGCCCAGATTGACCGAGTTCCACGGCTGATACTTGCTGTCGTAGTTGTCGAAGTTGTCGTGATGGTTTGCCAGCGCCATGAAATATCTCGCCCCGGCGCGCTGGTACAGCGCGAGCAGCCTGTCCGGATCCCAGTTCTCCGCTTTCCACGAATGGATCACCTCTTTGAAACCGTTCGTCGAGGGATGCCCATAGAGCTTGAGGTGCTCGCGATACGACCAATGGCCCTGGCTGTACATCTGGCGCGCATACCAGTCGCCGCGCTCCGGCTGGCATTGCGGCCCCCAATGCGCCCAAATGCCGAACTTCGCGTCCCGAAACCACTCGGGCGTCTCATACTGCTTCAACGATTCCCAGGTCGGCTTGAATTTTCCCTCCGCCACCGGCTCCTTCTCCGTGCTGACAATCACGGTGGGCGTCGCCGAAGAGGGAATCTGGCACACCGCCACGGAAGTGCTGATGACGAGCGTCCCGACGAGAGCCCACAACATTCTGCGCGCATTCATGCCGCCGATTCTGCGACAAGCGGAGGGACACCGCAATCACGAGTGAATGAATGCCAATCTCGCCTGGCGTCACGCAGCGGACCGCAACTCTGTGAGTCGCAGCAGTGTTCGACAAAACTGCCTCCCTGAGACCTGCATCCAGCCCGGCCGGCTGCCGCCTTCGCACATTGCTACTGGTCACAGACCCGCGGTCCGGAGCGCGGAGCATTGCTCCGCGCGCCTTGCTCGGCCCGACGGCTCACTTCACCAGGCGATAAAACCTCGCCGGCGCGTCGCCAGGATTCGGAAGAATCACCTGCCACTTGCCGCCAACAATCTGTGGAACCGGCGATGTGACGTTCACCCAATCTCCTTCCGTCAGATTCGTTCGCGACTGAAGCGTGAACCCCGCGTTCTCCAGCGGCCAGGTGAACGCCAGGGTGCCGCCGGCCGCAGCAAGACTCAACGCCGGGTTGGCGTCGCTCAACACCTGGTCCGGCCCGAGCGCATACGTCGCCGCAATCTCCGCCGCCGAAAGCGCCACACTGTAAATCCGGAACTCGTCAAACGTCGCATTCAGGTACGGGTCCGCCCCATATTGCGATCGCCCGAGGTAGTTGTTCATCGTGACGCCAAGGTTGGACGGCCTGAGCGTGATCGCGTTGTTCGTCCCCACCGGAACGCCGTTCAGGTAAAGCACGCCCCGGCTGCCGCTCAGCGTAACAGCCACGTGATACCACACCCCCACGCTCATCACCGAGTTGCAATTGATCTGCTGTTCACCCCCGGCGCCGCCGGTCGTGATCGCAAAACGCACGCGATCCGTTACGCCGTTCTGCGGAGTCAGGAACATGTTCACCGTCGTGCCGCTGCCGAAATCAAAGATGCGCGTCCAGTCCGCCGTCGAGCTCAGCCGCACCCACGTTTCGATCGTGAAATCGGTCAGGCCGCTGACAATCCCCGCAGGCAGAGCAACGTAGCGCTGCGAAACCGATGCCAGCGTCAACTGCCCTGCTGAAAAGACGCCACCGTTGGGCAGTGTACCGTTCCAGCCGGGACCGCCCGCCGAATCCGCCACAACCGTCCCGCCGGTTTCGTTGAAGCTGTAGCGATGCACCAGCCTCGGGGCGGGTGCCGTGGTGAAGGGCCAGACCACGCCTGTGTTGGTGTTGGCCCCGGCGATCTCGTCCACACGCCAGTAATACGTCGCATTGCCCGCCAGCCCGGGAGGATGGAAGGCGGCGTTGGTCATCAACCCCCGGAATTCCGGTGACGCCGGCGTTGCCAGCGCCACGGCGTTCGAGCTGGCACCAAAGTACACCGCGTGCACGATGGCGTTGCTGCCGGCCGTCCAGCCCAGACTCGTGCTCAAAGCCACACCCGAAGCCGCGTTCGTCGGCACAGGATCGCTTGCCTGCCCGACCGCGACGAATCGATCGAGCACAACCGTCGTGAGCGATTCGGCCGGGAGCGCCAACTGCGACCCGAGCGGACCGAGCGGCTGGAAGTGGTTCGCGCCGAACGTTTGAAAGACCGCTGAATTGAAATACGGGAACGATGAAAAGTTCAGATCCATTGTCACGGGCGTGGTCTTGCGGTTGATCAATACCGCCACCAGGCGCAGGTCGTCCTCCGTGATGAACGCCGTCACCCGCACGCCGGGATCCGTGCACACCGCGTCAACCCGCCGGCTGCCGGGCGTGACGTAATACGAATAGTGCTTCATGGACCAGTACGCCGGCGAGAGCCAGTAACCGCGCGACTGCGTCGGCGTGCCCGGCGGAGCGTTGGTCCAGCGCGACGGATCCCATGGGAACTCGATCTGCACCAGCCCGAGCCCGTCCCACGGCCAGATCAGACTCCAGTAGTTGTATCCGCTCACCCGCCCTTCCGTCAGCGCGTTGTGAATCAGCGTCGCCGAATCGATCATGTTCGAAACCCCGTACTCCGTCATGAAATGCGGCTTGTTCGGAAATATATTCGTGGACGTGCGAAAACTCGGGATGTATCCATCGATCGTGTCGTCAACGCTGTCGCCGTAAAGATGATAGGCGACGCCGTAAAAGTGGTTCGGGTTCAACCCCGCGGCGTAGTTCTGCAACGTGTTGAAACGGATGTGAACCACCTCGGGCGCCAGCAACAAGGGCGGCGACGGCAGGCTCGCCAGGCGCTGGTACACGGCCGACAGGGCATTCGGATAGCCCGCCCAGTTGACCCCGTTGAAAAAGCCTTCGGTGGGACGGAAGATGCAGGAATCGTAACTCGCCTCCCAGTCGGGTTCATTCTGAATGCTGATCCACGTTGGCGACACGCCGATCTGCTCATACGCGATCAGCGAATCATACCAATACTCCGCGAACAGGTCGTACGCGAAGGCGCCGTTCGTGTAAAGCAGAGTCCCGCCATTGCCCACCTGGCCGTTGCTCTTCAGAAATGCCGGCGGCGCCCAGGAACTCATCATCACCTTCACCGGACGCCCCAGGATCTGGTTGGCCCGCGAAACAAACTCCGCCGCGTCCGGATCGAAGTTCACCGTGCCCTGATACCGGAACCAGTTGGCCAGTCTCAGCATCGACAGGTTCAACCCGGCAAAGGCGTTGGTGTAGATCTCGTTCTTGTAGGGATGCGCCCTGACCCAGCCGTTGTAGAACGCGATCGCGCCCCCAAAGCCCTCGATGGTCTGATGCATCCTGCTCGGATCGATCGTTACGCTCGGCGTCGGCGGCGGTGTGCCCGGCCCGCCGGCATCCAGTTCCGCCACCGTGAAACTGTAACCCGCAAGCCCGAAGACCAGCTTGTCGATCTCCAGCCCGTCCTCGCGCGCCCCGATCTGAAATGTCCGCGCCAGCGCATCTGCCGAAACCGAAAAGGTCAGCGGTGATTCGCTCACACCGTTGGTGAAGTGCGATAGATTCACCCACTTCCAGACCTGGCTGCCGGCCGACCCCACGCCCGCCACTGTGCTCCCCGACGCGGTGAAACCAGCCGACGCCAGTCCGTTGACAAGAATCCAATCCCCGTCCGACGTGGGCGATTTGTTGCCAAAACCGTTCCCATAGAAAAGGCTGTCATCATCGAACGCAGCCGACCCCACGCGAATCCGCGCGTAGAGTTCATAAGTGCCCGCCGCGGGGAACACCACCTCATACGTCGCAACGCGGCTCGCACTGCTAGGATTGCCCCCTGTGTTGTTCGATCCAATGGCGATGAAGACCGGGCTGCCGCTGCTGTTCACGGCCCAGTCCGCTCCGAGCACACCCGACTCGGCTTCAACGGTGACCGAGGAGGCTTCTGCCGCCCACGCACCGAGCACACACGCGCCGGAGACGATCAACACCTGGCAGACATTGCGCGAGAATCTGGCACAACTTTTAATCATGGCTGGCTTCCAGTTCGGTTTGGAGAACGCAAACGCCGTGCCGACCGGACTGCGGACGCGGCTGGCGACTTGGGCCCACAGGCGCAACAACTTGCCTTATCCGCCGCCCCGATGTGAAGTGAGCAAACACGCTCATGGCATGAGTAATATTACTTACCGGCAAACATATGAACAGCGGATCCCGCGCCACTTCCATTTCTCAATCCGCTCCCCCAGCCCATCGCCGCATGAGCAAAAATCCGATTGCCTGGACACGCTGAATTGCTATTCAATCTCTTGTCTCGGAATGACGATAAACGCCGTTTGCAGACGTTGCAGTGGCTGCACCTGATTACTCTTCCAGAACGACGGACGGGAAATCCCTGCCGGCGATGGCCCTGAACGGATTGCGCCTGGTCCTCACGTGCTGGGCCACCGTTGCGGTCGTCGGCAATCCCGCCTGTTCGGCGAGCGCGGCCGCGGAAGGGCCTGTGGAACAGCCGCGCCTCCTGGTCACCAGCGTCGGCCAGTTCAGAAACGTCTTCGGAGCAGACTACGTTCTCGAATGTGATTTCCGCCTGAGCGGAGTCATCACCCTGGTGGATACCAATCGCTCACTGGCTGTCCTTCAGGATGCGGACGGCCCCGTGGCGTTGCACTTCGCGCAAAACGCGCCCGCGCTGCAAGTCGGGCAGTCCGTCAGGCTGCACGGCACCCGCTGCACGCCTTACTTCGCGCGATTCCCGGATTATCCCTACCGCCCCACGGGCCGCGAGGTCATGCCTTCGTTCCAGGCACCCGCCGACTGGGGAAACTATTACCTCACGCGGATGCGCGGCATCCTCCGCCCTCCGGTCACGGGCTATTACAGCTTCTGGATCGCCAGCGATAATTCGTCGGAGCTGTGGCTCAGCACCGACGCCAGCCCGTCCAGGATCCGCAAGCTTGCGTTCATGGGTCGCTTCGCCTGGTCCAATCCGGGCGAGTGGACCAGGTTCCCCTCGCAACACGCCGAACCGGTTTTTCTCCAGGCAGGAGAAAGTTACTACATCGAGGCGCTTCACGAGCAATCCCACGGCGGGAGCCACCTCGCCGTCGCCTGGGAAGGCCCTTCGATCAGCCGGTCCGTCATTCCGGGCACTTACCTGACGCCATGGCAGGAACCGGGCTGGCCGGCTGGGCCCACCAACGGCATCCTCCGCGAGTATTGGACGAATTATTGCGCGGCAGACCTCGCCGGAATAGCAGGGCCGCGCCCCTTCGCATCCGCGCTCACCGTCAAAGAGGCCACCGCGGAAATCCACGGCCCGGGAACATTCCCGCAACCGCGCCCCTTCGCATCCGCAGGCGACTGGCTTCCCCATGAAAATTTCGTCTGGGCACAGGCCGAAGGAACCGTGAGATTCGTCTCCTCCGCGGACAACAACGCGCTGCTCGAGCTGTTTACCGGACGCGAATCGATTCAGGTCCGTGTCGCAAACTGGAACCCCGACCTGGCCGCGCGTCTGGCCAACGCCGACGTGAGGGTGGAAGGCGTGTGTGAACGGGTTCTGGATGCCAGAGGACTCCCGGTCCCGGGCCTGATCTGGACTCCGTCGCCGGACGCCATCACGTTCATCGACAAAATCGCCGGCCCGGCAACACGGATCATCGGCGAGACCGTCCCCGAAGACAGCAGCCGGCCTCAATCGATGCAGGGCTTCTATGGCACCCGCGGCGTGGTGACGTTCAACGATCGCGTATTCGACAAGGACCTGATCTTCGTCCAGGAAAACGAGAATGCCGTGCTCGTTGCCCTGGCGGATCGCCCGTTCAAGGATCGGCTCAAGGTGGGCCACGATGTGGAACTCGGCGGGCGGCTCGATCCCGAGAAAGGAGTGCCTGTCATCACTCCGTTCTTTGTCAAAGACCTGGGATGGCGGACCATGCCGCAGCCTTCCCTTCGCTCTCCCGACATGGCCCGCTCGGAAAACCGCGAAGGCCTGTGGAGCGAATTCGAGGGCGTAGTGCGCTCGGTCCGGCCCGACGCCACCCTCTCGATCATGCTGCGGGACGGTCCGGCGCGCGTCTGGCTGAGCCAATGCCCCACCAACGAACTGCACCAGTACGTCGATTCCAGAATGCGCGCTCGCGGCGTGCTGTTGCTCACGCTGCTGGACGAGCCCGTGCTGCTGGTTCCCTCGCGCGACTTCGCCTAGGTGGAACCGCGTGACGCGAACAGTTCCTCCCAATCCCTGGCGTCGATCTCCAGCGTCCTCTCGCTTGGAAACGAAGCGTGGCGCTCGCACCGGATCCGCCTGAACGGCACCGTCACCTACGCAGACAGAAGTTCCTTCTTCATGCAGGATTCAACCGGAGCCGTGCGGGTGCAGGCGCCTCTCCCCGGGACGGTGAGCGTCGGAGACACGGTCGAGATCCTTGCCTTTCCAAATTCGGACGGGCGCACCTGCACGTTGTCGGACCCACTGGTGTCTCCTCTCGCGGCAAAGAACCCCGTGACGCCGCTGGACCTTCAGCTCGCGGAAGCGCCTTCCCCGGACAAGCGCGGCACCCTCGTCCGGGTCAGCGCTCTCGTGCTCGACGTTCGCTCGGACGAGACAACGCAACTCCTCGAGTTGCAGGAAAGCCGGCGCGTGTTCTACGCCAGCCTGCCCGCCCACCGCGGAACGCTGCCCGACATTCTGCCGGGCAGCCGCGTCCGGGTCACCGGCGTGCTGAGTGAGGAATCGGCAGGCGCCCCGCTGAACCTCGAGTCGGCCCGCAGCGAACGCGTGCTCTCCGCAATCCACATCCTCCTGCGCAGCCCGCAGGACGTCACGCTGCTCGACGGGCCCCCATGGTGGACATGGAAAAAAGCGGCCGCCCTGGTCGGCGCGCTGCTCGCCACCATTCTCGGAACACTCCTCTGGGTCCACCTCCTGCGCCTGCGTCTCGAGCGCCAGCGGGCCGCGCGCGTCGCCTTCTCGCGCCGCGTGCTCGAACGCCTGGAAGACGAACGCCGCCGCATCGCCGTCAATCTGCACGACAGCCTCGGACAGTCTCTCCTCGTGATCAAAAATCACGCCCTGCTCGGAATCGAGCGCGCGCCCGAACCCGACGCGTTGCAGCAACGATTGAACGAAATCTCCGGCGCCGCCTCCCGGGCCATCGAGGAAGTCCGCCAGATCACTCATGGCTTGCGGCCGTATCAACTCGACCGGCTCGGCCTGACCCAGGCCATTCGCGCCTCCATCAGCCAGGCCGCGGCCAACAGCTCCATCTCCTTTGCCACCCGCGTCGAGGACATCGACGGCGTCTTCGACAAGGACGCGGAAATCCATATCTACCGCATCGTCCAGGAAGCGGTCACCAACATCCTCCGGCATTCCCGCGCCACCGAGGCAACCGTGGTCATCAAGAAGAAGACGTCGGACATCTCCATTTCCATACGGGACAACGGCTGCGGTTTCGACCCCGAGACACGGTCGGCCGGGGCTTCCGATCTCGGTTTCGGCCTCAGCGGCATCGCCGAGCGCGTGCAAATCCTCGGCGGCACGCTGGCCATCGATTCCAGCCCCGGCCAGGGATCGACCCTGACCATCGAGGTCCCCTTGCCCAGTCACGCCTATGATGCAGGAAGAAACAACGGTTCTAATCGTAGATGATCACCCGCTGCTCCGTCACGGCCTGCGCGACGTCATCGGGCACAACCCCCGTTTCCGCATCGTCGGGGAAGCCGCAGATGGCGAAGAAGCGCTCCGCCTGATCGTCGGCCTCAAACCCCAGATCGTCATCCTCGACATCGACATGCCGCGGCTCAACGGACTGGAAACCATCCGACGGATCCGCCAATTGTCCTTCGCCGTCAACGTGGTCATCCTGACCATGTACAACGAGGAGGACATGTTCAACGCCGCGATGGACCTCGGCGCCAGGGCTTACGTCCTCAAGGAAACCGCCGCGCGCGAGATTGTCGCAGCGCTCGAAAAAGTGGCCCTTGGCGAATCCTTCGTAAGCGCGATGCTGCGCGCCGCCGGGCAGCGCCGCAGCGAACGTGTCCGCCAGCTGCTCCTGAGCAAACCACAGATCGAAGCCCTGACCCCCGCCGAACGCCGCATTCTGAAACTGATTGGAGAAGACTACACCAGCAAGGAGATCGCCGAACGCCTCAAGCTGAGTGTCAGGACCGTTGACAATCACCGGCAGCACATCTGCAACAAGTTGAAGCTGCATGGCACTCACAGCCTGTTGAAGTTCGCCTTCAAAAACAGCGCCTACCTGTAGCCCCCGCCCCGCCGCCGTTCGCGCGAAACCGCCCGCCGTCCACGACCGTGAGTATTACTACTCATTTCGTGAGCATTGGTGCCTATTCCATCTGTTGAGCGAACGGTGCTAGAAGTGGGAACAATTCATCAACCATGAGCCTTCGGCATTCTCAGCAGACGGCGAGCTTCGGCCCGTGCGGGGCGCGGCGCGGGAAAATTGGCTTCACGCTTATCGAATTGCTGGTGGTCATCGCCATCATCGCAATCCTTGCCGCGATGCTTCTCCCGGCTTTGTCGAAAGCAAAAGATCGCGCAATAAAGACGCAGTGCCTGAACAACGTCAAGCAACTCAATCTTGCCCTGCAGATCTACGGAAATGACAACAACGACAAACTGCCCGTGCTGACCGGCACCGCCGCATGGGCATGGGACATCCCTGTCGCGGCAGCGGACCTCATGCTGCGGCACATGGGCGGGCAGAAGAAGAGTTTTTATTGCCCAAGCACTGCCCCCGAATTCACGGACCGCGAAAACTTCCTGGATCCGAATCCGAGCCGCAACCTGTGGGACTGGGGCGGCAACGCCTTTCACATTGTCGGCTACTCCTTCGCCCTTTCCGGCGCCGCTTCCAGGCTGGCCACCACCAACCAGAACCGCACTCTGCAGCGGGAATCGGTCAAGACCGGGCCGTTCGCGTTCTCCCCCGTCGTCCAGACGCCGCCCAATACGGAACGCGAACTCGTCGCCGACGTCATCCTGTCGCGGGCGGACCAGTTCACTGCCGCCCAGCGCATGACCTATCAGTACAGCGGAATCGGGGGCGGATTCTACAAAGCCCACGTGAGCGCGCATCTCCGGGGACGTGTCCCCGAGGGCAGCAACATTGGATTCAAAGATGGACACGTGGAGTGGCGGAAGTTTTCTGACCCGTTGGTGAAACCTCGCACCACTAGCGGCCCCACCTTCTGGTGGTGACACGGCTGGCGATGGTTCCCTGAAGGTCAAACCGTCAGCGCATCAACTATGGCCGAAAGCGCAGCTTTCTGCAGAGCCGTCGGTATGCTGTTTGCGGATCACAACTGCTCGCGCCTGTATTCCTCAGGACCGCGCCTGGTCGCGGACGAAGCACCGAACCCTGTTGCCGGCCGCATCGCCGCCAGCCTCGATTACATGCTGTCCCACCTGGACCAACCCCTTTCCATCCAGGTGCTCAGCGGTGTCGCCCGGATGTCGCCTTCACACTTCTTCCGCCACTTCAAACACGCGACCGGACGCTCGCCAATGAACTATTTCATCCACGCGCGCATGAGCAAAGCGCGTGAGCTGATCGTCGAGACCGCGCTCAGCGTCAAAGAGATCGCCGCCGCAATGGGCTTCCACGATCCGTTCCATTTCTCGCGCCTGTTCAAATCGGTGCACGGCTCGGCACCGCGCCACTATCGCACCACGCATGGCGCAAACCGTGTCGTCTTGCGGCTGCCTGTGGGCCGGCAGCCAAACGCGCGAGAGCGGGAGCAGCAACCCGCACAGTCCTGGCCCGAAGAGTTCGGAAAACACATCAACCCATAAGAACCATGAACCGACATCCCAAACCTTGCAGCACGTTCGCCCGCCCGGCGTCGCAAAAACCACCTTCCCTACGCTCCAGGGTGCAACGCACAGCTCTCGGCTTCGCCGCCCTGTTGTGCGTGGCCTCGATAACGCCGCTCGCACACGGCGCCATCGTCAACTGGACCGGCGGCGGCGATGGAGTAAGCATCGGCTCTGCGGCCAACTGGGGAGGCACCCTGCCCGTCCCCAACAACGGCGATATCGCCACATTCGACGGCCGGGTGCCCGGGAATCTGGTCTTGACCTATATCTCCGGCATTTCGGGGAATTTCAACGACGTGGATGCGCTGACATGGTACCTGACCGGAACTCAAACAGGCTCGGTCACCATCATCACGCCTGAGCCCAACTCGGCGTATCTCAACATCGGGCATATCATCCTCGAACCGGGAGCCGGCGCGTTCACTCTGGGTGACAACGATCCGTCGAAGTTGCTCTGGCTGATCGCCCGCCCCACAAGCGCTATACACCGGTGGGTAAACAACTCGACAAGTCCCGCCACGATCAATCCCAGGATCAAGTGGGGTTCCCAGGGCGGCGCCTTCTGGACCGCCGATTTCTCCGGGACGGGCGATTGGCACGTCAACAATTACCTCAACAATGACAACGGCGGCGACAATCTCATCGTCGTGAACGGCCCCGGCACCGTTTACTGGAACCCGACCGGTTTCCTTGGCGTCAACGGCATCGGCACGCCCATCACCATCAATGGCGGCAAGTTGGTGCTTCAAAACGCGCACCCGCGCATCCAAAACCAGCAAATCGTCATCGGAACCATTTTTGAATTCAACGCCCCCGGCGCCGCCGAGATGCTGTCAGGAAACATCACCGGTCCGGGCGAATTGCACGTGAGCAACGGCACCCTGACGTTGTCGGGGCAGAACGATTACTTCGGCGGCACCTTCCTGAACGGCGGCGAATTGATCGTCAACAGTGCGGAAAATGAAGGCATTTCCGGCCCGCTCGGCGTGTCCGGATTGATTTCATTCAACGGCGGCACCCTCCGGTACGGCGTCAACAACACCTACGATTACTCCGGGCGGTTCAGCACCGCGGCAGGCCAGGCCTACCGGATCAACACGGCCGGCCAGAATGTCGTCTTCACCAACTCCGCCGGGCTGAGCAGCAGCGGCGGCACGCTCACCAAGCTCGGCGCCGGCACACTCACCCTGGCCGGACCCAGCAGCTATTCCGGGCTGACCACCGTCAGCGCCGGCAAACTGGTCTTCCAGGGACCCAAGACCGGCTCCGGCAACATCACCGTTGCCGACGCCGCAACTCTCGGCGTGTTCGCCACCGGCTCGCAAGTCATGCCCGCCACGCTCACCGTGGGAACGGCTGCCGGGGCGACCCTGGAATTCGACAACGTGAGCAGCATCACCACTCCGCCTATCGCGGCCGGAACCGTCACGGCGAATGGCGCAATCACCATCAATGTCAACAGCGGCGTCTTCAGTGTCGGCCAAAGCTATCCCCTCCTGTCATGGACGAGCGGCTCGGCGCCCGCTGTCAATCTCGGCACCCTGATCGGCGCGACAGGCAATCTCACCACCAACGGCAACACCATCCGGTTGAACGTGACCGCTCTGGCGCTCTTCTGGAGCGGCGCCACGGACGGCATCTGGAACACCACTACCGCCAACTGGCTGCTGGGCGGCGGCGCCACGCAATATTCGGATCCGTCCCCGGTCGTGTTTGATGACTCGGCCACCGGCCCGACCGGCGTGACGATCAGCGGCATGGTGCAGCCGGCCAACGTCACGGTCTACAACAACAACGCCGTTTACAGCATTGCCTCCAGCCCGGGCAATGCCATCGGCGGCAGCGGAAACCTCATCAAGAGCGGCAACGGCTCCCTCACCTTGTCCGGCGGCGCCAACACCTACACCGGTTCGACCGTCATTAACGGCGGAGTCCTGAGCGTCGGCGCGCTGGCCAACGGCGGCGCAGCCAGCGACATCGGCGCGGCGCCCGGCGGCGCAGCCAATCTCGTCATTAACGGCGGCACGCTCCAATACACCGGCGCCGGAGCAAGCAGCGACCGCTCGTTCACACTCGGCCTCGGCCAGGCGACAATCGACGCCGCCGGAACGGGTCCCTTGAACCTGACCGCGCCGTCGCTGGGCTACAGCGGCGACGGGCCGCGCACGCTCGTCCTCGCGGGTTCCACCATCGGCAACAGGCTGGCCGCTGCAATCACCGACGATGGCGGCCCCACCACACTCACCAAGAGCGGAACCGGTTCGTGGATCCTGACGGGCGACAACACGTATTCCGGCGAGACACTGATCCTCAGCGGCGCCCTCCAGGTCGGCGACAACGGCTCAAGCGGGTCTCTCGGCACCGGCGACATCCTCAACAACGGCAGCCTCACCTTCAATCGCAGCGGAACCGTGATCGTCCCCGGCGATATCAGCGGCAGCGGACCCGTTACGAACAACGGCCCCGGCACCGTCATCCTCGCCGGCAATAACAGCTACACCGGCGGCACCTACATCAACGCCGGCAGCACGGTTCAGATCGGCAACGGCGGACCCTCCGGCACGCTGGCGGGAACCGCACCAATCGTGAACAACGGCCTGCTGATCTTCGACAGCACGGGCGACATCATCATCGATCAGTTCGGCGGCGTCATCAGCGGTACCGGCAACGTGATCGTGCGGGGAACCGGCCTGGTCGATTGCTCCGCCGAGAACACCTACACGGGCTGGACGCTCATCGAACCCGGCGCCACCTTCAGTCCGTTCAGCGAAAACCACGGCCAGTTGCTGAGCTCCGTCATCACCAACAACGGCACGCTCTACTTCACCGCCCAGGAAGGCGATCCCGCCGTGCGCGGTTACACCAACAACATCGTCGGCACCGGCAAGGTCGTGAAAGACAATAACAATCAGAATGCCGGCTGGAACTATCTCGGCGGCGACAACACCTACACCGGCGGCACCTGGATCGCCGGCGGCGGCATCCAGATCGGCGACGGCGTCACGCCGGGCAGAGGTTCCATCGTGGGTCCCGTGATCTTCACGAACACCCCGACCTCCTTCAAGAATGAGCGCGTACTCATCTTCGATCGTCCCGACGATTTCGTCTTCACCAATATGATCATCAGCGCCGTCACGGACACGCCGAATGATGTGGGTGCGCAGGGCCGGGTGCTCCATCGCGGCGCCGGCAAAGTAACCCTCACCGGCAACAACAGCTATCCCGGCTCGACAACCGTGAACATGGGCACGCTCCAGGTCGGCGACGGCGGCACCACCGGTTCGATCGGCACCGGCCCGGTCAACCTCGTGGACATCACGGCCATCTTCGCCTTCAACCGCTCGGATGACGTGACGCTGAACAACGGCTTCACCGGGGCAGGATCCCTCGTGAAACTCGGAACCGGCAAACTCACGCTCACCGGCAACGGCGGTTACTCGGGCACCACGGTCGTCAGCAACGGCACGCTGGTCATCAACGGCAACAATGGGGCCAGCTCGACCTTCGTGTTCGGTGGCGCCCTCGGCGGCAACGGCACACTGTCCGGCCCCGTGACCGTGGACACCGGCGGCACGTTGGCCCCGGGCGACGGCGTCGGAACTCTCACGATCAACAACAACCTCGATATCGCCGGCAACCTCACCATCGAGGTCAACAAATCGCTCCCGCAGCCCAATGACACCATTATGGTCGCCGGCTTCCCCAACAATACCGGCTCGGGAACACTCACCGTCGTCAACCTCGGCCCGGCCCTCGCCGCCGGCGACACGTTCACGCTGTTCAACCAGCCTCTGAACGGCGGCTCGACGCTGACCATCACCGGAGGCGGCCCCGGCGTCACCTGGGCCAACAACCTGGAAACCGACGGCAGCATCACGGTCGTGACCGCGCCCCCGCCGTCGCCGACACTGGACTTCACTCGCACCGGTGACAATACCCTGCGGTTCGAATGGACCGGCAGCTTCAAACTCCAGGCCCAGACCAACAGCCTGAGCGGCGGGCTCGGCTCCCAGTGGTTTGACTATCCGGGCGGCAGCGTAAGCCCGGTCAATGTCACCGTTGACCCGACAAAAGGCACGGTGTTCTTCCGCCTGGTGAATACGCCGTAAGCGGGAACGTCTCCAAAGCAAGCGCCGGTGCCCTTGGGCACCGGCGCATTTTCTTTACTACTCTACTCGTCCTCTCCCTTGGACGTTGGATGTTGGGCGTCCGATGCTTCCAACCTCACCGCGCCCTGATCAACACCGTCTCTCCCTTCAGTCCATCCGCAGTCGCCCTCAGCCGAATCCTCCCCGTCTCGCCCGGCCTCGCGCGAACAACGACCAGGCAAAGCCCGTTGAATGCCTTCCGGTCACGCGATTGGAAAGATTCGAAACTCGTCGGATCCCCATTGTCCGTCGCCACAATCTCGCCCGGACCTTCGATCTCAAAGTGAACACGGTTGTCGGCGCGCGGACACGTCAGGCCGGCCTGATCCGTCACCGTAACCGTGACAAAAGACAGGTCCCGCCCGTCGGCGCGGATCTCATCGCGGTCCGCCGACAGCCTCAGCTTCGCCGGCCGCCCCGCCGTTTTCGTCTCCGTCGTCGCCCATCTCCGCCCGTTCCGGTAGGCAACCGCTCGCAATGTGCCCGGCTGATACACGACGTCATCCCAGCGCAGGCGGTACTCGTACTGCCCCTTCTTCTTCCGTCCGAGTGATTGACCGTTCAAAAACAATTCCACTTCATCGCCCGAGGTGAAGACGTGCACCGGCGTGATCTGCCCCACCCGCTCCGGCCAGGTCCAGTGCGGCAGAATGTGAACCATCCGATGCTCCGGCCGCCACCGGGATTGATAGAGATAAAACCGGTCCTTTCTGAAGCCCGCAAGGTCGATAATCCCGAAATACGAACTCCGCGACGCATAATACGGCGTCGGCTCCCCCAGATAATCCCAGCCGCTCCAGACAAACTCACCCGCCACAAACGGATTCCTGTCCTGCGCCGCAAACACCTTGTCCGCCGACGAACCGAAATCCGCCGTGTACAGCTCATAGGCGCTCACCTGGCGAATGCGAGAATCGCCGCCCGCGCCGTACCGCGTCGGGTTGCTGATGGCGTCTGCCACCGGAAACAGATACACGCCGCGGCTGCTCAACGCGGCGGCGCTCTCGGAACTGAAGATCATCCGGTCCGGAAACATCCTGTGAAAGGCGTCATACAGCGGCGGCGTGCGAATGCCCTGGAAATTCGCGAACTCCGGCGTGTCGCGAATGCCTTCCCCCTGGTAGTTCAGACAGATCACGTCCATCACCGCCGCAAACGCCGAATCCGGCTTCGCGTAATTCATCGAGGCCGTCGCCAGTCTCGATGGATCCTCTTCCCGCGCCATTTCGATCAGCTTTCGCGCCAGGTTCGCCCCCTCTTCGCCGGTATACTGCTCGCCCACCTCGTTGCCCACGCTCCACAGGATCACCGACGGATGATTGCGATCCCGCCGGATGAACGCCCGCAAATCCTGCTCGTGCCACTCAGGAAAAATCAGGTGAAAATCAAACAACGTCTTCCGCCGCACCCAGGCGTCGAAAATTTCGTCCACCACAAGAAAGCCCATCCGGTCGGCCAGCTCCAAAAACTCCGGCGCGGGCGGGTTGTGCGCAGTGCGGATGGCGTTGCAACCCATCTCCCGCAGGATCTCAAGCTGGCGTTCCGCCGCGCGCTCATTGAACGCCGCCCCGAGCGCGCCCAGATCATGATGGAGGTTCACTCCCCGGATCGGTATGCGTTCCCCGTTCACATACAACCCGTCCGGCCGGCACTCAATCGAACGAATCCCGAATCGCGTCTCATACCGGTCCACCACCCCGCCCGCCTGCCGAATCGTCGTCACCGCCACATAACGATTCGGCTCCTGATGCGGCGGCGGCCCCCAAAGCCTCGGCCTCTCGATCGTTGTCGAATCCCGGACCACCGCTCGATCCCCGGCCGCGATCAAAACGCCGGCCGAATGCATTCGAGCCAGCGATCTCCCTCCAATCCTTCCCTCCCCGTCCAGCGCAAAAATTTCCGTCGTAACATCCACGGCCGCATCCGATGCCGAATCGTTCTCCACCGTGACTTCCATCTGAATCGTCGCGGCAGCCGCCGATACCTTCGGCGTCGTCACATAAGTTCCCCACTGCCCGACGTGAATCGGTTCCACGCGGGTGAGCCAGACGTTGCGATACAACCCCGCCCCGGGATACCAGCGCGAGAAGTCCGGCGGATTGTCCAGTCGAATGGCAAGCTGATTCTCCCCGCCGGGCACGATGTGCGGCGTCAGGTCCAATTGCCATGACGCGTATCCGTACGGCCAGCCGCCTATCAGCTTTCCATCCAACCACACCACGGCGCACGACATCGCGCCGTCCACCTCAAGAAAAAAACGTCGGCCCGCCTCCGTCGCCGGGATGCGGAGCTTCTTGCGATACCAGCCCACGCCCGGGCTGGGCAGGCGCCCCATCGAACCGCCTACACCGCCTGAATTGAATGGGCCTTCGATCGCCCAATCGTGCGGCAGATTCACCACCCGCCAGCCGCTGTCGTCAAAGTCGCGCTGCACACAGGCCGCGTCGCTTCCCGGATCGCCGTCCGGCCGAACAAACCGCTTCGCCGGATCCTTGATAAACGGATTGCCCGTCGGAAGGATCCACGGCTTGAGCACGCGATTCGTGCCGGCCGCGCGTTCGGACGGATCGGCCGTCGCCTCTGCCGGCCGTTCCTGCTGGTCCTCGCCGCGCGCCACAGGCCGGACATCGTACAGCAGACTCTCGGAATGAATATTCGTGGGATCGCCCTTCGCGAAACGCCAGTTGTCGTTGATCAGCGTTCGTTCTCTCGGCCGCGCCGGCTCCGATGCGGCGCCTGCTCCCGCCAGGCTGCCAACGGCAACGGCAAGTGCGAGAATCGTCCTGATCCGGAACCGCGCTCTTTGCGGAGTGCCTTTGCCCTTCTGAATGCGTTGTATTGACATGCGATGCGGCGGCCACCGATCCCGTGGAATGGCGTCAGGGAACGAACAGGTTCAAATCAATGGAATCCGCCATCGCCTTGTACCCGGCCGGATTCAGATGCAGCCAGTCGTTCGCGTTCGCGCCGGGAAAGAACTCCGCCTGAAAGTTCGTCAGCGTCACCGGGTCCCGCACCGCAGCGTCAAAATCAATGACGCCGTCGAACACTGTGTTGGTTCGAAGCCAGGCATTGACATATTGGCGTTCCTGTTCGTGCAGCGGACTGTAGTAGCCGCTTCCGCCAAACGGCGTGATCGTCGCGCCGTACGCGCGGATGTTGCGGGCATGCGCCTTGTTGGCGAACTCGGTGTAGGCCTTGACCAGATTGGTGGCGGTGGCCATGCTGCTGCTTCGGCTGCCGATGTCGTTGACCCCTTCAAACACGATCAGGTAGCGCACGCCGCTCTGGCCGAGCACGTCCCGGTCAAACCGGTCCACCGCAGCCGGGCCCAGGCCGCCGAAGATGGCATTCCCGCCAATGCCCATGTTCACCACCGCCACGTCCGCCGTCGGAGGATTCGTCGCCAGCCGCTGCGCCAGCACATCCGGCCACCGATTGTTGCCGTCCGTCGTCGAGCCTCGCCCGTCCGTAAGCGAATCGCCCAATACCACGATCGCGCGCGCGGAAGGCCCGGCCAGAACGTCGATTCCCGTAATGATGTACCAATGCTGCGTCTTGCTCGCTCCAGGCAGGCTCGGCGCCGAAACCGCGTTGCTGGAAACAATGAACGATGTCGTCCGCGAACCCGGATGGCCATTAACGATCGAGGCCGAGATGTTCCCGAAATAAATGCTGATGGCGACGTTCGTGATGGCCGGCAGATCGAATTCTACCGGGTCGGACAACACGGCCTCGCCCGGCGGAATCACAACGCCCGGCGCCCCGCGGAACGTCAGCGCCCGGTCGGTGTCGGGCTGGATGTCGCCGTCGCCCGCGCTGCCCGCGCCCGCGGACAACGCCACGTGCGCGGCGTTGATGGTCACGGGATCGGTGCCATAGGCGTTCGAAAAACGCACCCGAATCAGCTTGCCGCCCAGGGTCGTGCGCACGAACTGCCGCAGCGTGCTGTGGGCCAGCGGCACCGGCGGCGAATTGTGCGGTTCCGTCAACTGCGGACCGCACCCCCAGGTGGTCACCCAGCGGCCGTCCGCGGCGGAGGCAGCGCGCAACGCGCAGCCGGCAACCGCCAACAACAACAAGAACGAGACGGCACACCACGCAACAGTGCGCGGCCGCCGGACAAACAGGATCAGTTTCTTAGCGTGCATAGGAACGATAAAACTGCGTTGGAATCGGCAGAATGGAATTCGTGATCCGCCATGCACCGCCGGGATCGGCGATGTTGGTCGATATGTCCTGCCACACAACCGGCGGCGACAGGCTCGTTGTCGCCTGGATCACGTTGGTCGAGTCGGGCGCTCCGCGAAAATGGATCACCACTGTGTTTTCAGTGTCCCTGAAAATCCCGGCGGTCGCCGGTGTCATCATGAGCGGAAGCCGGAAGACCGTTCCAGCGGCGCCCGGGCCACCGGTAAACGCGGTGCCATAAAGGGAATCGCCCAATCGCAACAACGGCGCAACCGGACAGGCGCCATCGGCATTCGTCCCATCCGTCGCCGCAGCCGAAAAGCTGTGAAGCGTGGTGAATGGACCGCCGCCGAGGCGCAACCCAAAGACAGTGCCTGCTCCCCCGGCGCCCCCGGCAGCGGCGGTTCCATAAAGAACGTTCCCCGAGAGAACCAGACCCGCGGCAGGCAAAGCACCGTCCGCATTCGTCCTTCTCGCCGTGTCCATCTTCGAAAAATGATACAGCACCTCGAATCCCGACCCGTCCAGCCCGACGGAAAAAACCGTGCCGGCGCCTCCGTGTCCGCCGTGCGAGGCCGTTCCATAAAGCGTGTTGTCCGACAACACAAGCCCGCCGCAGGGAAGCGCGCCGTCCGCGTTCGCGCCGCTGGCAACATCCATCGCCCCAAAACTGTGGAGCGTGGTGAAGCCGGTCCCGTTCGTGCGAATGGAAAACACCACACCGTTGCCGCCTGCCCCGCCGAGAGAAGCCGTGCCATACAGGGTGTCGCCCGACAGCACCAAACCGCCCCGCGGAACTGCGCCGTCCACGTTCGTGCCGGTCTGAACATCGAGCGGACTGAAATGGTGCAGCACAACGAAGCCTGTGCCGTTCGTGTTCAGCGAAAAAATCACGCCGTTCCCATGCGCTCCGCCGGCCGCTGTCGCTCCATAAAGAGCCTGCCCCATCAACACCAGCGATCCGCTCGGACTGGCTCCGCTCGCATTCGTCCCCCGATGCGCATCCAGCGCCGCAAAACTGTGAAGCACAGCAACCGTTCCGTTCGTCCCGCCGACGAACACCGCGCCCGTGCCATTGGCGCCTCCAGTGAGCGAAGTCCCGAAGAACCCGCCTGCGGGGATCAGACCGGCTTCCGGATGGCCCGCGTCCGCCGCACTGCCGAACGCGTGAAACACCATGAAATTCGAACCGTCGTCGGACACGAAAAAGGCCGTGCCCTTTCCGTGTAATCCGCCGTTGAGCGTGGTTCCAAACAACAGACCTCCGGCAGACGAAAGCCCGGCGGCCGGGTTCGCGCCATCGGCATTCACACCGCTGCTGATCGGGCTGAACCGATGCAACGCCGTCCCCTCCGGACCGGGAAAGGCATTCGTGAGCGAAACGGACGGCGGAAGCGTTCCCGCATCCAGGTTCGACACGGCAAAAGCCGTTTCCACCGTGCCAAAGGCCAGGCGATCAATGGCCAATCCATCCTCCCGCGCGCCGATCTGAAACGTTTGCTCGAGATTGCCCGGCGTCACCGAAAAGGTTCGCGGAGTCTCGCCAACGCCGTTGGTGAATTGCGAGAGATTCACCCACTTCCAGACCTGGCTGCCCGCGGCCCCAACCCCTGCAACGATCTCGCCCGGCGCCGTGTACCCGCCCGCGGCCAGATTGTTGACGAACAGCCAATCGTCGTTCGACGTCGGCGATTTCGCGCCAAAACCGTTTCCGACAAAAAGACTGTCGTCGTTGAAAGCATCGGAACCCACGCGTATTCGCGCAAAGAGGTTGTACGTGCCGCTCTCGGGAAAGAGCACGGTGTACGTGGCCACGCGATCGACGTTGCCCGGGTTCCCGCTGTTGACGCTGTCCGTTGAAATCGAAATGTATTCGATCCCGCCATCGCTGCCGTTGGTAAAGCCGGCCCCGAGAATCCCCGACTCTGCCTCCATCGTCACCAGCGCGGCCGCCAGCGACACACTCCGGACCGATGAAACCAGAAGAATGACAAGCAGGCAGAGGAGGGATCGCTTGGATGCCATGGGACTCACCGGGCCGGGTCATCTGAAGAGTGCTTCCGCCTTTTCGCGGCCCCGAGTATTCCAGGACGCTCCCAGTGATCGACATGATTCGGATCGCGCAATCCCACCATGGTTTGTCCGATATCGTTGCTGGTCATTGCCGGGGTCACAGAGGAACGCCGCGCGATTATGGCACAACGGACCTGGCCTGGCGATAGAGACCAATACTCATTATTCTCTCCGCAACTCATCGGACCGCCAGGTGTTGAATAGGCGGGCCCGTGAACGAGTCCATTGTTCTGAACCCCGAGCCTTTGTTGCTCGCAATCGAGGTCACATGAGAAGCGAACGGAACGTCGCCCTGCTCGCCGGTTGCATCACCGCAGCCCTCCTGCTCTCCCCATCAGCGCCAAAGGTATCGGCACAGGAGGTCCCGTTCTTCTACACAAACCCGCCCGCCGCCTCGGTGCCACCCGAACCGGAGGACCCCTCCGACGCCGCGAAAAACGCCAGGCCGTCCTTCTGGGCCGCCGAAATGCTCAAGCTCACTGAGGCCGGAATCGACGACAGCCTCAAATACGCCTTCATCGACAATACCGCCGGTTCGTTCAACCTGGGCGCGGACGAGATCATCCTGCTCAGCAAGGCCGGCCTTTCCCCGGACGTCATCAGCGCCATGCTCCAGCACGACTATGAGCTGGCAATGGGATTGCGCGAACCGCCGCCGGTCACTTCGCCGGGCCGGCCCCGACCTATTCAGATTGTGCTGGTCCCAAAAGAGCAACTCACCAACACCACCACAACCTCGGCGGTAACCGCGTCCAGGACTCCGAAACCGAAGGAAGAGCCCCTTGACCCGGTAATGGCGTTGGCAACAGAGATCGCTGCCACCTACGAATACCCGCCGCCTCCCGAAAAGCAGAGCAAGGGCTACGCAATCCGCGAACCGCATCCCGAAAAGCTGCTGCCGCCTATCATCGTCATTCGCAGCGAAGGCCGGGTCGCCAGCATCCGCGAATACCAGATCGAGTTGGAGCCGGAATCCCGGCATCCCACCCGGGAGTAGAACACCGCCCTCCGGCCTCCATCCGCCATTGGCCTTTCGCAACGTGGGGCGAGCAGCCTGCCACGCCGAAGCTCAGCGAAGGCGGGTCCCCGCGAGCCGTCATCCGACACCCCTGATCGTCCGGATCACAGCGTTGAATGGTGAATGTTCACTCCGTTGGATATTCGCTGTTAGGTGTTGCACTGAATGTTGAGCGTTGAGTCATTGGATGTTGATGTTTTCCCTCAAGTTTTCCCCTCCGCTGCCGATAGAACCCCCTGTGAACGCCGTTGGAAGGCGTTCCCAGGACTCTATGGAACGGATCTTTCATTTGATCGCATCACAACCGCTTGCGGTGGGTGTCATCGGCCTGTGCCTTCTTCTTGTGGTCAGCCTGCTCCTCAGCGACTGGGCCGAGAAACGGCGCGAACGCGAGCTCCTTCTGCTCCGCGCGCGCCTGCGGCGCTCACAACGCCCCGACCCGGCATTGCACCGGGCGCTTCAAGCCAACCGCCCCGTCTTCCGCCTGTTTCGATGGGAATTTCTCTTCCTGTCCATCGCCTTCGCCGGCCTGTGGATACCCGGAGAGTCCGACAGGAAAGCATTGCGCGTTGCAGCCAGGGAATCCCTGTCCATGCAAGGACACGAACCGTACCGGGTTCCGACGCCTGCCGATTCGTCCCTGCAACTGCCGTCGCTGACCCTAGCCCTGCCGACCGGGGACGCCGACGATGCCAACGAACCATCGCTGGCGCCGTTCGCGCACGCCGCTCAACCGTCCGAGCCCGAACTCCTGCTGCTTTCATTGCCCGACCCGGACACCGGTGAGCCAATAATCCGGAACAGCAGCCCCGGAACATCATTGGCCACGGACATACCGGCGCTGCGCTCCCGGTCGTGGTCTCCGATGTGATGCGCACCCCGGGCGCTCACAGGTCGTAACGGCCTGAAGCCTCCGGCTGATACAGCACTTCCTCAACGCGCAATCGCACCGGACCGGCAGGGACCTGCCACTCGAACTCGTCCCCGACGCGCTGCCCGAGCATGGCGGTGCCCACCGGCGCCACCACCGAGATCCTGCCCTCGTCGATGTTCGCCTGGTCGGGGAACACCAGCGTGTACGTGAGCTCTTCGTTGTCCTCGAGATCGCGCAGACGAACCTTCGAGTTCATCGTGACGACGTCCGCGGGCACTTCCTCAGGCCGCACCACGTGGGCGTGCTCCAGCTCCGCTTCCAGGGCCCGCAGGTCGTCCCGCGAGTTTTTCATGGACTCAACGAGCGGGCGCAGGCGTTTCATGTCGGTTTCCGTTATGTAAATAACCCGTTTGTTCGATACTGTTTTCATGATTCTCTGCCTTGGTTGTCGATAGTTGCCGCCGGCGCTCAGGTGGACAACCAGAACGCCATCTCGTTGACGCGTTCCGGCGCTCCCAGCACCAGCAACTGGTCGTTAGGCTGCAACGTTTCGCGACCGCCCGGCCCCAGCAGAGCCCGGTGATCGCGCTGGATCCCCACCACCTGCACGCCAAACAGGCTGTTGACCCCCAGCTCGCCCAGCGTCTTCCCCACGTGGCGCGAACCCGCGGGCACCGTCAGGTGCTCGAGCCTCAATTCCGCAAGCCCCGGTTCTCCCGGCGGCATGTCGCTCGCCGCGTCCAGCCACGCTCCCGCCGCGCGCACGCCCTCCTCCGGCCCAAGCAGCAATACCTTGTCGTTCGGATACAGCACCGTGTCGGAAGGCGGACTGTGCACAGGCACGCCCTGGCGCTCGATACTGACAATCGTGCACGAAAACAAACTGCGCAATGGGAGTTCCGCAATCGCCCGGGCAACGGCCCGCGTGCCGTCCTTCACCACGTGCTCCACAAGGATCAGTTCCCACCGGCCGTTCGCCGACGAAGGCATCCCCACCAGCGGCGGCTTCGCGTTCCCGAATGGCGAATCCGTCAATTGCCGGCGAAGCTCGATCTCAAACCGACTCTGGAAGCGAATCCACTTCCGCCAGAAAACCGCGGCCGCCCCGACGAATGCCAGAGCCAGAAGGATCATCCCCCACCCGGGCAGCAACGTGTAGGGCACCAGCGCAGCCAGCCACACCACCATCGACGCAAGGGCCGACGCCTTCAGCAGATTCTCGAAGAGCGGCCTCAGCTTCGAGCGCTTCGGATGACCCTGCGTCGCCGCCTCCGCGCATATCATCGCCAGCGCCTCCACACTCCGCCACACCGCAATCAACGGCGCCAGCAGCAGAATCCCGAACACCAGCCAGAACGTCACCGCCAGCCCCCCCGGCACCGGCCAATCCGGCCCCAGCCACTTCGCCACCACCGCGTACAACGGCCGCGCGAAGATCAGCAGACCCGAAACAAACAACACCAACAACCCCACCTGGATCAGCCGCGGCGCCGTCAGAGTCCACAACAGGCTCGCCTTGCGCCGCTGCTTCAAGCTCTCGATCCAGTCGTGGTACAGCCCGATCCATTGCGCCAGCCGCTCGGGCTGCCTGCGCACCACCCACTCGCCGATGCCCCGCGACCGCTGGATCAAGAACGGCGTCGTGAACGACGTCAGCAGACACACGCCGATCGCCACCGCATAAAACGTCTCCGGCACCAGCCCGCCCTGCACGCCCGTCAACGCAATGATCAGCGAGAACTCGCCTATCGGCGTCAGGCTCACGCCGGCGCGCGCGGCATCCCCCATCGAATGCCCCACCATCAACAACGCCACCGTCGCCGACAGCGCCCGCCACACCACGGCCATTGCGAAAACGCCCAGCGCCAAAGGCCACGCCTCGGCAAACAGCCGATAGTCAAACAACATCCCCATCGCCACAAAGAACACCGGCGCGAACACCTCCGTCAGCCCGCTCAGCGTCCGATCCACCTGATCGCTGCTCCCCGTGCTCGACACAATCGTGCCCAGCAGAAACGCCCCCAGCGCGGCCGAAAAACCCGCCTTCGCCGATAACAGCGCCATCGCCAGCAACAGGCCCACGATAACCAGCGAGCGCACTTCGGAGGACACCGTCCGAACCCGGCTCAGCAACGCGGGAACCGAAAGCAGCGCCACGATCACCATCGTGACCACCACGGCATTCAGACGGACCACACTGCCAAAGACCGTCGTCGAATCCGCATGCCCCACGTGAATCAGCGACGTCAGCACCGTCAGCGTGATCACCGCCACCAGGTCGTCCAGCGCCGTCACCGTCAACGCCGTCTGCCCGAACCGGCTGTGCGTCAACCCCGAATCCCGCAACGTCTTTCCCAGAACCGCCGTGCTCGACACCATCAGGATCCCGGCCAGCACCAGGCTGTGTTCGGCCGGCCAGCCAAGAACCGTTCCCAGCAGCTTGCACCCGACCAGCACCATCCCGGCAATCAGCGCCGTCCCGACCACCAGCGGCAGCCCCATCTTCCTCAAACGCTGCAAACGCAGCCCCGTCCCGATGCTGAAAATCAGGAAGACCAGTCCAATCTGCGCCAACGACTGAACCCGCGCCGGATCCGATATCAGTCCGAACGAACTCGTCTGCGGTCCGATCAGGATGCCCGCGGACAAATATCCGATCACCACCGGCAGGCCCGCGCGCTGACACAGCCACCCCGCCGCCGCGGCGATCAACATCACCAGACCGAGATCCTGGATGAAATCGATGCCGATCATGCCTGCTCCTTGCCCTCCACCGTTGCCATCCGCCGGCACAGGTCCTCGTGAATGCTCAGCACCGCACAGGGCGCATGCCGCAGGATGCCGTCCGTCACCGAACCGATCCGCAACCGCTTGGCCCAGTCATACCGCCGCGTGGGCAGGACAATCAGGTCCGCCCGAAAACGCTTCGCCTCCAGCAGCACCGCGCACAACGGCGATTCCCCCATCCACACCGCGCTCTCGAATTCGAGCGGCGCCGACAGATGCGAGCGCACCCATCTCAACAGCCGCTCCTGTCCTTCACGTTGAACCTCGCTCGGGTGAGCATTCGCGGTTCGATCCACAGGCAGAACGTTGAGAAACCGCAGCGCCGCCCGGTTCCGCAACGCAATCGCCGCCGCGTACTGAAGCCCCGCGCGACCCGCCTGCGACAACTCCAGCCGCACCAGGATCCGCTTCCAGTTCGACGTCGGAAAACCGTCCAGCTCCGGGCCGATCCGCCCCAGTTCCGATTCCGGGATGGTAAGCACCGGGCAAGGCGCCTGACGGGTTACACGCTCCGTCGTGCTCCGAAGAAACACGTCGTTCAGCCTGCCATAACCGTGCGTCGTCATCACAATGAGATCCACGCTCAGCGCCCTCGCCATCACCGTGATTTCGTCGGCAGGCGCTCCCGCCTGGACCCACGTCGAAAACGGAACGCGATCGCCCATGATCTTCCCCGCCCAGTACCGCAGCAACGGCTCGGCACTCGCCCCGAGAGCCGCGCACCGGCTGAACTCCCCGTCGAAATCGCCGGCGAGCCCGGACGATTCCGGATCCGACACGTGAACGATGTGCAGGGTCGCTTTCGTCTGTTCCGCGACAGCGGCCAGCCGCCGAAGCAACGCAAACGACGCATCCGAAAAATCGAACGGCACCAGAATGTCGCGCGCGTTCAACACCGGCAGCCGCAACGTCTCGCGCTCGGCCTGCGCGGGAATGTCCACGCGAACCCCGTTGGCCTCGCGATTCGCGATTCCCGGTCTGGATTGAACTGGAGTGTGCACGCGCATTGTGTTTCAGGGACAAAAGCGGTTCCTGCTTCGCGCGCCGGAAGCCACGGCAACCGGCCGCGCTTTCCTTTTAGCTGACTGCATGCCACCTGAATCAGAAGGCCGGAATGCGCTCTTTTCCTCATGTTTCGCGTGCACAACCGGTATCGACGAATCCGGAGCCGGAACGATTTGTTCCGGTGCCGGGCCGGATTGAGCCGCCGAATGGCGGCCGCTCCGGACCGCGGGTCTGTGAGGTCTATGACCCGCAGCAGCGTACGACGGCATGCAAGTGGAGGATGGACTCGCAACGTTGCTGAGGCCGATCACCTGCGGATTCCCTGGACTCAGCGCTATTCACGCGCTGCGGCTGAGGACAGCCGCGCTCCGATGCTTCGCTCCCGCGTCAATCGTCAATCGTAAATCCATGACCTTCCGACTTCCTGATTAGCGTTCATTAGCGGTTCCCCAAGCCGTTGACTTTGCCTTTCCGCCTCTTGCGTCTTTGCGTCTTTGCG
>Ga0116168_1000371_pt1 | contig 44866 bp, 40 predicted proteins | sample AD_UKC129_MetaG_FD_89795 | JGI IMG/M metagenome (GOLD analysis project Ga0116168, IMG submission 89795) | Active sludge microbial communities of municipal wastewater-treating anaerobic digesters from Canada - AD_UKC129_MetaG | ecosystem: Engineered > Bioreactor > Anaerobic > Digestate | place... | reverse complement strand
ATTGAAGTGGAACAAGAAGATTTTGCTATATTTTAATTATTCAATAAGCAGATTAATAATCATTTTAGGATAAGAAAAATTCTATAAATATAGCAAAAATAACTGGAAGAAAAATTCTAATTATTAATCTTTGAATTACAATACAAAATGTAAATGTTTGGGCCTTCAAGTAAAAGTTTGAGGTGTTGTAATAATGTAATAGAAAACGAGGATTGAAAAAATTTATTGTTTGTGATTAAAATCCAAAAATTATATTCTTGATATTGTGAATAATTATTTAGTATGAAAAACTCAAAAGTAAAATTTCAGGGTAAGTGATTTGTGATATTTTTATTTGAGTTATAATTTTTTTGGCGTTAGCCTGCCCGCGAATGCGGGCTTAAGCTTATACTGTCTGAGCTAAATAAAATGAGATTTTAAAATAAAAAAAGCTTAGAACTATTTTCTAAGCTACTTAAGTGGGCTTGGAAGGACTTGAACCTCCGACCCGCTGATTATGAGTCAGCTGCTCTAACCACCTGAGCTACAAGCCCTAAAATTCTAAATTTTGAATTACCAATATAATGTTTTTTTATTAAAAATGCAAGTAATTTTTATTATTAGAAAATTAAAAATTTATTTAATAAGTAGATTTTTTTTTGTAAATTTATTTTTTAAGTTAAAATTTGGGGAAATTATGAAGGTATCTTTGGCATCCGATCATGGTGGTTTTAAATATAAGGAGAAAATAAAGGAATATCTTGTTCATAAGGGCATTGAAGTTATTGATTATGGCACTTTTAGTGAAGAATCTTGTGATTATCCCGATTATATTCGTAAGGCTGCTGTTGCCGTTGCCGAAGGGATAGTAGATAAAGCAATTGGTGTTTGTAGTTCTGGTGTTGGTGTTTCGATTGTTGCTAATAAAGTAAGAGGGGTAAGGGCTGCATTGTGTCATAATTTAGAAATTGCAAAATTGTCACGTCAACATAATAATGCGAATTTTTTAGCATTAGGACAAAAGTTTGTAAAAGAGGATGAGTTGCTCCCTATGGTTGAGGCGTGGTTGAATACTGAGTTTGAAGGAGGCAGGCATCAAAGAAGAGTGGAGAAAATTGAAAATTAATATTTCACAATATAAAAGGTGCAAAAATGTTTAATTATCTTAATAGTGACCCAGAAGTTAAAGAGATTTACTACAAAGAATTGCTCAGACAAAGAGGAAATTTAGAACTAATTGCTTCTGAAAATTTTGTAAGTTTGGCTGTTCTTGAAGCAGCGGGCTCTGTTTTAACGAATAAATACGCCGAGGGTTATCCGGGTAAAAGATATTATGGTGGTTGTGAAATAGTAGATATGGCAGAAGATTTAGCAAGAGAAAGGTTAAAAAAATTGTTTGGTGCTGAGTATGCAAATGTTCAGCCGCACAGTGGTTCGCAAGCTAATATGGCTGTTTATATGACTTTTTTAAAGCCCGGCGATACAATTTTAGGTTTAAATTTAGCACACGGTGGACATTTAACTCACGGTTCACCTGTAAATTTTTCAGGTCAAATTTATAGAGCTGTTGGTTATGATTTAAATCCACAGACTAAGATGCTTGATTATAATATGATTGAAGATGCTGCTAAAAGAGAAAAGCCAAAAATTATTGTAGCGGGTGGAAGTGCTTATTCTAGAGATTGGGATTATGCTAAATTGCGTCAAATTGCGGATTCTGTAGGTGCGTTGCTTATGATGGATATGGCTCACCCAGCTGGGTTGATTGCTAAAGGGCTTTTGAATAATCCTTTATCATATTGCGATATCGTTACTTCTACAACTCATAAAACTTTGAGAGGTCCTAGAGGTGGAATTATTTTAGTAGGTAAAGATAAAGAAAATCCAGTTGGTATTAAAACTCCTAAAGGCGATAGATTGAAGCTTATGTCTGAAGTTTTGGATAGTATGGTTATGCCGGGAATTCAAGGTGGGCCACTTATGCATATTATTATGGCAAAAGCTGTTGCATTTGGCGAAGCTTTAAGACCAGAATTTGAAGATTATGCAAAACAAGTTATTAAAAACGCTAAAGTTCTTGCTGAAGAATTCTTAAAAATGGGATATGAAATTGTATCTGGTGGAACTGATAATCATTTGATGTTAATTGATTTAACAAATAAAGGAATTACTGGTAAAGAAGCGCAATTAGCTTTGGATGAAGTAAATATTACTGTTAATAAAAATATGGTTCCTTATGACACTAAGAGTCCTTTTGTTACTAGTGGTATAAGAATTGGAACACCAGCGATGACAACACGTGGTATGAAAGAGAATGAAATGAAAATTATTGCATTATTAATTGATAAAGTTCTTTCTAATTTAGGGAATGAAAATGTTTATAATCAGGTGAGAAATGAAGTAAAAGAATTAACATCAAAATTTCCATTGTATCCAGAATTAGGATAATTTTATGATATCAAAGATAAATTCTATTGTGGCATATGGAATTGATGCCATACCGGTTGAAGTTGAAACACATACAGAAAAAGGGATGCCCAACTTTTTAATTGTTGGGCTTCCTGATAAAGCTGTTTCCGAAAGCAGAGAAAGAGTTCTATCTGCGATAAAAAACTCGAATTATGAATTACAATATCGTAAAATTACAATTAATTTAGCCCCTGCTGATATAAAAAAAGAAGGTAGCTCTTTTGATTTACCTATTGCAATTGGAATTCTTGTAGCTAATGAAATAATACCAGAAGAGAATTTGAAAAATACTGTTCTTTTAGGGGAGTTGGCACTAGATGGAAAAATTAGGCATATTCACGGGGCATTGAGTGTTGCATATGAAGCGAAAAAGCTAGGAGTTGAAAGGATTATTTTGCCAAAAGATTCATCAAAAGAAGCTGCAATAGTAGATGGTGTTGATGTATATGGCGTTACAAATTTGAAGGAAGTTGTTGAGTTTTTGTTAGGTGAAAGGAAATTAAAGAAAACATTAGTTGATTTGGATGAGCTTTTTAATTCAGTAAATGTTTATAGTTTAGATTTTTCTGATGTAAAAGGTCAGGAGAATGTGAAGAGATCATTGGAAGTAGCAGCAGCTGGAGGACATAATTTGCTGATGATTGGTCCACCGGGCTCAGGAAAAACTATGCTAGCAAAAAGAATACCGTCAATTTTACCTCCATTAACTTTTGATGAAGCATTAGAAACAACAAAAATTCATTCTGTAGCTGGTTTATTGAAAAAAAATAAAGCTTTAATAACGGAGAGGCCCTTTAGGAGCCCACATCACACTGTGTCGGATGCTGCGCTCATCGGTGGTGGAACATACCCAAAGCCGGGAGAGGTTTCTCTTGCTCATCATGGTGTTTTGTTTTTGGATGAATTACCAGAATTCAAAAAAAATGTATTGGAAGTTTTAAGACAACCTTTGGAAGATTTAAAAGTTACGATTAGTAGAAGTAAAATGACGTTGGTCTTCCCTGCTAATTTTATGTTAGTAGCCGCTATGAATCCGTGCCCGTGCGGATATTATACAGATCCAAACAGAAAATGCACTTGCTCTATTGGACAAATTCAAAAGTATATGGCAAAAGTTTCTGGCCCTTTGCTAGATAGAATTGATATTCATATAGAGGTTCCGGCTGTTGAGTTTGATAAATTATCTAGCGTGGCACCTGCTGAAACATCTGAAGTAATTAGAGAACGCGTAATTAAAGCAAGAAAAATACAGTTTGAAAGGTTTAAAAATTTACCGCATATTTTCACAAATTCTGATATGAGTTCAAAGGAAATTCAAAAATATTGTAAATTAGATTCTACATCTCAAAATTTACTGAAAAACGCAATGGAAAAATTATCACTTTCGGCAAGGGCATATGATAGAATATTGAAAGTTTCAAGAACTATTGCTGATTTAGAATGTAGTGAAAATATATTACCTGTTCATATTAGTGAAGCAATACAATATCGATCATTAGATAGGGAACTATGGAACCATTAGATAATATACAAAATAGGAAAATTGATCACATTAAAATTTGCGTGACCGAAGATGTTGATTATAAAGATCAGAATACTTTTGATTTATATCAATTTGAGCATAACGCTTTACCAGAGCTGAATTATGATGAGATTGATCAAAGTATCGAATTTTGGGGACGCAGATTTAGTTATCCTTTGTTGCTTTCATCAATGACAGGGGGTAATGAGCTCGCAAAAAATATAAATTTTGATTTAGGTTTACTTGCTAATGAACTTAATATTCCAATTGCTGTTGGGAGCCAAAGGCCAGCTTTGGAAAATCCAGAGCTTATTGAAACATATAGTATTGTAAGGAAAAAATTTCCTAATTTATTTTTAATTGGAAATATAGGTGCTGCTCAATTGGTAAAAAACGATTTTACAATTGATAAAATTCATAAAATAGTTGAGATGATTGAAGCAAATGCTGTTTATATACATACAAATCCTTTGCAGGAATTATTTCAAAAAAATGGGGATTTAGGTTTTAAGGGAATTTTAAAACAAATTGAAATAATTGTTAAAGAAGTAGAAATTCCTATTTTAGTAAAAGAAGTTGGCGCAGGAATAAATAAAGAAGTAGCAGAAAAGTTATTAAATGTTGGTGTGAGTGGAATTGATGTTGCCGGTGCTAGTGGTACCAATTGGGCAAAAGTTGAAATGATTAGAAATAAAAAAGTAAACGATAATTTTATAAATTGGGGATTACCTACTACCTATTGTATAAAAGAAATTGCAAAATTAAAAAGTAAATACAATTTTACATTAATAGGTTCAGGTGGTATTGATAATGGTATTAAGATTGCGAAAGCCATAGCTCTTGGTGCTGATTTTACCGGTTCTGCAAAAGCAATTATAAAAAGTATTTATGATAATGGTGTAGAGTTTACATATCGAACAATATTAGAATGGATGGAGGATTTAAAAAGAGTTCAATTCCTTACTTCATCAAAAAATATTAATGAACTAAAAAATGCGAAATTAATCACAAAAATGGAGTTATATTAAATTGGTAAAAAATTATAATGTACTGTTTGACGAACAACTAAAAATTGTTGAAGAAAAATTAGAAAAAATATTTTCAGATAAAACACCGAACTCTTTATATGAGCCTTGTAAATATTCCATAATAGGAGGTGGAAAAAGATTAAGGCCTTTGGCAGTATTGTTTTCAAATTATGTTTTTAGTAATACATTTCAAAACTCTTATAATGCAGCGCTTGCTTTTGAAATTCTACACAATTTTACTTTAGTGCATGATGATATTATGGATAATTCTCATAAAAGAAGAAATCGTTTAACTGTTCACAAAGCTTATGATGTTAACACTGCAATTTTAGCTGGAGATACACTCTATGCATATTCTTTCGAATTATTATTAAAAGATGCATATAATACAGATTTTACAATTTGTAATGATTTCACAACCGCAATTATAGAAGTATGCGAAGGGCAAGCATTGGATAAAGAATTTGAATTACGACACGATGTAACAGTTGATGAATATATTACAATGATTTATAAAAAAACCGCAGCTTTGCTTGTTGGATGTTTTACAGTTGGTGCAAAAATTGGAAAAGCAAATCAAGAACAAATTGAAGCGATTAAAGATTATGCTAAATATTTAGGTTTAGCATTCCAAATACAAGATGATTACTTGGACACATTTTCAGATGAAAATATTTTTGGTAAAAAAGTTGGTTTAGATATTGTTGAAGGGAAAAAAACATTCCTTTTATTAAAAGCACTAGAATTAGCACAAGGTGTGGATAAAGAACAGTTAAATTTATTGTTAAAAAACAAAGGCACAACTTTTGAAAATGTTAATAATTATCAAAATATTTACAAGAAATATAATGTCGATAGATTAGCACTCGATAAAGTTGAAGAATATATCAAATTAGCTAATAACTCGATTGAAAAACTTAAATCTGCTCCAAATTTTGATTTCCTGATTTGGTTTTCAAATCTTGTGCTACAAAGAGATAAATGATATTTTGAATTTACAATTATTTTTTTTTATATTTTACTAAAAATTAACTATTATCGTTAAATGATTGAAAGAAAAGTTAGAATCATAAATAAAGCCGGTTTACATACAAGACCAGCCTCAATGATAGTAAAAATAGCAGCAAAATATAAATCAGAATTTTTTATTAACAAAGATGGTATGGAAATTAACGGAAAAAGTATAATTGGCGTGATGACTTTAGCAGCGCCACAAGGGGCGGAATTGGAGTTAACTTTTGATGGCCCTGACGAGGAAGAGATGGCAAATGAAATAGTAGATTTTTTTAATAGAGGATTTGATGAGGAATGTTAACTCAAAAAAATAACATAATTCTTCATGGCCTTGCCGCTTCTGCTGGCATTTCAATAGGAAAAGTTTATAATTACTCGAAGGAAGTTTTTACAATAAGTGATGAAAAAAATTCTAATGTCGAAGAAGCCTTAAAAAATTTTGAGTTAGCTTTAGAACAATCTTATAAAGAATTAAATAAAATATTGAAGCTGGCACAAGAAAGAATGGGAGAGGAAAGAGCTGCTATTTTTGAAGCCCATTTAATGATTTTGCAAGATCAATTCCTTATTTCAACTATTAAAGGTCGTATAGAAAAAGAAGAACGCTCACCTGAATTTATAATTCACGATGAAATATCAAAATATCAACAAATTATGCTTAATTCCGAGCACGTTTATATGAAAGAACGTGCAAGTGATATCGAAGATATTAAAAATAGATTGATTAAAAATTATCAAAAAAGAAAATGGGTCTCTCGTATTGTTAATGATGTTATTGTTATTGCTAAAAATCTTACTCCAGCCGATACAATTCTATTTTCAAGGTGTAATGTTTTAGGTTATGTTACCGAACAAGGTGGCTTAACTTCCCATGCTGCTATTATTTCTCGCTCTTTAAATCTCCCTGCCGTTGTTGGCGTTATAGATGCAACAAAGCTTATAAATGATAATGATATTATTATAGTTGATGGATATAATGGTGAAGTAATTATTAAACCTACTGAAGATATTATTGAAAAATACAAACAAAAAATTGAAAAAATTAAAGAGTACAATAAAAAACTTGAAAAAATTAAAAATATTCCTGCACAAACTTTAGATGGAGTTAAAATAACATTACTCGGCAATATGGACTTAAAAGAAGAGATAGAAAATGTTATAGAATCTGGAATAGAAGGTGTAGGGCTTTTGCGTACTGAAGAACTGTTTATGGAATCTGGTTTTATTCCATCTGAAAAAGAGCAAGTTAAAATTTATAAAAAACTATCAGAAAAATTATATCCCGCAGTGTTAACAATTCGTGCTTTTGATGTTGGAGGTGATAAATTTTTACCTGCTGATATAAAAGAAGATAATCCATTCCTTGGGTGGCGTGGAATCCGTTTTCTTTTAGATAAACCAGAAATTTTTATTTCGCAAATTCGTGCCGTTCTCAAAGCAAGCATTAATGGAAATATTCAATTTATGTTGCCAATGGTAAGTACTTTAAGAGAAGTTATTAAAGCTCGTGAAATAATCGATCAAGTTAAAGCAGAATTAGATAAAAATCAAATTCCTTATGATAAAAATATGAAAATTGGAATTATGCTTGAGGTTCCATCTGTTGCTGTAATTTTGGAAGATTTTGCTAATTATGTCGATTTTGTAAGTATTGGGACTAACGATTTGATTCAATATTTACTAGCAGTAGATCGTGGAAATAGCGTTGTTTCTAATCTCTATGATGAATTCGATACTGCTGTTATTGCAATCTTAAAACGTATTATGAATAGAACTAAAAAAGTCAATTTACCTGTTTCTATTTGTGGTCAAATGGCTTCTGATTTGTTAGCGCTCCCACTTCTTCTTGGTGTAGGAATTACAACTTTTAGTATTATACCAAGTGCTCTTCCACATATTAAAAATGCAATTTTAAATCTTTCCGTTAATGAATGTAAAGAACTTGCAGAAAAATGCTTAACTTATCCACATCCCGATTTGATAAAAAAAGAAGTGACTGACTTCTTAAATTCCAAAAATTTATTGTATAAAGAATAAAAAATTATAAATTTAGTAGTATATTCAAATAATACGGCAATTGAATTTTCCACCATGGCCAATCGTGACTAACATCAAATCCCCAAAAATCAATCCATGCAGGAATTCTTTTTTCAAATAAGTAAAAATTAATTTCTTTATAATCTTCAATGGTTTCTTCTTCCCATTGTCCTTGACCAGTGCAAAATATTAATCTATTTTGTCTTAACTTATTTAAATGTTCATCGTTTATCAAAGTTCTCACAAAATGTATAGGAGAAAATTTTTCTACATTTTCATCGTAATAGTCGCCGATATAAATATTTAATTTTAATACACCACTTAAACAAATAAGTTGATCAAAAATTTCTGGATATCGTAAAGCAATTGATGAAGCGTGATATCCCCCCATGCTCATACCAGTTGCTAAAATTTTATTTTTTTGTGTTTTATTTTTAATAAAAGGCACAACTTCATTTATAAGATAATTTTCATAAAGTTGATGTTTATAAGCTCGATACGGAATATCATAATTTTCATTTGACCAAGGTTCACCATCAATACTATCTACTGTAAAAAAAATATACTGACCATTTTCTGTAAATGGATAGAGTACATCAAACATTTTGAAATCTTCCCATTCGTAAAACCTTCCACCATGGCAAGGAAAAACTAATACTGGTTTACCTGAATGTCCATAAACTTTCAATTCCATATCTTGAGATAAAAAGTTACTATAAAATTTGTGATATTCGACATTCATAATTTTATTTATATTGTTGTAAATTATTTACTAATTCCATTATTGATGGATCATGTGCCAAAGAATAAGCTAATTTTGCATATTTAATAGCTTCATTATAATCTTTTAAAATTATTAATCTTTTAACAATTTCCAAATAAGATTTTACTGTTGCATGTTCCTTATTTCCCCAATCATAATTTGGAAATATTTCTTCTAAAGAATTGTTAGCCAACATTAATTTAATTGCATTTGCCTCATATGAAGTATCAATTTTAACACTTTCTGCAGATAAGTTACTATCATGCCATCGCCATAAGCAAGTTTTGATATTTATTTTTTTTAATTTAATATGTTTTGAAATTCTAATCCAAAATTCATAATCATGTGCTCTTACAAAATCAATATTATATTTTCCATATTTTTCGTAAATTATTTTTTTTATGCATACTACTGGATTAGGAATATAATTGCCATAAAAAAGTTTGCTTAAAAGTTCATTGTTCCTATTATACCAATCTTCGTAATTTAATTCCTTTTGTGGGATTAAAAAATTATCTACAATAACTAAGTCTCCATAAATTAACTCAAAATAACTATTTTGTATGAAAAAATTATAATACTCTTGTAAAACATAAGGCAAAATAATATCGTCAGAATCTAACCAAACTATATATTCACCTTGAGATTTTTCGATAGCTAAATTCCGTGTATCAGCAGCATTTGTATGATTTTTGTAGTAATATTTTATTCTGTTATCTGGAAATCTATCAACAATTTGTTTTGTATTATCTGTTGAGCCATCATCGATTATAATAATTTCATAATTATCAAAATTTTGTAATAAAACACTTTTTAATGTATCACTAATGTATTTTTCTCGATTGTATGTAGGAATACATACACTAAAAAACGGTTTCACAACAAATTTAATTTCATTCTTTAAGATTTTTATTAATCTTTCATTTGAAACATTTTTATCAAACTTAATAGAATGTACTAATTTTGCATTATTACCTAAATAATTTCTAAAATTTTTATTTTGTATTAAATATTCTATTGTTTGATAAAATTCTTCGCTTGAATTTTCATTTACTAAAATTCCATTGAAATTATGTATAATTACTTCCTCTATGCCTTCATGTTTTGTTGAAATTACAGGTAAACTGTGAGAGAATGCTTCTATGATAGAAACAGGTGTTCCTTCTCTGTCGCCAGTGCTTTTATCAACTGTTGAATTTTGTACATAAATATCACAATTGTTAAAAAAGTAATGTACAACATCATTAGGTTGAGCACCGTGCAATGTAACAATATTTCTTAGATTATTATTTTGTATGTAAGAGATAATATCATCTTTTAATGGACCATCACCTATAATATCAAAATGAATATTAGAATATTTAGAAATTAGTTTAGCTATTGCTTCAAGTATGGGGATAGGATTTTTTTTGTTAACTAATCTTCCAACAAAGAGTAAATTAATTTTATCACTAACGTTAGAAGAGATTATTTTACTTTCGGTACCGTAATAATTAACAAATATTTTATCTTTTTCTATACCGATATCAATCAACCTTTTTGACATTGTATAGCTAACTGTAATAAAACCGGAAACAAAATTTTGAATAACCTGATAATATTTTATAATTATTGGATTATTTAAAGCACTAGATGCGTCATAACCATGGAAATGAATATAAATTGGTAATTGGAAATGTTTGCTATTCAAATTAATTATTTCTGAACCGTAAGTCCCGTATTCAATTAATATATGTGTAATTTTCTTATTTTTTATAAAATCTAGTACAATTTTTTCTTTTTCATCGTCAAAAGTTGCAGGGCCATAATTTAGTTTAATTTGAAGTATTTTATTGCTATCTATAATTTTATTATGTATATTATTTGTGATTACAAAGGTATTTGTACTTTTTAAATTAAGAATATGGTTGGTAATAAAAGTTTCGGTTAATGCGCCTAAATCAGGTGTTACTATTAATAAATTCATATAATTAAAATTTTAATTTAACAACTCTATCAAATTTATTTGATTCATGAAAAATTGATCGAGATAATTCGATATGCTCATCTATATAATTCATAAGTTTTTGATACATAGTTACATCTAAAAAATTTCTAAATTCCGTTAAGATATTTCTTAAAAGTTTTAAATCAAATTTCTCAACTAAAAATGGAATACAAATATTTAAAATATCAATATTTTGTGTATATGCAGCAATTTGTGTTACTATTGAAATAGCAGCCTTGTATAGTTTTTTTTCAATAAATCGGTTAAATAAAAATAATGCAGTATCTCCATATGCTTTTGACCTTAAATCAACATTTTTAAGGTTAGGGAATAATACATTCAAATTAACATTTTCTAATATATAATAATAATTTTCTAAAGTATTATAATTGATATTATGTTCAAGTTTTAAAGATAAATCATAGTAGCTATCATTATAGTATGTTGTAACATAATATGGAACTAACTTAGTAACAAAATTGTGTCTAAAAAATTCGATCCAAAATTTATGAATAAATTCTGGATTATCCCCTTCAAACTTAAAGAAATTAAATATAATTTTATTAACAACAAAGCAATCAAATAATATTTTATTAGAAACTAAATGGTAATAGAGCATTTTATCATGTTCGTAAAAATAATCTCTATTTAAGTAAAAACCTTGTATTTCTTCGTTTGAATTTTTAATGTAAGTATTAAAATAGAACAATTGTACAAAGTTATATGGCTGGTAAACTTTATTTAATTTTTCATAAAAATCATCTGTAATGTTGAAATTATCTCCATTAATAATCATCACATAATCGTTTAATTCAGAATTAGTGATAATTTTGGTTAGGTTAAAACTTAGATTATCTTGTGTTCCTTCAACAAAAATTACAGAATTTTCAACTGCTGTTTTAGGATTATTGGATATTAAATAAATTGATGTAATGTTATTATGTCTGATATTTTTTATGAGTTTTGTAATATTTTCATAATTATTAAATCCATAAATAATAACTGAAATGGAAATATTGTAGTTATTATAATCTTTTATTTGATTGATTGTAGTTAAGGCATTAATATTTTCTGAATATAAATCTAATTCATTATAAAAATAATTTATAGCTTTTTGAGTGTTTCCTAAATTCAAATGCGATAAAGCATAACTAAAATAAAAATTAGGTTGTCTATAATTTTTTTTCTCAAGATATTCATACATTTCAATAGCTTTATCATACTTAGCATTTACAAGAAGATCGGCGGCACTTTCAAAAAAAGCAAAATTTAAGAAACTTTCTTGGTCTGGGAAACCGTTTTTTTCCCAATTTTTTATAATTCCATCTTTTGTATATTTATAGTAGGAATATTTAATATTTCCCAAAAAATAATATTTACCAGCATTTAAATGGTTAAAATATGAATCCTTGCCAAACCAAACTTCATTTTTATTGTATTTTACATGGTTATACGAATGGTTTTGATGAATTGCAAAATTAACATCAGTGACATCAATAACGTTTTTGAAATTTATAAGAGCATTTGTTAAAAACCATATATCGAAAATTGGCCTACCTGCTATAAAATCTGGTATTGTATCCCAAAAGTTTTTGGTAAAAGTAAAATAATCGGTCCAAGTAGTATTAGTTATTTGTCCGTGTGTTTTGGCATAATAAATTAATTCAGCATCCCAATTTTCTTTATTAAAATCAATTTCAAAATCAATACTGGTATTATGCCTACAACCAATTGAAAGAAAAGATGAGAATTTATTAAAAATATTTTGAAGAATATCATTATATTTTTTGAATAGTATAATATCAGCATTTATGTAAGTATAAATGTCTGCATCAAAGTATTTTTGAACTTTTTCAAAAGCGTCATTCAAATATGGAATATTATTTTTATTTGTTTTTATATTTGGATAATGAATAAAATTGTATTTATTTGCAAATTCATTAACACCTTCATCATTACCAAAAAGAATAATATTTTCAGCTGTTGTTAACTCTAGCCAACTTAAAATTGCATTTTTTTGTGCTAGAGAGATTTTAGGATCCTTAAATGGTTTGGGTATTGTAAAAAATATATGTTTCATATTAATCGCTTAAATGTTTGTGCAAAATTAAAAAAAATTATATAAAATAGGTTTAACATGAAAAAGCAATTGTTAATCAATAAAAATCAAAATTAATATTTCGTTTTTTGTAATATAATAATTAAAATAAATTATTTTACAAAAATTATTCGAAACAGTATAATTATTAGTTTTATGGTTTGGAAAATATGAAATTATTTTCATCTAATATATATAAAAAGTTACATATTAATTAAAAGATTTGAAAGAATTAATTTATATTAAAAATAAATATTCAATAATTTATATTCACAATGCTTTAAAAAATAATGATTTATAAAATACTTTTCAAAAAAATGGCATAAAAGTTTTTTTTTTGTTATATTCGAAAAAAAATTAAAAATTTTTATGAAAATTATCTCAATTATTTTACTCCCTTTTAGCCTAATTTATTCATTTATAATGCAAATTAGAAATTTTTTATTTGATAAACAGATATTTAAATCTGCAAAAGTACCTGTAAAAGTAATTTCAGTTGGAAATTTACATGTTGGTGGTACAGGTAAAACACCAACAGTTATTTATTTAGTAGAATATTTTAAAAAATTTGGTTTTAAACCTGCCGTTTTAAGTAGGGGATATAAGAGAAAATCTAAAGGGTATGTATTAGTTTCTGATGGTTTTTGTTTAAATAAGGATATAGATAAAGTTGGTGATGAAATTTATTTAACTTCCAAAGAGACTAATTGTGCAGCTGCTGTTTGTGAAAAAAGAGTTATAGGAGCAAAAAATTTAATTAAGGATGTTTCTCCAGATATTATTATATTAGACGATGGTTTCCAACATCGTTGGTTACATAGAGATACAGATATAGTTTTATTAGATGTTAATTATTTTTTTAAAAGTGATATAAAACAAAATTTAGTTCTTCCATCCGGATATTTACGTGAAAGTTTTTCAGGAATAAAAAGGGCAGATATCGTTATCATAAATCATAAATTTAAAAAAGTAAATAGGCAAATTTTACAAGAGAAAATAAAAGAAAATAAATATTTAAAAAATAAATTAATATTAAATGCATTCTATCGAGTAGATAATATTATAGATTTAAAATTTGATAAAACATATACCATTGAAGAATTTGAAGGTCAAAAGGCTTTGGCAGTAACAGGAATTGCAAATCCAGAATCTTTTTTTGATATTTTAGAAAAAAATAAATTAGCAATTACCGATAAATTACAATTTTCCGATCATAAAAATTATACCAGAGAAGAAGTGGAAATGATCAGAAATAAGTTTTATTCAACAAATTCGACCTGCGTAATTACTACACAAAAAGATTTTGTAAAGTTATGCAAATTTCAAGAAGAATTGGATGATATTGATTTCTTTTATATCAAAATCAAGCTTCAATTAGAAGATGCTGAAAAATTAAACAAAATTCTTATCTAATTGATACAAAAACGATTAAAATTTATTATATTTAAAAATTGAATTATATTTTTTTTGATAACTAATAACATTTGGAGGACAAATGTCAATACCAAAATATGTATATTACTTCGGCGGTGGTAAAGCTGAAGGCGAAGCAAGTATGAAAGAATTGTTAGGCGGTAAAGGTGCAAACTTAGCAGAAATGACTAATTTAGGTTTGCCAGTACCAGCAGGTTTTACTATCACAACAGAATGCTGTACTGCTTATTATGCAAATAATTGTGAATTACCAGAAAGCTTGATGCCTGAAGTTTGGGCAGCAATGGAAAAAGTTGAAAAAGAAATGGGTATGAAATATGGTGACCCTGATAATCCTCTTTTAGTATCTTGTAGATCAGGTGCTCGTAAATCCATGCCTGGTATGATGGATACAGTTTTGAATATCGGTCTTGCCACATCAACTATCCCAGGACTTATCAAAAAAACAAATAATGAAAGATTCGTTTACGATTCCTATAGAAGATTAATTATGATGTATGCTGATGTTGTGATGGAAAAAGCTGAAGGAATTGATCCTGTTGAAGGAAAGGGTATTAGAAAAATTTTAGATGAAAAATTAGATGAATTCAAGAAGAGTAAAGGCTATAAAGAAGATACAGAGATAACTGCTGAAGAATTAAAACAATTAGCTGAAGAATTTAAAGCTATTATTAAAGAAAAATTAGGAAGACCATTCCCAGATGATCCAAAAGAACAATTAGTTGGTGGAATTAAAGCTGTATTTAAGAGCTGGAATGGTAAAAAAGCTGTATCATATAGAAGAATTGAAGGTATTCCAGATGATTGGGGAACTGCAGTAAACGTTCAAGCAATGGTATTTGGTAATATGGGTGATACATCAGCAACTGGTGTTGCATTTACAAGAAACCCAGCTACTGGTGAAAATAAATTCTATGGCGAATGGTTAGTAAATGCTCAAGGTGAAGACGTTGTTGCTGGTATTAGAACACCATCACCATTAAATAATGACACAAAAAATGAACAAAATAAACACCTTCCATCAATGGAAGAAGTTATGCCAGAAACTTATGCTGAACTATGCAGAATTAGAGAAATTTTAGAAAAAACATTCAAAGACATGCTTGATATCGAGTTTACTATTCAAGAAGGTAAACTTTATATGTTACAATGCCGTGTAGGTAAAAGAACTGGTACAGCAGCTTTGAATATGGCTATGGATATGTTAGAAGAAGGTTTGATCGATGAAAAAACAACAGTTTTACGTGTTGAACCTGCACAATTAGATGAATTATTGCACCCTATTTGCGATCCAGAAGCTGAAAAGAAAGCTGAAGCAATAGTTAAAGGTTTGCCAGCTGGTCCTGGTGCTGCAACTGGTCAAGTTGTATTTACAGCAGAAGACGCAGTTGAATGGGCTAAACGAGGTAAAAAAGTTATATTGTTAAGAGAAGAAACAAATCCTGAAGACGTTGAAGGTATGCGTGCAGCTGAAGGTATTTTAACAGCTCGCGGTGGTATGACTTCACATGCTGCATTAGTTGCTCGTGGTTGGGGTAAATGTTGTATAGTTGGTGCTGGTAAATTACATGTAAACGCTGAAAATAAAACTGCAAAAGTTGAAGGAACTGATATCGTTATTAAAGAAGGTGATGTAGTAACATTAAACGGTACAAAAGGTAATGTTTACTTAGGTGAACTTAAATTAATTGATGCATCTGAAAATCCAAGATTCCAAAAATTCATGCAATTAGTTGATAAGTATAGAAAAATGGGCGTTAGAACAAACGCTGATACACCACAAGATGCAAAAGTTGCGCGTGATTTTGGCGCTGAAGGTATTGGCTTATTCAGAACAGAACATATGTTCTACGGCGAAGGTTCTGAAGAACCATTATTCTTGTTAAGAAAAATGATCCTTTCGAATACAAAAGAAGAAAGAATCAATGCATTAAACGAATTATTTGCTTATGTAAAAAGAGATATAAAAGGTACGTTACTTGCAATGGATTCACTCCCAGTGACATTCAGATTATTAGATCCACCATTACATGAATTTGTTCCTCAAAGCCCAGAAAAACAAGCTGAATTAGCTAAAGCATTAGGTATTACACCAGAAGCTGTTGCTAAAAGAGGCGAAGCTTTACATGAAAGCAACCCAATGATGGGCCACAGAGGCGTTCGTCTTGGTGTTACATATCCTGAAGTTTCAGAAATGCAAGTGCGCGCTATTTTTGAGGTTACTGCAGAATTAATCAAAGAAGGAAAGAATCCAAAACCAGAAATCATGGTTCCTGTAACTTGCGAAGTTACTGAATTAGACTTTACAAAAGTAATTGTTGATAAAGTTTATAAAGAAGTATGTGAAAAATTCGGTCTTGAAAAAATTGATTACCTCTATGGTACAATGATCGAAATTCCAAGAGCATGTTTAGTAGCAAATAAAATGGCTAAAACAGCTCAATTCTTCTCATTTGGTACAAATGACTTAACTCAAATGACTTTTGGTTTCTCAAGAGATGATATAGGTGGATTCTTACCAGATTATTTAGATAAGAAAATGATTCCTGCTGATCCTTTCCAAACAATTGATCAAGAAGGTGTGGGCCAATTAATCGAAATGGCTGTAAATAAAGGAAGAGCTACAAGAAATGATCTTAAAGTTGGTATTTGCGGCGAGCAAGGTGGTGATCCAGCATCTGTAGAATTCTGCTTCAAAGTTGGATTAAACTATGTATCTTGTTCTCCATTCAGAGTGCCAATTGCCAGATTAGCAGCTGCTCAAGCTTCTATTAAATTTGGCAAATAATCTGTTCCAATATAGTTACTGCACTTTTTAAGTGCAGTAACTATTTATATTTTTATATAATAAGGAGTTGCAAATGAAACTCTCTGAATTCGATTATAATCTACCGCGTAAAGCTATTGCTAAATATCCCGTTGAACCTCGTGATGCTTGTAAATTAATGGTTATTGATCGAGCTAACCAATCTATTGAAGTTAAAACTTTTTCAGATATTGTCGATTATTTCAGTAAAGGTGATGTACTTGTTGTTAATGAAACTAAAGTTATTCAAGCTCGATTATATGGAAAAAAAGAAAGAACTAATGCTAAAATAGAAGTATTTCTTCTCAGAGAATTAAATCCAAAAGAAAATATTTGGGATGTTCAAGTTGAACCTGCCAGAAAAGTAAGAATTGGAAATAAAATTTATTTTGACGATAAATTTTATTGTGAAATAATTGATAATACAACTTCTCGTGGAAGAACCGTAAGATTTGTATGCCCAGGAGATATTCACGAATATATTGAAAAATATGGTATTACTCCATTACCTCCTTATATCAAAAGAGATGCTGAAGAAACAGATAGAACTAATTATCAAACAATTTATGCAAAAGTTAAAGGTTCTGTTGCTGCTCCAACTGCAGGTTTACACTTTACAGAAGAACTTTTTGAAAAATTGAAGAAAAAAGGCGTAAAAATTGCTCCAATTTTATTACATATTGGATTAGGTACTTTTAAAGAAGTTGAAGTAGAAGATCTTTCAAAACACCGTATGGATTCCGAATATTTCGAAATTTCTGCTTCTACTGCTGATATTATTAACTCTGCTATTGAAAACAAGAAAAAAGTTTTCGTTTGCGGTACTTCTGCAGTTAGAGCTTTGGAAAGTTCTCATACAGCTGATGATTTTGTCAAACCTACAAAAGGTTGGACTGATAAATTTATATTTCCACCTTATGATTTTAAGGTAGTTCAACATATGATTACAAATTTCCATATGCCTAAATCAACCTTAATAATGATGGTTGCTGCTTTTGCTGGTTATGAACTTACAATGAAAGCTTATAAAAAAGCACTTAAAGAAGGTTTTAGATTTTTGAGCTATGGCGATGCAATGTTAATCTTATGAGAAAGATTGTTATTATTCCAGCAGCTGGTTCTGGAACAAGATGTAATAGTGATATTCCTAAACAGTTTATAAAAATTAATGATCGTGAGATATTATCTTACACCTTAGAAGCTTTTGATAAACATGATGGAATTGATAATATAATTGTTGTTACCAGCAAGGAATATTTTGAGCTGATTCAAAATATTGCAAAAAATAATAAAATTTCTAAACTTATAGAAGTTGTTGAAGGTGGTAAAGAAAGACAAGATTCTGTTTATAATGCTTTGGAATATGTTTTGAACAATTTAGAACCTAACAGTGATGATATAATATTAGTTCACGATGCTGCTAGGCCACTAATAAGCAGTAAAATAATATCAAATATTATTGAAAATGTTTTGAAATTTGATGCATCTGTTACAGCCATTAAAGCAAAAGATACTATTTTGGAAGTTTTGAATAATAATGTCGCGGGTTTTGTTAATCGTGAAAAAATATATTATGCGCAAACTCCGCAAGCATTTAAATTCAATGTTTTATATCAGTGTTTCAAAAAATCTTATGAACAAAATCTGTATTTTACAGATGAATCCACAATGCTAAAGTATTTTGGTTATAAAGTTTTTATAACTAATGGTGATATATCTAACTTTAAAGTAACAACACCAGATGATCTTGAATTACTAAAAAAAATTTTAGGAAAGAATGGAAATTAATTTAATCATTTCAATTATACTATCTTATTTTGTAGGTTCTATTCCTACAGGTTTATGGTTAACTAAATTATTAAAAGGAATAGATATCAGAACTGTAGGAAGTGGTAGTACTGGTGGTACAAATGTTACTAGAATACTTGGAACAAAATGGGGTGTATTTGTTATAATATTTGATGCAATTAAAGGTGCTATTTCTGTATTATTAGCTAATCAGTTATTAAGCTCGCAAAATAATATACTTTTAATCATTTCCGCTTCTATTTTTTCAGTAATTGGGCATATATGGACAATTTTTGCTAATTTCAAAGGCGGTAAAGGAATAGCAACAAGTTTAGGTTTTTTGCTCGCTCTTCGTCCTATTGAAACTTTGATTGCATTTTCTGTCTTTATCGCAGTTTTTCTTATTTTCCGTATCGTTTCAATTAGTTCTTTATCTGCAGCATTATCATTATTGTTTATATATCCTATTAAGTTTTACTTCTTACATGCCTATTCATACTATGATTTTATCATTTATTTTATCTTAATGTTTTTGCTCAATATTATTGTTTTTTATACTCATAGAGAAAATATAAAAAGACTCTTAAAAGGTGAAGAAAAAAAATTAGTTTTTAAAAAATAGAAAGATTTGAATATGAACATATCTGTAATTGGCGCTGGAAGTTGGGGAACAACTTTAGCAATTTTACTCTGTGATAATGGACATAATGTAAAACTATGGGAATACGATAAAAAAAATTATGATCTCCTTATATCTAATAATGAAAATACAAAGTTCTTACCTGGAATTAAATTTCCCAATAACCTTTATGTAACAAATAATTTAATAGAGTCATTGAATTTTTCTGATATAATAATTAATGCTGTTCCAACTCAATTTATTAGAAATACTTACAAAGGTATTCCAAATAGCCTAATTGAAAATAAAATCATTGTTAATGTTGCAAAAGGTATAGAAGTTAACACACTATTTAGAATATCAGAAGTATTTTCAGATTTATTCCCAAATATCAGCAAAGATAATTTGTTAACTTTATCTGGGCCAAGTCATGCAGAAGAAGTTTCCAGAAAAATTCCTACTGCTGTTGTAATTGCTTCATGTGAAGAAGAACATTCAATAATGGTGCAAGAATTGTTTATGAATAATTACTTCCGAGTATATAGAACTCATGATGTAGTAGGAGTAGAATTAGGGGGCGCCTTAAAAAATGTTATGGCAATTGGCGCAGGAATTATTGATGGTATAGGATACGGTGATAATACTAAAGCTGCTTTAATGACACGTGGTATTTTTGAAATATCAAAAATTGGTAAAGCTTTAGGTGCAGATCCAAAAACTTTTGCTGGGCTCTCTGGAATTGGCGATTTAATTGTAACTTGTTCTAGTAAGCATAGTAGAAATAGGTTTGTTGGCGAAAATATTGGTAAAGGTATAAAATTAAACGAGATTGTTAGTTCTATGAATATGGTAGCTGAAGGAGTTGAAACAGCAAAATCTGCTTATAATTTGGCTGCAAAATTAAATGTTGAAGCACCAATAATCAACGAGGTTTATCAAGTTCTTTTTCATGACAAAAATCCACATGATGCTATCGATGATTTAATGAATAGAGATATGAAAGCTGAGATTTATTAATCTCTCTCTTTTATAAAAATTTCTTTTAGTTTCTTCTCTCTATATTCGAAAATTTCATTTACTTTATGTTGTACAAACATATCTTCAATTATTTTCCCAAAAATACTATAACCAACATCATAATAAAGTTTATCAATAGCTAAAATTCCATTTTCTTTTTCTATAAAATGATGCTCGTGGTGCCATAATTTATAAGGTCCAATTCTCTGCTCATCAACAAAATATTTATAATCTTCAATTTGAGTAATTTCGGTTACCCAAGTCATTGGTATGTTCATAATAGGTGATACTTTATAGAGAATCATCAAACCTTTGTACATTTTTTCAGGAACTTTATTTAATATCTTAAAATTCATATAAGGTGGTGTTATAATGTTCAAATTTTCTGGTCTTGAGAAAAAATCCCAACATTTTTCTAGAGATATAGGTAATAAAATTTCTTTATACAAAGTTTTCATAATAGGTGCCTTTTTAAGATATAACAAAAAAAAATGTTATAAAGTTTAAAATAAATTTAGTTTCTTTCTTCTTTCATCGCAAGTGGCACATCTATTAGGTAGGCATAATAGATTTTTGTAATTTTCATTAAAGTATTGCATACCATGATGTAAAAGCGTATTAACTTCTAAATTATAAACTAATAAATTATTATAATATTTCTTCTCGATTATGTTGTTTTCTAACAAATAATTTTCAAAATTATTAAATGATTGTGAGCATCCCGGCACCTCTATTAAATCATAAATTCCAAATATATCTTCAGATTTTGGTTCAATATTCATATAATCCCAGCAAAATGTATTATACCAGGGTACTTTAGCAACGACTTCTAAATAATGTCCAAAACTTAAACTTCTAAAATCTACTCCGAACATTATTATATGAGTATTTGGTGTATTTGCTAACCAATCCATTAAACTGTCTTTCCCTAGTGGACTTTTCGGATTATCGTAATTATCAATTATTTCTATTACTTTTCCCCAAACCGCAAAGGAGTGAGTTGGTGAGGATGTTCTGTATACATACGGTAATTCTCTAAAAAAATCTGTTAAATATCCCGTCCAACTAGGAGATGTAAATTTTTCAAAGATTTGATGAGTTTTATCTTTTTTTACGAAGTTATACGTAAATGTAGGCATTATAATGCTACCTTCAGGCGTCATTCTTTCCATTAGTGCAAATATAAAATCTTGTGGAACTTTATATTCTGTATTATCTTTAATGCTCTTAAAACTTGAGTGAATTAAATAGTGATGATTTTTTTTAATTCCTATAAAATCTAATAAATTTTCCATAAAATAGCTTTTATTTACTTTGAAAATAAAAAATTTAATTTTAAATTGCTAATTCAATAATTAAAAAAAAAGAGGCAAAATTATTAAGGCTAAAGTAATCCAGATTTTTGATTATGAAATTAATCCTAATTCTGTTCAAAAATATAAAAAAGCAGTTGAAAAATTAAAAATTAGTATGAGTAAAGTTAAGGGATTGAGTGATTTTATAATTACAAATTCAAAATCTAATAAAAATCAATTTCAAGAGATTTATATTTTTGAAAATGAAGATGCATATGAAAATTATGAAGAATTTTTAAATGATGATGATAATGATATAATTTCAGAAATTCAAGAATATATTGTTAGTAATTCAACAAAATATCTAACTTATATCGAAATATAATCTATGCCAAATAATTTAGGCCACGAATATATTGGAGTTATACATTGCCATTCTGTATTTTCTGATGGTTCTGCTTATCCTGATGAAATTGCAAAAATTGCGAATGAGGTAGGGCTTGATTTTTTAGTCCTTACGGATCACAATACATTAAGAGCCAAAAACAAATATGAAAGAATTTATGGAAAAACTCATTTATTCGTTGGAACTGAATTAAATGATAAGAATAATAAAAATCATTATCTTGCAATAGGTATTGATAAATCGATAACAACGCGTATTTCTGCTAAAGAATATGTAAAAAAAATTAATGAGTTGGGCGGTTTTGGTTTTATTGCTCATCCTGATGAGTGTAGAAATTTTTACAAAGAATATCCACCTTTTCCCTGGGACTGTTGGGAATGTGAAGATTTTACTGGTATCGAAATTTGGAATCATATGTCCGAATGGTTAGAGAATTTAAATGAAGAAAATAAATATTATAATGTAAGACATCCAAGAAAATCATTAAACTCACCTAAAGATATTACATTAAAAAGATGGGATGAATTAAATTTAACAAGAGAAGTTGTTGGTGTTGCTGGTGCTGATGCCCATGCCCATAAAGTTAACATTTTAGGGATGTTTCAGGTTGAAATATTCCCGTATAAAGTTATGTTCCTTACACTTCGAAACCACATTTGGCTTGAAAATGAAATTAAATATAATGCTGAAGAATTTGAAAAAAATAGAAGTGCTATATATAATGCTTTAAAAAATGGAAAATTATTTTTTGCGAATGATTATATTGAGAATTCAAAAGGCTTCAAGTTTTATGGTCAATTTGAAAATCAAACAATTTTTTCACTCGCTACAATCCCTTTAGAAAAGAAACCAAAATTATTTATTGAAATACCTTCTAAAAATACTCATACTCTTGTTTTACACAATTCAAAAATCAAATATGAGGTTAAGGAAAATTATTTCGAATTTATTCCTAATGAAAAAGGTGTTTATAGAGTAGAAGTCTTAAAGGATAATAAAAAATGGATTTTTTCAAATCCAATAAGAATAATTTAGATTTTGTAAATAATTAAAAAAAATTGTATATTAATTTTTTGTATTAAAAATTAAGGAGTTCACCAGTGCTTAAACCTAGAAAAAAAATGGCTGAAAAAAAAGAAATTAAGCAAGATTTTGCTGTTGAATTATATTATAAAACTATTAATTTTTTTTCAAAGTATACTAAAGAATTATTAATTGCCTTAGGTATAATTGTAATTATTGTTGTTGCGATAATTTTCTATACAATGAATAAGGCAAAAAATAATGAAAAAGCAGGTGTTGAATTACAAAATATTATTACAGTTTATAATGCTGGAGCTTATCTAGATGCTATAAATGGAAATAAAACAAATAAAATTAATGGCCTTAAATATATTGTTGAAAAATATGGAAACACTGAAAATGGTAATACTGCAAAAATATTTTTAGCTAATGCTTATTTTTATCTCGGAAAATTTAATGATGCACTAAAGTATTACGATGATTACGATGGTGATAATAATATCCTTAAAGCTTCTGCTTATGCTGGAATGGCTAGTTGTTATGAAGGCCTTAATGAATTTGATAAAGCGGCAAAATATTATCAAAAAGCATATAAAATTTCTGAAGATAATCCACAAAACGGTTATTATATGTTACATGCAGCGCTAAATTTGATAAAGTTAAATCAAAAGGAAGATGCAATTCAATTAATAAAAGCTGTTAGAAACGATTATAAAAAAGATAGATATTTAATAGAAGAAGTTGATAGATATTTATCTATGTATGAGAATTAAAATTTTATTTTAATTAAATAAAATTTTTAAAATTATAATCTTTAGCTCAGACGGTGTAAGCGTACCGCACAACAAGTTGTGCGGTTTTTTTTTGGTAATACTTGCCAAAATAAAAAATAACATTTTATATACCGTTTTGTAAAGTTGTTATTAAAAAATTATTATATCGTATATACAATTATATTATGATTTCGAATATATTTTTTTAAAAAAAATATATATATCGTAATAGCAATAATATAGTAAATATGATAATATTATTTTTTCCCGCTGTGATTTATAAATGAAAAGTTCAGATTATAGGTGTTAATTTTGTATAGAAAAAAACTAAGACTGAACAATTTAAGTATTTAATAGGAAATATTTTATTTTGCTTCAGCATATTTTAGCGGGCCGTTCCGGCCCGCTGCCCCTTGCAGCTTTCGTCATGCTGCAAGGGGCTCAAGCTTATACCGTCTGAGCTATATAATATTTTTATTTTAATAATTAATTTATTAACATAATAATTTTAGCATTTTTATTTAAATTTGAATTGAAATTAAAAAAAATTGTGAAAGTGTAATGGAAGGTATATATAATAAAACAATATTAGATTCTGGGCTTACGGTAATTACAGAGCAAATATCATATTCACCTATATCATCGATAGGTGTTTTTATTAAAGCAGGCTCTGTTGTAGAAAGTGAGGAAAATAATGGTATTTGTCATTTTATTGAGCATATGGTTTTTAAAGGTACTAAAAATAGAACATCTTATGATATTTCTTATGAAATTGAAAGAAAAGGTGGATATTTGAATGCCTACACCTCTAAAGAAATGACATGTTTTTATGCCAAAGTGCTAAATTCTGAGGTCGAAAATGCTTTGGATATACTTATTGATATTGTAAAAAATCCTACATTTGATCCTAAGGAAATCAAAAAAGAAAGTAAGGTTGTAGTTGATGAGATAAATGATATTATGGATACACCAGAAGAATTTATAAATGATTTATTTGAAGAAAATTTATACTCGACAATTTCTTTGAGAAATACCGTTTTAGGTAAGAAGAAAAATATACTTAATTTTACGCAGGATGATTTGTTAGGTTTTATCAATAAATATTACGTTGCAGAAAATATGATTGTTGTTTTGGTAGGTAATATGGAGCATAATGACTTTGTTAAACTTGTTCAAAAATATGAAGTTGAGAACAAAAAGATTGCTTATTTGAGAGGGATGGAAGATTTGAAGTACAGTGTATTTAAAAAAACAAAATCAGTTGACTATCAACAAGCACATGTAATGTTGGGTATGCCTGTTGCAGGTATGAAAGATAAAAATAGGATGAAATATAATTTGTTTTCAACTATACTTGGTGAAGGTTCGGCATCAATTTTATTTCAAAAAGTTAGAGAACAAAAAGGTATTACATATCAAATATCATCATTTTTAAACAGTTATTATGATGTTTCAACCTTTGGAATTTTTTTTTTCAACGAATTATAAGAAATATCAGAAAGTAATTGATATTATATATTCGGAATTAAATAAATTACAAAAGAAGGGAGTAAAGCAGGAGGATTTTGATAGAGCTAAAGATTATCTGAAGGGTGTTTATTTAATGCAGTTGGAGAATTTGAATGAGAGGATGTTTCGATTAGCTAATAACGAGTTTTATTATTCAAAAAATATTTCGATAAATGAAACTTTTAAACAAATTGAAAATGTTAGTATTGATGATATAAATTCTATAATTGATATAATTTCTGTTGATAAATTAAGTTTGTTAGTGCTTAAATAATTTTTACAAATCATAATTAATTTGTAAATTTAAAAACATAAAATTTTTTTGGAAGGTTAAATATGCCAAAAATAATTATTGATGGTAAAGAATGTGAGTTTAAACAAGGTCAAACAGTTATAGAAGTAGCCAGAGAAAATGGTATTTCGGTACCACATTTTTGTTGGCATCCTAAATTATCGGTTTCTGGGAATTGTAGGATTTGTTTAGTTGAGGTTGAAAAAAATCCAAAGCTTGTTATATCTTGTGCAACATTGGCAGCGGATGGAATGGTTGTTCATACTAAAAATGAAAAAGTTGTGAAGGCGAGAAACTCCGTTATGGAGATGATTTTGATAAACCATCCATTGGATTGCCCAATTTGTGATGAAGCCGGTGAATGTAAATTGCAAGATTATGCTTTTAAATACAGTGTTGGTGAAAGTAGGTTTACTGAAGAGAAAAATCATAAAAAGAAAAGAGTACAATTAGGACCTTATGTAATATTTGACCAAGAACGCTGTATTAGTTGTTCAAGATGTATAAGATTTAGCGATGAAATTGCTAAAAGTCCGCAATTAACGTTTGTTCAAAGAGGTGATAGAGTTACAATTGAAACACCACCGGGTGTATCATTTGATAATCCTTACACATTGAATACAGTTGATATTTGTCCTGTTGGTGCTTTAACTAATGCTGATTTTAGGTTTAAGGCCCGTGTATGGGATATGAGTAAAACGAATTCAATTTGTCAAGGATGCGCTAGAGGTTGTAATATTGAAATATGGACTAGAAATAATGAAATTTTAAGATTGACACCTAGAAAGAATGAAGATGTAAATTCTTATTGGATGTGTGATTTTGGAAGAATCAATACATTTAAGTTTGTAAATGATAAAAATACTAGATTGGCTAAAGTTGTTAATAAAACAGTTGAAAATAAAATACAATCTTGGGAAGATGGAATTAAAGTTTTAGTCGACAAAATTAAACAAAATAAGAATCATAATATTGCATTTATTGCTTCTCCGTTTGCTACATTAGAAGATAATTATATGATGAAAAAGATGATTGCAAGTTTAGCACCTAATGCTAAAGTTTATGCGATGAAGTATTTAAAACCAGAGTTAGAGGATGATATTTTAATTAGAGCTGATAGAACGCCAAATTCAACCGGGTTAAATATAATTTTTGGAAATAATATTGAATACTTTGACAATCCAACCGCATTAAATGACAAATTGGTAAATGAAAATATTAAATTCTTATTCGTTGCAGATGAACATATTGACTTAACTGAAAATCTTAGAAATAAATTGGAATATCTTGTTGTATTTGCATCAAATAAAAATAAGCTAACTGAATTAGCCGATTTAGTATTCTCAATTTCTACGTATGCCGAAAAGAATGGAACTATAGTTAATTTTACAAAAAGATTACAACGAATAAAGCCAGCTGTAAAAACAAACTTTAATGAACGTTCTATAATGGATGAAGGTGTTGGAAGACTTGAAAAATTTGGTACACAATGGGATAAATGGGGTAAAGCTGAGTTATTAGATTGCTTACCAGCATGGAAAATATATGAAAAAATTATAAGTTTAGTAGATAAATCTAAGGCTTATGAAACTGCTGAAGATGTTTTTGAAGAAATGACTTCTTCATATGCAATATTCAAAGATTTAGATTATGATAAAATTGGTGAATTGGGAATTCAACTACAATAAAAAATTAAGGTTTAACTATGAATATTATACCGATTGTAATTGAAGCGATAGTAAAAATACTTTTTGTGCTTTCTGTTACTCTTTTAACAGTTGCATATTTGGTATATTTTGAACGAAGAATAGCTGCATGGGTACAAGATAGGTTAGGTCCTAATCGTGTTGGATGGCAAGGAATTTTACAACCTTTTGCTGATGTTTTGAAACTTTTACTTAAAGAAGATATAGTACCAACCAATGCAAATAAGACAATTCATTTTATAGCTCCAATAATTTCTTTGATGGTAGCAGTATCAACTTATGCTGTTATACCTTGGGGGCCAGTAACAGAAATGTTTGGCCATCAAATAAAAATGGTTGTTGCAGATGTTAATATTGGTATTCTATATGTTTTAGCATTAACATCTTTAGGTGTTTACGGTATAACATTAGCTGGGTGGTCATCTGGAAGTAAATATTCACTTTTAGGTGGTATTAGATCATCAGCACAAATGATTTCTTACGAAGTTTCTATGGGATTTTCTATTGCTGGTGTTTTATTGGTTGCTGGTTCATTAAGGCCTTATGATATAGTTAATTCGCAAATTTCAACATTATGGAATGCTATTCTACAGCCAATTGGTTTTATAACTTTTGTTGTATCCGCATTTGCGGAGACAAATCGTTTACCATTTGACTTACCTGAAGCTGAGCCTGAACTAGTAGGTGGTTATCATACAGAATATAGTAGTATGAGGTTTGCAGCTTTTTTCCTTGCTGAATATGCTAATATGATAATAGCTTCTGCGATGATTGTAACACTTTATCTTGGTGGTTGGGGAATTCCATTTATTGATAAATTTGCTCTTTCCAATAGTACAATCTTTTGGCTAAGCGTATTAGCTTTCTTTATAAAAGTTGGTATAGTTCTTTTCTTCTTTATTCTTGTAAGATGGACAATTCCAAGATTTCGATACGACCAACTAATGAAACTTGGTTGGTATGTAATGTTTCCACTTTCGATATTAAATTTAATTTGGGTATCTGTTATAATAATGATTTTTAAAATTTAATCAAAGGTTACTCAAATGGAAAAAATTAGAGTACGAAAAAAAGATTTGAATTTATTTCAAAAAACATATATTCCACAAATTCTTCAAGGTTTGGGACAAACATTTAGACAGATGTTTAAGCCAAAATTTACAATGGAGTATCCAGAAGTAAAATTTGAGCCACCAAGTTCATACCGTGGAAGACCAGTTTTAGTCCAAGAACCTGATGGTAAAGAAAGATGTGTTGCTTGTGGTTTATGTTCTAGAGTTTGCCCAGCTCTTGCAATTGAAGTAAGAGCTAATGAGACAGACCAAGAAAAAGAGAGATTTCCTGAAGTTTTTGAAATTAATATGATTCGTTGTATTTTTTGTGGATTATGTGAAGAAGTTTGTCCAGAAGAGGCAATTGTTATGAGTAAAGACTATGAGCTTGCTTTTCATAATAGAGAAGAGGCAATTTATGGTAAAGATAAACTATTGGTACCAGTTGAAAAATTACAAGATAGGATTGATTTTATAAGGAAGTATAAATAAGGATTAAATTTTAATTGTTAAAAAAAAAGCAAGGTAGCAATAGCAACCTTGCTTTTTTTATTTGAAAATTTTTTGTATAACAATTTGGTTGTAAAAATATTTTTCAGAAACATAGTTAATTTTATTTTACTTTAAAGTTAATATTTTAAATATTAACTGCAATGATTAGGTTTTAAAAATTTATTTTTCAAATATTGTTAAAAAATTATATATTATTTATTATTAGAGAGAAATAAAATAAATTTGGAATTGGATTTATAAATATTTTATTGAAGATTTGTTAGTGAATAGTAGCAATTTATGTTAAACGGGAAGGTTCAGGGGGAAAAAATTTTTGGGCGTTAGCCTGCCCGTGCGCCTTTGTGCGCACGGGCTTTATGCTTACACCGTCTGAGCTAAATAAGATTATTTATTATATAAAGTATAATGTATTTTATTGAGGAGGTTTTTTGGAGAAAAAAATAACTGTTGTTATTCGCGTATATAATAGAATCGAGGATTTAAGATATAATATCAATATAATTAAGAAATTTTGGAAAAAATATAATTATCATATTATTTGTGTTTTTAATGGTTTGTCGGATGGCTATATAATTAATGATGAAATAAAATTTAAATTTGATACTTATGTTGAAATTAATGAAAATATTGGTCACATTTCTGGGAATTCGCAGTTGCTTTCATATTCACTAAAATATATACCTTATGATACTGATTACGTTGTGATACTTGAAGCAGATACTTGGATATTTGATGATAGTATTATCGAAAAATATGTTAAAATATTAGATGGCTCTGATTATGTTTGGGCCAGTGCAGAATGGATTGAGAAATATTATACTTTAGCGTTAGATTTTGCAATAATTAAATATAATTTCTTGAAAAATAATTCAGAAATATTCAATTTTACAAAGCACGCAGAATCTTATGTAGCTAACTATTTGATAAATAATGGCTATAAATTTATTTATATTAAAGAGGCAATGCCTGTTCATATTCCAAGTCTTTTAAGAAAATTTTATAATCCTACTAAAGGTAGATTTAGAGTTTTTCCTAAAATTAAGATGGTTACGCATCATGTGGAAGAAATTGAAAATGGGATGGAAATAAAAAAGATGTATGCAAATATTATATCTAAAACTAATTATTTTGATTTGAAGTTTGGTAAATTTCAAATATTTATGAAAAAACTGCAACTTTGTATTATTTATTTTATACTTCCAATTGTTCCTAAATCAAAATGGTTTAAAAAGAAAAAAATGAGAATTATTCAATAGTAAACTTTTTTGAGAATTAATCCTTGTGCTGGAACAATAAACTGTTTAAATGGGTTATAATTTTGTAAATTTAATATTTCTAATAATAATTCTGCAGGTAAATTATTATCATGAAATTTTAATAATGTACCTATTGTAGTTCTTATCATACCATAAATAAATCGATTGGCCAGTAACTCTACAATAATCAAATCGTTATATTTATGAAATTGTAATTTATACATTATACAATTGTAATGTTTTACATCTTCTGTTTCTTTGCAGAAGTTAAAGAAATTATGCTCTCCAATTAAATATTTTGCATAATTGTTGAGTTTTTTAATATCTAGATTATTTTTGTATAAATAAGAATATTTTTGATAAAATGGATTTTTAGAGTTGCGAATAATATATATATATTTTCGTTTTTTTGCATCAAAGCGAGCATGGAATTCATCATTAACAACTTCAATATCTTTAATAAAAATGCTTTCAGGGAGCAAAGAATTTAGAGAATATAAAAATTTTGAAAAATTAATTTCTTGTTCTAAATAGAAATTAGCAACTTGCCCGATTGCGTGAGCACCGGCATCTGTTCTTCCTGCACCAATAAGATTAACATCTTCTTTTGTTATAATTTTAATCTTTTCTTCAATTGTTCCTTGAATACTTTTTTGAAATTTTTGCTTTTGCCAGCCCGAAAAATCAGTGCCATCATATTGAATTGTTATTTTGTAATTTTTCATTTTTTTTGTAAATTAAATTGATATTAAATTATTTTGAAATGAAAATTAAAATTTTAATTATAAATATAACATTATTTTTACTTTTTTCAGATTTGTATTCTCAAGAAGTTGATTGCCCTAAAGGGAGAGTTAATTGTACCTTAAAGTGCGGTAGATATGTAGATGAAAATAATGATACCATTTGCGATCTTTCAGTTCCTAAAATTATAAAAAATGAAATAATTCAAGTAAACGAGAAAAAAACTGATTCCAGAGAAAAAAAATTAAAAATTAGTAATAATTTAAATTTACTCTCAAAAAATAATAAAAAAGATACTGGCAGTATTACACAAAGCAATTCGATAAAAATCATAAAAGAAGCCCCGATACTACCTTTGTTATCAGAAAAGAACAAACCAAAATATCATTTAGTTCAAGTATCAGTTATTACAATATTTTTGTATTTTTTATCGAAATATTTATATCACAGAAAAATTATAAGTTTGATGTCCCATCGTCAGTTCTGGAATACAGTTTTATTATTAAGTTTTCTTTTTTCAGGTTTATTAGGTTTATTTTTAGTTATTAAGATAAATTATGATATTAAATATGAATTACCATTTGATATTTATCTTTTCCACGTAGATTTTGGGATTATGATGGCAATATTAAGTATAATTCATGCCTGGTGGCATTTGAAATATTATAAAAACTATTTAATAGGTAATGAAAAAGGAAATAGTAAATAATTTTTTAAATTCTGCTATTAATTTTTTCTTACCAAAATTATGTGCTGGATGTGATGCTTTATTAAAGGATGATGAAATTATATTTTGTAATGAATGTAATTTATCAATATGTAGGCTTTCTGATAATGAGATTGAAGAAACATATAATGAAAAATTTTTATCAGAAAATTATATATCAGGATTAATTTCATTATTTTTATTTGAAAAAAAGAAGAATCTTCAACACGCAATACATAAGCTTAAGTATAATGAAAGAACAGATATTGGGGTATTTTTGGGGAAGAAAATAATACAATTTTATTCATTAGAAATATTAGATTTATGGAAAATTGATATTATAATTCCTGTTCCTTTACATAAAGTTAAAGAGAGGGAACGAGGTTACAATCAATCATTTTATATAGCAAAAGGTATTTCAGAGAATAATAATTTAATAATAGATAAAACCAGTCTTCAGAGAGTATATTATACAACCACTCAAACGAAATTAAACCTTTTACAGCGAAAATCTAACATAAAGAATGCATTTTTAGTAAAAGATAATAATAATATAACCAATAAAAATATTTTATTAGTGGATGATGTGGTAACCACTGGTTCAACAATTAATGAATGTGCTAGAGTTTTATTAGAAAATGGTGCACAAAAAGTTTATGTCTCATCAATAGCTATTGCAGATAAATAAGTTATGGCATAATAATTGAATAATGTATTAAGGTAGGTATTATATCTTATTGAAAATTTGGATATTATAAAAAAAATACTTATTTTAAAATGTTTTTTAATAAAAATGGTGGTGGAATGAAGAAAAAACAATATTTCTATAGGCGGTTTTATGTAACCGTTATAATAGTATTGTTATCCTTTACATTACTTTCTTGTTCTTCTATAAAAATTGAAAAACAAGAAAATAATGCTAAAGTAGATTTACCTAAAAAAAATAACGACAATGCAGCAGTTAACAATTTATTAGAAAAGGCAAGACAATATTATTTAACAGCTCTTGAAAAGCAAAGACAAAATTCAATTAATGAAGCAATTAAAAATTATGAAGAAGCATTGTCAATTATTAATAACTTAAGCTATTATCCTCAAATTGATGAAAATTCTTATTATACAGAATTAGAAAAATCTGTTACTGAGGATTACCAGAAATTTATCGAAAAATTGCCAGAGTTACCTGATGATGTTTCTATTACAGCTTTGCAAGAATGGATTCAAAGAAGTGTTCCAAGCTTAAAAGAAGATGAGAAAAAAGGTGAAGATTTAAAGCCAAAGAACGTGATTGTATTAAATGATTTCCCTCTTGAAATAAATTATCAAGTAGAGCAATATATTGAGTTTTTTACTGGTCGCGGTAGAAATGTTATGCAAAAATGGTTAGAACGTTCTGGCAAATATTTTCCAATGATGGCAAAAATCTTCGAAGAAGAAGGTGTTCCAAAGCAAATTATGTTTTTAAGCATGATAGAAAGTGGTCTTAATCCTAATGCCATTTCTCCTGCAAGAGCTTGCGGATTGTGGCAATTTATGAAAGGTACAGCTGTATTGTATGGTTTAGATGTTAATTTTTATGTTGATGAAAGAAGAGATCCTGAAAAATCTACTCGTGCCGCAGCAAGATTTTTGAAGGATTTGTATGCTCGTTTTGGTGATTGGTATTTAGCTTTAGCAGGTTATAATGCAGGACCAGGAAGACCAGATAGAGCCATAACTAAAAGTAATTCAAATAGTTACTGGGAAGCACAAAAATACTTACCAAGAGAAACACAAAACTATGTTCCTCAATTTATTGCGGTTTCCGTAATAGCTTCCGATCCACAAAAATATGGTTTTACAGAGATTAATTATCAAAAGCCATTGGAATATAAAGAATATAAAGTCAATGGTTCGTATGATTTAGCAACTTTAGCTAAACTTGCTGATGTTTCAATTGATGAATTAATTGATTATAATCCAGAATTAGTACAAAAAGTTACTCCACCTAATCTTTCAAATGGTTATAATATTAAGATTCCTGCTTATGCGTTTAATACATTTGTAGCTAATTTTGAAACCGTGCCATTAAAAGAAGCTAAGCCTACATTTGTTACTTATACAGTCAAGAAAGGCGAAACTATTTCATCTATTGCAAATAAATTTGGTTTAAAAGCTGAAGATCTTGCAAGCTACAACAATATTTCTACAAGAACAAAATTAACTCGTGGTGTACAATTAAAGATCCCTTCAAAGAACGATCAAATACAAATTGATGATGCTCAGCTTGTAAAAAATGAAAATGTCGGTGATGAAGATAATTCAAATGCACCAATTTATCAGATTGTTAAAAATAAAGAAGCAAAGGAAATAGATATATCAAATCTTGATGTACCAGATGGAAAAACAGTTGTGATTTATCACGTTAAGGAAAAAGATAATTTGATTGACATTGCTAAAATGTTTGAAGTGAGAGTTCTTGACATTAGAAATTGGAATGATATTCCTTATACAAAAACTATAGAACCTGGGCAAGCCTTAAAAATTATTGTTCCTGAAGATAAGAAAGAATATTTTGCTTCTTTAGATAATACTTCTGCAAGCGATAAATTAGTACTTAAAACTCAAAAGAAATTAGATAATTCTTTTAGAGCCGAGAAAAGTGATAAATGGATAAAATATAAAGTTAACCGTAAAGAGTCAGTAGCTCAAATTGCAAAAAAATTTGGAGTTACAAAAAAAGAATTATTAGCTTGGAATAATATCTCTGGGAACATTGTACCCAAAGGGGCAATTCTTAAAATAAAACAAGAAAATAATGAAACACTAACAGAAAGAAATTCAAGAAATAGCGATAATACTAATACTTATATTAATCCTAAAAAACAATCATTAGCAAGTATTGCAAAAAATCTTGGTGTTAGTGTAAAAGAACTTAAAAAATTAAATAAAATTTCATCCGATATTGTAGCCAAAGGTGTTAAATTAAAAGTACCAAGTGAAAGTAATATTTCCTACGGTGACAATAAAGTAAACAAATCTAAAAAGAATAAAGAAAACAATCGTAAATATAAGGTTAAAAAAGGCGATACTATTGGAACTATCGCAAATAAATTTGATGTTAGTATTAATGAACTTAAAAAAGTAAATAAAATTAAAGGTAATAACTTAAAAGTTGGTCAGCAGCTAGTTATTCCAAACTAAAATTGTTCTTATAAGAAAATTTTTTAAGGGGTGCTTTTAGGATAACCTAAAGGCTGAGAGTATACCCTTTGAACCTGATCTGGGTAATGCCAGCGTAGGGAGAGATATAAATTATTAATTTTAAAAAGAGCCGTATTCTCCCTGCGGCTCTTTTTTCATTAATTTATGGAGGTTTAAAATGCCTAAAAAAATTTTTGCAGTTGTTCTTTTATTAAATGTTTTTATTTTTGCATCAAATATTCAAATCAAATTGTTAAATGGTTTAAATAAACAACCTGTACCTTTTGCAAAAATTACTGATGAAAATAATTCAGTAATTGCAATTGCTGATGATAATGGCTACTTCAAAATATCAGATAATTTAAATGTAATTTTTATCTCACACATCGGTTTTGAAAATAAAAAAATCGATTTGAGAGAATTAAAAACAAATGAAATATTGCTAGAACCAAGAAATTATTTATTAAAATCTATCATAGTAACGAGCACTATAAACAAAGATCAGATATCGCCTGTTTCACAATCTTTTTTATCAGAAAACTTAATAAAGCAAAATTATACAATTCAGGATATACCACAATATTTATCAACTTTGCCTTCTATTTCTGCATATTCTGAAAATGGTAATGGTATAGGATATAACTATTTAAGAATTCGAGGATTTGATCAAAGACGAATAGCAGTTGCTGTCAATGGTGTTCCACAAAACGATCCGGAAGATCATAATGTTTATTGGATAGATATGCCTGATTTACTAAGTAATTCAGAATTATTACAAGTTCAAAAAGGGGCTGGGAAATCGGCTTTTGGGTATCCTGCTATTGGGGGAACTATAAATATTATAACTAAAAATTATTCGTTTAATCCTTACTATAAATTGGGATATTCAAGAGGTAGTTTTAATACTGAGAAGAAATCTTTTGAATATTCAAGTGGTTTAATTAACGATAAATATACATTTCTAGCGAAATTTTCTAATGTTTCTAGCGACGGATATAGAAATAATAGCTGGACAAATTTATATTCTTATTATTTATCTTCAACATTTTTTCTTGATAATATACAGAATACGATAAATATTTATGGTGGTATAGTTAATGATGGTTTAAGTTATAATGGAATTATTAAATCTGCAATAAAAGATAAAGATTTAAGAAAAGAAAATTTGTCATATTGGGAAGGAAATGATAACATTTATACATACAAGCAAAAAAGAAGAAGCGATGAAATAGAAAACTTTATCCAACCACATTACGAGTTAATTACAAATTGGAAAATCAATGATAATTTTAAATTTTCTAATGTTGCTTTTGTAGTTGTCGGAGAAGGTTATTTTGATTACGATGGTAGTTGGGGAGATACAACCTATTACAGATTAACTTCATCAAATGGATTCAATCCTACAGCTAATCCACAAAATACTTTGATAAGAGCTTGGGTAAAAAATAGACAATTTGGCTTACTTCCAAAACTTGAGGTTACTCACGATAATGGTGAACTTACTCTCGGCTTGGAACTACGTAAACATAATTCAATTCATTTTGGAAATATTAACTTTGCAGAAAATTTACCAGCAAATGTAACAAAAGATTATAGATATTATGAATATAAAGGTCAAAAAGATATTTATAGTTTTTTTGTTAATGAAAAATATAATTTTACTGAAAAATTTTCTACAATGTTGGAATTGCAAGTGTTATATAATAAATATCGTTTGTATGATGAAAAATATATAGGTACTGATTTTACAGTAGATAATTTTTTCTTAAATCCTAAGGTAATTTTGAATTATAACCTTAGTTATAATCAAAATGTTTATTTATCATATGCTAATGTAAGTAGGGAACCAAGACTTAAAGAATATTATGATGCTGCAGAATCTAGTGCTGGTGAAGTTCCTAAATTTGAATATATTAATGGAGTAGGTTACAACTTTGATAAACCTTTAGTTAAACCTGAAAAAATGAATGACTTTGAATTAGGCTATAATTTATTTGTAGATAATTTATCTTTTTCTTTGAATGGATATTATATGTTGTTTAATGATGAAATTGTAAAAAATGGTACATTGGATAGATTTGGTCAACCTAATACCGGAAATATGTCAAAGACTTTACATGCAGGGGTTGAATTTTCAGTTTCTTACGAGTATGAAAAATATTTGAATTTTATCCTAAATGGTAATATTAGTCAAAATAAAATAAAAGAAGGTAAATACTATTACTATAATAAAACAACAAGTAAAACAGAATTTGTAGACCTAAAAGATAATTCTGTTGCAGGGTTCCCAGATAATTTGTTTAATTTCATTATAAAATATAACAATTACAATATTTATTCTGAAATTACTTTTACATACTCTGGTAAATTTTATACTGATAATTTTGGTGATAAATTAAAAGATTATCAAACAATACCTGGTTTTAAGATTAAATACAAAGATAATAAAAACGATGAATATTTTGTAACTAATTTGTTTTTTAGCTATAAATTAAATATTAATAATGTAGAAATGAATCCGTTTTTACAAATTAATAATGTGTTTAATCAACTTTATTCCACAAATGGTGTAGGTAAAGAATTTTATCCGGCTGCGGAAAGAAATTTTTTGATTGGATTAAACGTAAAAATATAAAAAAAAGCTGCTTTATGCAGCTTTTTTTTTTGACAAAATTAAACTAATTATTTATATTTATTGTTATAAAAAATTGTTGATAATTAAAAGGTGCATTATGAAACAAAAACAAACATTTTTAATCTCTATTATAACTATTGCCATTGCAACATCTATAGTAACATTATTCTTAGCAGATTTCATTTATGTGCTAGTTATTTCAGTAATTTTAGCATTTCTTATTTATAACTTCTTAGGTAATAAGTTCGAAGTTGTAAATGAAAATAAAGATGATAGCTTAAAAATAGAATTGGAAAAAGCTAATAATCTAATTAAAGAGCTCAAAGATAAAAATATGAAGTTAGATGATGAATTAACATCTTGTAAAAAAGACTATAAATTTATGAAAAATGAGTTTGATATTGAAAAAATTATTAACGAATCAAATAATCAAGTTTTAGATTTGGTGAATAATACCGTTGAATACGTTAAGACCGCTTCAGATAATATAATTTTAGCCTCAAAAAATAATTATACAAATGTTGAAAATATAATAAATCAAATCCATAATATGCATACACACTTTGAACAATTGGCTGCTGAAATTGAGGAAGTTAGGCAATCTGCTTCAATGAATGCCTTTAAGATACAAGAGACATCAGATAAAACTAAACACTTAAAAGAATTAATCCTTAGTAACAATGATTATTTGAATAACCTTAGTGGTGCAATGAAAGAGGTAGCACAAGTTAGTGATAACGCTCAGGTAAAGGTTAATCAATTAACTAAAAAAATGGATGAAATTGCAAATATAGCTACTATAATCGATGAAATAGCAGATCAAACAAACCTTTTAGCATTAAATGCTGCTATTGAAGCTGCTCGTGCTGGCGAGCAGGGGCGTGGTTTTGCCGTTGTAGCTGATGAGGTAAGAAAATTAGCAGAAAGAACAACAAAAGCAACAAAAGAAATTTCAACCACAATCAGTGCTTTACAAAAGGATGTTAATTCTGTTTCTAACGAAATGGATGTTGTAAAAGGAAAAATTGATAAAGAATTAGAAATCATTCAAACCCTTTGGAATTCTCTCGAAAATGTTTCAAAATATATGAATGAATTAAACGATATGACTAATTATTTATTTGAAAGTGCTCAAACTCATCGTGACATGTCTAATAAGTTAATAGGACAAATACAATTAAGCGATAATATTAATAAAGAAACAGCAACAATTAAAAGTAGTAGTGAGGAGTTAGAAAAAACTACATTAAAGGTATTCTTAAACCTCGCAAAATTTGATCATATTAAGTGGGTTGACACTGTTTGCAAAATGACATTAAAAGGAAATCCTGAAAATAAGATTATGACAGATCATTTTAATTGCAAGTTCGGTAAATGGTATTATTCATACGGTGTTAGCCAATTTGCTAATAATAATATATTTAAAGAGTTAGAAAAAATTCATATTCGTGTACACCAACTTGGTAATGAAGAAATGTTGAAACAAGCTGCAATGCTTTCTGTTGAAGAACGTGAACAGAAATGTAAAGAATTAAAACAATTACGTGATACAGTTGTGGATACGTTAGAAAGATTAGTAAATAGTTTTTAAATTGCTAGGCTGTCCAAAATGGCAGCCTTTTTTTATAATTTAGCTCAGACGGTGTAAGCATAAAGCCCCTGCGCCAAAGGGGCGCACGGGCGGGCTAAAGCCCAAAAATTTATAAAACACACATATTATTAAATTATATTTTAATTTTGTTTTTTATTCGGAGTAATAAAATTAATCAATTAAATATTTACTAAAAATAATCAAATCATCATTATCTTTATAAAAATCTTTTATCCTAGCAGCAATTTGGTAATTATTCTTAAGGTAAAATTTAACGGTAGGATGATAAATTTTTTGGCTTGATGTTTCTATAAGTAAAATCTTACCGTTGTGTTTTTTAATATAATTTTCAGCATCTTTTAATAAAATCTGTCCAAAACCTTGTCTTTGTTTATCTTTATCAACAACTATCCAATACAGATCCCAAGTGTGAGCTGTAAGTGGACGTTGTCCACAACAGTAATAACCTACTATATTATTTTTATCTAACAATACGTTAATATGATAATCTTCATTGGATGGATTATTAATTGCAATATCAATTAATTCTTTTGCGCATTCTTTTTCTTCCGAATTAAAAAGTTCGATTTTATCTATAATTTGGAAAAGCGGTTCACGATGTTTATTATTAATTTGAATTATTTCCATTTGCTAAATTTGAAGTTATTAGTTCATAAAAAAAATCTTCATATGTTTTGCCAGTTACCATATAACTTCCTATAAATCCAGCATTTTTAGTTAAATCTGGATTAGGATTTATCTCTAAAATATATGGTTTATTATCTTTTGTTAGCCTAATATCAACTCTCACACCATCATTGCATTTAAATACTTTATATGCTTTAAAAGCCGTTTGCTTTAAAAGATTTTCTATATCTTTAGAAATTTTAGCAGGTCGTTGTGGTATTGTGGAATTATAATATAAAGATTTTTCATCCCATTTGGCTTCATAGGTAACTATTTTAGGTAAATTCTCTGGTAAATCAAAAATAATTTCAGAAATTGGTAAAATTTTATCATTAAAAATAGCAATGTTAAATTCTCGCCCTTCAATATATTCTTCAATAATGAAATCTTGAGTAATATAAGTGTCTCTTAAAAAATTTAATTGTTCATTCAATTCCTTAAAATTATAACAAACTGAAAATTCTGAAATTCCTATACTTGCATCTTCAGAGTTTAATTTTGTAATTACTGGGAAATCAAATGGAATATCGTATATATTTTCATTATGTTTTAATTGTAAAAAATTTGGTGTTAGTAAGTTATTTGCTTTAAGAAGTAATTTTGCGACATTTTTATCTAAGCAATAAGTAAGTGTATCAGGTTTATTACCAGTGTATTTAATATTTAATAATTCAAGAATTGAAGCAAAATAAATTTCTCCTTTTGATAATCCTCTGTATGATTCAACAAGATTAATTACTAAATCCGGTGCATAATTTTTAATAAATTCAATTTCTTCTAATAAATTTCTGCCTACACTTAATGTTTTTGTATTAGGGAAATTATATGATATTGCTTTTAATATTTCATTTATCTCGTTTGCTAATTCGGTTTCAGAATAAGCAGGATATTGATTATGATTTTTGCCAGCATAATTATTATATAAAATTACAGGTTCTGGATAGCAAATAAGTATTTTTGAATTTCTTATGTTATATTCCATCGTTTTAGCGCTGTTTGTATAACTTTAAATATAATTTCATCATAAGAATATCCCATGGTAAAAGCAGCTTTAGTAAAACAAGAATTATCTTCAGGGTTAGGTAAAATTCCGGGGATTGGATTTATTTCAATAATATTTGGAATACCATTAATATCTAATCGTATATCAAAACGTGCCCAATCTTTAATTCTCATGACTTTAATAGATTTTTTGATAATTGTGGTTATAGAATTAAAAAGATCATTACTGATGCTCGCAGGGCACTCAAAAATATTTAGTGGATTTTCTGGTTGATCTAATTCCCATTTTAATTCAAATGAATAAATTTTAAATGGTATATTTTCAGGATATTTAATTTCTACAATTGGTAAAATTATTAAATCATCGTTATTTCCTATTATGCCAACAGTAAATTCTCTTCCTAACAATAATTCTTCAACAATTGCTATTTCATTGTATTCGTTAAAAATAAATTTTATTTGATTTTCTAATTCTTCAATATTGTTGCAAATTGAATTTTGAAAAATACCTTTTGAAGAGCCCTCGAAAGCTGGTTTTACTATAACAGGAAAATTTAAATTAAAATTACTCAAATTTAAATTTTCATTTGGATTGTAATAACAAAAAGCAGGAGTTGGTATGTTATTATATAATAAAATTTCTTTTGTTCTAACTTTATTAAGGCAGTTTATTAAAGTTTCAGGATCTGAACCAGTATATGGTATATTCAAAAAATCTAAAATTGCTGGTACTTGTGCCTCTCTGCTTACGTAGTTGAAACCTTCAGAAAAATTAAAAACAATATCTGGTCTTTGTTCAAGTAATTTTTGATATAGATATATATCAGCTTCTATATCAATCAGATGAAAATATTTTTCAATAGCTTGTTTTATTCTATTGATTGTTTTTTGTGAATCCCACTCGGCAAAAGTATCCTTTGTAATTTTTGTATTTATAAAATATCTTTTACGGAAGGATTCAATATCATCTGGCTTTATATTATAAATAAATCCAACTTTTAATTTATTCATTAATTAAATTATTTTTTCTTGCAAATATACAAATTAATAATGATTTGATAAAATTAAATTTTTTGATTAAAAAGGAATTTCTTCATCGTCAAAAGAATTATCATCTTTAGTTACTTCTGATGATTTAAATTTTGGTAATTTTTTTTCATCATTGGTTGCAAAAACTGGTTTCTCTTCAGTTTTATTTTCTGTTTCATTGTTTTTTAAGTTTATACTATAAGCAACAAGGGAATTAAAATAAGAAATTTCACCATTTTTAGAATATTCTCGGCCTCTAATATCGAAAGATACAATAACCTCTTGATTCTCTGTTAGATTGTCTAATAAATAAGTATTTTCATTATACAATTCGAATTTTATAAATTGTGGGTATTTGGGATTAGTATTATCTTGTAATACAAATTCTCTTTTTAGAAAATTATCAGTTATCTCTTTTGTTTCAAATATTTTATATAAAATACCATCTAATTCAAATTTTGCCATAAATATTCCTTTTATAATTTGCTAAAATATTTTAAATTAACATACTAATTTATTAAAATTTATAAAAAAATAAAAATTGAGGTTTTAAATGAAATTTGATATCAATGGAATGATGAGACAAGTTCAAAAAATGCAAAAAGAAATGGAAAAAGTGCAAGAAGAATTAGGGAATAAAGTTGTTACAGAAGAAGCAGGCGGTGGAATGGTGAAAGTAACTGTTAACGGAAAACAAAATATTGTTAGCCTTGTTATTGATCCTGAAGTTATTAATAAAGATGATAAAGATATGCTTGAAGATTTAGTTATGGCAGCCGTAAATAAAGCTATTGACTCTTCAAAAAAAATGGCTGAAGAAGAAATGGCAAAAGTTACAAAAGGAATGATGCCTCCAGGAATGGGAATCCCAGGTTTCTAATATGCAAATTGTTAAATCATTGGAAATATTAATTGATGAGCTAACTAAATTACCCGGTATTGGTAGAAAATCCGCACAAAGGTTAGCTCTTTTTATTTTGAATTCTGACATAACTTATGCTCAAAGTCTAAGCCAAGCAATTATTGAGGTTAAAACAAAAACTAAATTCTGTAAAGTTTGTTTTAATTTAAGTGAAGATGATATTTGCCCTATTTGTAGTAACGATAAAAGGGATCATTCTACTGTTTGTGTTGTCGAAAATATTTCTGACTTATTAGCTATTGAAAAATCAAGTTATTATCGTGGTGTTTACCATATTTTAGGAGGTGTTTTATCTCCTATTAAGGGTATTAGTGCTGAAAAATTAAAAATTAAAGAATTATTGCAACGTATTGAAAATGGTAATATTGTAGAAATAATTTTAGCATTAAATCCAAATACAGAAGGGGAAACAACCATACTTTATCTTGCTGAATTATTAAAAACTTATAATATTAAAGTTACGAGAATAGCTCGTGGAATATCTGTGGGAATGAGTTTGGAATTTGCTGATAGTGCAACAATTACAAACGCAGTAAATTCACGAATTGAGATAAAATAATGTGGTATAAAGAATGGTTTAATAGCCAATTTTATGATGAACTTTATTCGTATAGAAATGATGACGAAGCTGAAAAATTTGTATCAAATTTAGAAAAAAAAATAAATTTATATAACAAATATATTCTTGATCTATGCTGCGGAAATGGCAGATTATCAAAACAATTAAAAAAATATACAAATAAATTAATCTGTCTTGATTTATCTATAAGATTACTTAAGATTGCAAAAAATAAAATAGAAAATTGTTCTTTAGTAAATGCAGATATCCAGGATCTCCCACTAAAGTCACACACTTTTGATATAATTTTTAACTTTTTTACATCTTTTGGTTATTTTGAAAATTATGAGGAAAATATAAAGGTTTTAGAAAATATTTTTTATTTATTAAAGCCTAATGGAAAATTAATTTTTGATTATATGAATATAAATATTGAAATAAAAAAAATTAAAGAAAATCCTATTATTGAAAATGATAAATTTACAATTAAAAAGTATACAGAAGGTGATAAAATCATTAAAGAAATAGAAATCAAGAAAACAAATGAAATTTACAAAGAAATAATTCATAAATTCAATTTTGAACAGTTGATTAGAATTTTTGAAAAAATTGGATTTAAAGTTGATAATGTTTATGGTGATTATAATTTAAACAATTTTGAATTTAAAAATTCGCCAAGAATAATAATATTGGCTACAAAATGAAAAAAAATAATTTAATAATATTACTCTTAATCATATTTATTGGTTGTGATATTTTTAATGTAAGGCCTTCTGAAAAACCCGATCAAAATAGCAATAATAGCCTAAAAGCATACTCAAGTGATGATTTATTAAAAAATTTTGAATTAGCATATAATACAAGATCAATACAATTATACAATAGTTGTTTTGATAATGAACTTGGTTTCAATTACAAACCTTTAAATCAATCTTTAATTAGTTATCCTAATCTTGAAAATTGGAATGTAAGTAAAGAATTAAATTATTTTAGTAATTTAGTAAATGATAAATCTGACGAAAAGATTGAGAATATATTTTTAAATTTGAAAAATGAATATTCTGAAAGGGATATTTCAACTGCAAAAGTAAAAATTGAATATTTCTTAAAGTTGGTAAAGTTTAATAAAGATACAATAATTGCAAAAGGATTAATTTATTTAAATCTTTATAGAACAAATTCCGAAAATTGGATTATTAAAAATTGGGAAGAAATAAATAAAACAACTGATATAAGTTGGGGTGATATAAAAGGGAAGTATGCATTTTGATAATAAAATGGAAATATCTTAGTTTAATTTTTATAGTTTTTTTATTTGGTTGTGATAATCCTTTTGCTCCAAAAATATCTAATAATGTGAAGAGTTTTGCGACAATAAAATCTCAGGCAACTATTGAAGGTGTTTTTGATAACATTAAATAT
>Ga0116168_1000365_pt1 | contig 45153 bp, 44 predicted proteins | sample AD_UKC129_MetaG_FD_89795 | JGI IMG/M metagenome (GOLD analysis project Ga0116168, IMG submission 89795) | Active sludge microbial communities of municipal wastewater-treating anaerobic digesters from Canada - AD_UKC129_MetaG | ecosystem: Engineered > Bioreactor > Anaerobic > Digestate | place... | reverse complement strand
GAGTGGGTTAGAGAAATATTTCAGAAAGCCCTTTCCATTAACACTCTTACTCCAGATGAAACTGCTGCTCTTATAAATGTTGAGGATGAGGATCTTATAGAAGAGATGAAAGAAGTGGCTTTACAGATAAAAAAGAAGGTTTACGATAACAGAATTGTTACTTTTGCTCCATTGTATCTTGGTGACTATTGTGTGAATAACTGCCTATACTGTGGATTCCGTAGTGATAACCAGGTTATAAAAAGGAAAGTTTTGAGTGATGAAGAGATTTTAAGGGAGACTGAAGAACTTGCAGGTAAAATTGGACACAAGAGGTTAATCCTCGTTTACGGTGAACATCCTGCAACTGATGTTGAATATATAGCGAAAAGCCTTGAGCTTGTGTACAGTGTTAAAGTTAAGGTAAGAAATGGTTATGGGCAGATTCGTAGGTGTAATGTGAATGCTGCACCTCTTCAGATTGATGAGCTGAGAAGACTTGTGGAAGTTGGTATTGGTACTTTTCAGGTATTTCAGGAGACATACCACCATGAAACCTACAATCTGGTACACCCCCGCAATACAATTAAGGGTGACTACAAGTGGAGGTTGTATTGTATGCACAGGGCACTGGAGGCAGGCGTAGACGATGTGGGAATTGGTGCCCTCTTTGGTCTATATGACTGGCGATTCGAAGTGATGGGGCTTGTTTACCATGCGAGGGAGCTTGAGAGTAAATTTGGAATAGGTCCTCATACTGTTTCATTCCCAAGGCTTGAGCCTGCCGCTAATACACCCTATATTCAGGAAGCAAAGTACCGCGTTAGTGATAAAGATTTTGAGAAATTGATACTGGTTTTAAGGCTTTCAATTCCTTATACGGGAATGATATTGACAGCAAGGGAACCCAGGGAAATAAGGGATAAAGTTATCCATTACGGCATAACCCAGACCGATGCATCAACAAAAATTGGAATAGGTGCTTACAGTGATAGGTGCAGTGAGCAGGAGCTGGAAAGGCAACAATTCTTGATTGGCGATACGAGGACCCTTGATGAATTGATTAGAGATCTTGCGAAGTTTGGATACATTACTTCTTTTTGCACTGCGGGATACCGTTGTGGAAGGACAGGCGATCTAATTATGAAACTTCTCAAAACGGGGAAAGAGGGTCAATTTTGCAAGCTGAATGCTATTTTGACTTTTAAGGAGTGGCTTCTCGACTATGCATCAAATGAGACCCAAGAAGTGGGGGATAGGTTAATTCAAAAAGAACTGAATGAGGTCAAAGAGAAAATGCCTCGTGTCTACGATAAACTTATGGAATATTATAACAGGATTGAAAATGGAGAAAGAGATCTATTCTTCTAAAGAGGTTCAGGATTTTCTCGAAAGGGTTAGATGTACATATGAAACTGGTGGAATATGGGTTGCGAGGCGTTTTGGGAGGAGATGGTCGTTCCTCTGTGGTATTGAGCCCACTGGGCCTTCGATGCCAGCTCGCTTTAAGATTGACGACGATTACATGCTTTTTTGTGAAAATCCCGAGAAAATCTCAAAAAAGATTGTTCAAATAACTAACAAATTGAGAGAGCTTCTGGTGGGTAAATGAATGTACAAAAGCTGAGTCAAAAGGAAATAACCGATTTGCTTCAAGGGAAAGATGATAAATGGCTTTTTGAGGAAGCGTCTAAAATCAAAGGGAATATTTTTGGGAAAGATGTTTACATAAGAGGTGTAGTTGAATTCTCGAATTTTTGCAAAGAAGATTGCTTTTACTGTGGCCTCAGAAGGAGTAATGGTTGTTTAGTTCGGTATAGGTTAGCCCCTCTTGACATTATGCGGTGTGCTGAAGTGGCGGACTCCTTGAAAATTAAGACCTTGGTATTACAATCCGGTGAAGACTATTTCTATTCAAAAGAACAGATAGCAGGATTGATACAGAGGGTCAAGTCGAGATATGACATTGTTGTTACGCTTTCCATCGGAGAGAGGAGGAATGACGAGCTTAAATTCTGGTTTGATGTTGGGGCCGAAAGGTATCTCCTTAAAGTAGAGACCTTTGATGAAAAGTTGTACGAGCAACTAAGGCCGGGTAAAAGACTTTCGGACAGAATAGGGAAGGTCATGTACTTAAAGGAATTGGGATATGAAACCGGTTCTGGAATTATAGTAGGACTCCCGGGACAAACGGTAGATAGTATTTCGAGGGATATCATAAAATTATCGGAGCTTAACCTCGAGATGATTGCCTGTGGGCCATTTATTCCCCATCCCGAAACACCTCTTGGTGGGTACCCACCTGGTGATCCCTTAACAACAATAAGGGTTGTTGCTATTTTAAGGATTTTGAACCCTTCTGCAAATATTCCTTCTACTAGTGCACTTTCATCGTTTGGTGAAGAATGGAGGAGAGCTGGCTTAAAAGCTGGGGCAAATGTTGTAATGCCCTCTTTAACTCCCGAAAAGGTAAAGGATTTGTACAGTATCTACCCTGGGAAGAATAGTGGATACGATGAGATTTTCGATGCCGTTGAGGGAATTAAAAGATTAATTAGGGAAGCTGGTTTCATTCCATCAGAATCAAAGGGTTATTCTAAGAGGAGGTTGGATGAAAAGTGCTCCTAAGGGAGAAAGAATAATTATTACCCTGTTAGGGCGGAGAAATGTAGGAAAATCTTCACTTATAAATGCAATTGTTGGACAGGAGATAGCCATTGTCTCTGATACCCCTGGAACTACTACAGACCCGGTGGATAAACACTATGAACTACTACCCCTTGGTCCCGTCACATTTTATGATACTCCCGGCTTAGACGATGAAGGATACCTCGGGGAACTGAGAATACGGGCAACACAAAGGGTGCTTTCTAAGTGCGACATATCTCTTCTTGTTGTAGATGAAATGGGAATAACAAGCTACGAAGAAGACATCATAGAAGAGCTTAAAGATAAGGCAATACCTATAATAGTGGTATTTAATAAGATTGACATCCGGGGACCAAAGGAAGAAGATATTTCATTTTGCAAAGAGAATGGACTCAGTTATGTTGAGGTTTCGTCAAAGACCGGCATTGGCATAAATGACTTAAAAGAGGAGATTATAAGAATTGCACCTCCATATTTGAAGGAGGAACCACTTCTGGTTCAAGACCTCGTAAAGCAGGGAGACTTAGTTATTCTTGTAGTTCCTATTGACTTATCAGCACCTAAGGGCAGGCTTATTCTACCTCAAGTTCAGGTTTTAAGGAGTGTGCTTGATTGTAATGCAATGGGGTTTGTGGTTAAAGAAACGGAGCTTTCTCAAGCGTTAAAATCAATAGCTGTTAAACCTAACCTCGTTATTACGGATTCTCAAGTAGTAAAGAAAGTAGCGGAGATTGTGCCCGAAGGTATTCCTTTAACTACTTTTTCGATCTTGATGGCACGTCACAAAGGTGGAGATTTAGGGGCATTCTTAGAGGGTATTTGTGAGATTGAAAATCTTGAAGATGGTGATAGAGTCCTGATTAGCGAGGCATGTTCCCACCATGTGTTGGAGGATGATATTGGTAGGGTAAAAATTCCTAAGTGGGTTTTGAGCTATACTGGAAAGAAAATAGAGTTTGACGTGAGATCTGGCAGTGATTTTCCGGAAGATCTTGAAAAGTATAAGTTGGTAATACACTGTGGTGCGTGTATGTTAACTCCCACTGAAATGAGACGCAGGGTTTTGGAATGCAAGAGGAGAGGTGTCCCGATTACAAACTATGGCGTTGCTATTTCGAAAGTTAATGGGGTCCTGGAGAGGGTTTTAAAGCCATTCAATATAAGTGTTGAAGAGGCAGGGTAATGTGGATGAAGTTTTTGTGGGTACTGCGGACTATAAAAGATAATTACTATTATGAAGTTTGTTCGTCTTTAATTTTAGAGATCCGTGAGGTTAAGCGCACACATATTCTTTCTTCTTACCGGATGCCCTATCATTAACAAGTTGCTCTGTTTTGAGAATGGGTTTGTTAAGAGTTAAGAGGAGCGTTTAGAAGATGTGCAGTTTTGTAAAAAGGAGGAGATGTAATGGAGCTTGAATCCAGGACTCCAGCTGAAGTTGCTAACCTTTTGTCTAATGATGTCTCTTTAAAAAAAGTAAATACTAGTTTCGGTAGACTCGTGATTCTCGGTGTCCTTGCTGGTGCCTATATTGGATTCGGAGCAGAGCTCTCTACTATTGTTAGTCACGATCTTGCCAGGTTTTTGGGAGTTGGGTTTGCAAGGCTCGTTCAAGGAGCTGTATTCTCAGTCGGTCTAATGCTTGTCGTCATAGCTGGAGCAGAACTTTTTACAGGGAATAACCTTGTTATGCTTTCTGTTCTCGATGGAAAGACCAGCGTGAAAAAGCTTCTTTATAATTGGGTCGTAGTATATATTGCGAATCTCATCGGTTCCCTTGTTCTTGTGGTTTTGATGTACTGGACGGAACTTTGGAATATGAATAACAACCTCGTTGGTGCCTATGCCTTGAGCGTAGCCAATTCTAAGGTCAACCTCTCATTTCTTTCTGCTTTCGCTCGTGGTATTTTGTGTAACTGGCTTGTGTGTCTTGCAGTATGGATGGCTTTTGCATCAAGGGAAGTTGTGGGGAAGATCTTTGCGATTTTCTTCCCCATCATGGCATTTGTTGCCTCTGGTTTTGAACATTCTGTTGCTAATATGTACTTTATACCTATGGGCATTTTACTAAAGGATGTTCCAGCTGTTGTTTCAATGGCTGGCATAGCTGACCTTTCTAAACTTTCCTGGTACAGCTTCTTTGTAAGGAACCTTATCCCTGTTACCCTTGGAAATATCGTAGGTGGTGCGGGCTTTGTGGCAGGTCTATACTGGCTAGTCTATGTTAATAAAGGTCGGAGATCTAAAGCATAGTCTTGTCATTCTCGCTGGTGGCCAGTCTGTGAGGATGGGAGAGCTTAAGCCTCATACTTTTGTGGAGGAGAGCCGGTTAATTGACTTAGTCGCTTGTAAGATCTCGTCCCTATTCGAAGAAGTTTTGGTAGTTTTAAAGGAGGGGATGGACCCTATCGAGCCATACTATTGTGTTTACGATAATTTTAAAGATTTTTCTCCCCTTTTTGGTATTCACGCAGGGCTTACCCATGCGAACTCTTTTTACAGTTTTATAATTGCATGTGACATGCCGTTTGTAAGGCGGGAACTTGTGTCTTTCCTTCTGGAGCAAGCCGATCGTGAAGGTCCAGATGTAGTTGTGCCTGTTATTAGGGGATTTTATGAGCCACTTTTTGCTGTTTATTCGAAGAACTGCATACCTTTTATAGAAAGTAGTATCTCGAATGGAATCCTAAAGGTAACGTCATTTTATAATAGCGTTGGTATTCAAGAGGTACCGGAGCGTTTAGTTTTAACATGCGATCCACGACTTCAGAGTTTTGTTAATCTTAATACCAGAGAAGACATAAAAAAAGCATTTTTGCTTGGCTTACATAATAACGCTGAACCATAGTAATGGGGTTTTCATCAAAGCGATGGGTTCCTTGATTATGCAAAGGTTTGTTCTTATACTTTATTCAAATGGAGGTTTGATTTTATGTTCATGCAGAAGTTAAGGGCTTCAACGAAGATTATACTATGGGTAGTTGTTATTGCCTTTGTATTATGGTTGTTTCTTGACCTTGGCGCTTCATTAACGGGTTTAGGCGGCGGCCAGAAAAAATGGGAACAAGGTGTTCTTGCAGAGGTTAACGGAGTCGAGATCAAGTATACTGATTTTGAAAACATGATAAACAACGCAGTCCAAGAAACTTTGAGAAACCGCGTAAATAAGAACTTGACTCCGGAAGAGCTTCAAAGGATCAGGGAATATAGCTTTTACGATGTGGTTAGAAAAATTAAATGGTCACAATTCGATGAGAATTATAGAAAGATGAATTTTACAAATGATGTCTACACTCAAATTCTGGTTATGAACCCTCCGCAAGAGATTTTAAATGATAGTTTGTTTTATACTGATGGGAAATTTGATCAAAACAAATATATCGAGGTTTTGCAGGATCCAAGGAACCGTAATTACGTTTTAACCCAATTGATGAACATACACGTCGATCTCGTTCAAGAACTTACGATTCAAGATCTCGCACTTTCGTTTAGCATTCCTCAAAAAGAACGTGAAAGTATTTATGAGCTCGAAAATACGCGCTTTAAGATAAAATATATTGGTGTAAAGGCGTATCAGATACCTGACACTATATTTACAGTAGAGCTCAAGGACTTACAGGAGTACTACAAGAAAAACAAAGAAAAATTTAGAAGGGAACCCAGGGCTGCAATGAAAGTTGCAATTTTTAATGTCTCACCATCAGCAGAAGATACCGCATTTGCACTTGAAAGGGTTAGGACTGCGATGGAAATCTATAAACAGGGAGAAAGCTTCGAAAACCTTATTAGAGATTTTTCTGACGACCAAGGGGAATTTGGTTGGATAAGGCGGTCAGATACAAAATTTGATACAATTTACCGTGAACTACAAGGGTTACAAGTAGGGGATGTCTCCGGGCCTTTTAGATTTGGTGAAGGTTTTTACCTCTTTAAAGTTTCTAATAAGACCAAAGACAGCATCCAGGTAAAGGACATTTATGTTTCCATAACTCCTTCGGAAAACACCTATGCCGATATTTACAGAAGAGCCCAAGAATTCCGACAATTAGCTAAGGATATGGGCTTTGAAAAGGCTGCAGAAGAATTAAAGATTGAGACTTTTGATACACAAGAATTTAACATTGACGGTTATTTTATCCCATATACAAGCTTTAGAAATGAAACTGTGAGGGCATTTGTAAAGGAGTCGAAAAAAGGTACAATATCTGAAGTGATCAGGGATGAAGATTCCTACAAGGTATTTTACCTTTACAGTAAAGATAAGGGTATAATTCCAGACTTTGAGGACAACGAGGTGCGAGCCAGGATTAAAGGCATGTACTTACAAGATAAGAAGATGGACCTCATAAAGGAAGAATTGGATCGCGCAATGGCTTTTTTAAGTCAGGGCGTTGAAATGGACTCTATCCCGTCAAGATTATCGATACCTTGTGTGGTAGAAAGTACGGCATACTTCACTGCTAAGAGTGTTCCTTCCCAGTTCATCGGGAGGGATATCAAATTTAGTGGATTCGTTTACAACCTTAAAGATACAGGCAAAGTTTATGGACCATACCTCTCTTACCCTCAAGGAGGTTATATCGTAAAATTGCTTGAGAGGATTGAGCCACAAGCTGATGAAATTGATGCTTATTTAATGTATACTACAGGACCCTATAATAGAATATGGGATTTCACCTTCAGAGAGTTTCAGCAAGAATTTGTCGACTTAAAACATATTAAGGATTATAGAAGCTATTTCTACCTTTACTGATGGAGGACCTATGAAAGAAGTAAGAATAAGGCGGCTTATAGCACGGGAGATTCTGGATTCAAGGGGGAACCCTACAATTGAGGTAGATTGTTTCTTAGATGATGGTTCAATGGGTAAGGCTGCGGTGCCTTCAGGAGCATCCACAGGCTCCAGGGAAGCACTTGAATTGAGGGATGGCGAATCACGGTATTTAGGTAAGGGCGTACGGAAGGCAGTTGAAAATGTAAACAAGGTTTTTGCGCTATCCCTTTCGGGTAAAATCCCTTTTGATCAGGCAGAAATTGACCGTCTATTATGTGAAATAGATGGGACACCTAATAAATCTCGTTATGGAGCAAATGCAATTTTAGGAGTTTCCTTAGCTGTGATGAAAGCCTCAGCATGTTCTCTTTCGATTCCACTTTACCGTTATATTGGCGGTTTTAATGCAAGAATTATACCAGTGCCTTTTATGAATGTAATAAATGGTGGAGTCCACGCGGATAATCCACTTGATATCCAGGAATTTATGATTGTACCAGCTGGAGCGCCTAATTTCACTGAAGCCCTTAGATACGGAGCTGAAACATTCCATTCATTGAAAAAAATTTTGAAATCAAAGGGTCAAATAACCTCCGTTGGGGACGAAGGTGGTTTTGCACCACAAGTTAACACATCTGAAGAGGTTTTAGAGATAATGCTTGAAGCTGTTGAGAAAGCCGGTTATAGGCCAGGGAAAGATCTATTTTTTGCACTTGATTCGGCTGCCAGCGAGTTCTTTAGGGATGGTTTATACCATTTTGAGGGAAAGGCGTTGAAATCATCAGAAATGATCTCTATATATGAGCGCTTAATCTCGAAGTATCCTGTAATTAGTATTGAGGATCCGCTTGCTGAAGGGGACCAGGAAGGGTGGAAGAAACTTACAGAAAGTCTTGGAAATAAAGTTCAGATCGTAGGCGATGATGTTTTTGTAACTAATGCTGAAATACTCAAAAAAGGCATAAAGGAAGGGATTGCTAATTCGGTTCTCATAAAGTTAAACCAGGTAGGAACTGTGACCGAGACTATGGATACTATTAATATTGCTCTCAGAGCAGGCTATACCACGATGGTATCACATCGTTCTGGGGAGACGGAAGACACAACCATTGCAGACTTTGCGGTCGGTATCGGTGCTGGCATGATAAAAACAGGTTCTGTATCGAGGTCAGAGAGGATCGCCAAGTATAACAGACTTCTTGAGATTGAAGAAGAACTCGGCAATAATGCTGTTTTTCTTGGCTTAGATGCCGTTAAAAACTTCGGAAAATGTGGCTAATTTAAGACGGAAAATTCTGAAGTACCTGTCGATTCTAATTGTTGCTTACGGTGCGTATCATTATATAATTGCATTATATGAGTTTGTGAGTACGACTACAACAAACAGGAAGTATCAAAGGAATCTGCTTCACCTTAAGGCGAGAGTTATAACTGTAGCAGCGCGGAAGGAGTATATGGACACTCAGGAAGGCGCGCGTAAGGTTTTGGATCAAAGGCTAAAGGAACTCGGCAATTAGTTTCTTTGCCCTTAATATATCGGATGAAATTTGTTTCTTTAATTCATCTACTGAAGGAAAGCAGATATCCTCTCTTAAAAAGTCTACGAAACTTATCATTGCAATATCTCCATATATGTCACCCTCAAAGTCGATGATATGGACCTCTACACTTTTTCTTGAAAGTTTAAGGGTTTGACTTTCACCAATGTAGCATGCACCTGGGAAAGTCTTACCTCTAATATACACTAAGACTGCATAGACTCCATTAGCTGGGATAAGCTTCTTCTCTGGAATCTTTAGATTAATAGTTCTGAACCCAAGGTCTCTGGCAATCCCTACGCCTTTATCCACAATTCCGGAAATGGTATAGAATCTGCCAAGGCACTGGCTCGCAGATTTGACGTCTCCTGAAACTATGAGGTTTCTAATAAGAGTAGAACTTACAATGTTATTACCAACCCTATAAGGTGGTATTAAGGTAACCGCAATATCGAGTGTATCAATTGCTCCAGCCAGATATTTAACATCTCCTTCTCTTTCTTTTCCAAAAGTATGATTGTAGCCAGCTACGAGATGTTTTAATTGGAATCGCTCTTTTAAAAATTCTATAAATTGTGGAGCAGTCATTTCTTCAATCTCATGGCTAAACTCGATAACCTCGATGTTTTTTGCCCCCATTTCTCTTAGTATGGACATCTTTTCATCTTCTGTTGTGATTGACCATCTTTCTTCATTGGAGTTATTATGCTTAAGTAGATAGCTAAGGGTGACAATTAATGGCACATAATCAAGGGCTTCTGCAATTTTAAGTGTCGTTGTAATTATTTTTCTGTGCCCAAGGTGTACACCATCAAAGGTTCCTACTGTTATGCAAGAGTGTTTCATGGTGAGGGGACGAGAACCTTTTTTGGTTCTAAACCTTCCCAGGTCAGGAATCCTACTCCAAGGAAGTTATTTTCCTGATCCATTACCTTTACCAGAGTAAAGGTTCTTGTATCCGGGGAGGTTCTAACTATGAGTTTGCGCGGAACCTTGTTCCCATTCAAAAAGTAGGTTGCTCCATTTGAAGAAATCATGACGGAAGATTTTAAAGGTAACCCACAGGGGATAGGGATTATTGAATCTATAATTCTCTTTTTAGTATCGATTTTTACAGCGTTTTCGACGGTGAAGTTTCCGACTTTTAGTCTCACCAACTCTTCAACAAATCCATAGGTACCAAGCTTTTCACCAATATCTCTCGCCAATGCTCTCATATACGTTCCTGCAGAACACTCTACAACAATTTCTATATAATCTTGCCCAATCGTTTCTAAGTCGATTCTGGAAATCTTTACTTTTCTCGGTTTTGGTACTAAGTATATCCCTTCTCTTGCATATTCGTACAGTCTTTTTCCATTGTATTTAATAGCGGAAAAAGAGGGAGGAACTTGTTCAACTTCGCCAGTAAAAGCGTTGAGTACCTCGAGAATTCCCGCTTTATCAAGGGTTGGCACCGGTCTTTCTGCGATTACTTTACCATCTTTATCAAGGGTATCAGTCAAAATCCCAAATTTTATTTTGACCCTGTATTCCTTCTTTGATTCAATTAAGAACTCAAGGAATCGTGTTGCCTTTCCTATGCCAATAACGAGGACTCCTTCACCTAAAGGATCAAGATTACCTGCATGACCGATTTGCCTGATTCCAAGGAGTTTTTTTAAGATTCTAATTACATCGTAAGAAGTTTGACCTTTTTCCTTATAGATATTTAGAAATCCATCCATCTTCAACTCTTATAAATTCCAATTCTGGTGCGAACTTTATATTCAGCTCCTTTGCAACAGAGCTTCTCAAAAAACCCCTTGCGCTATAGAGGCCCTCTTCTACATCATTGTTATTGGACTCGTAAAATACTTTTGCATATCTTAGGTCATCTGAAATATCAACTCTCAGAATCGTGATTCCAGTAAGTCTTGGGTCCTTTACTTCGTACAGAATTACTTCTGAGAGGATTTTCATAATTTCATGTGCGACTCTTTCACTTCTTTTAAATGGCCTCATAGAAAAATTATAAAATTGCCATTTCGTAAAACCAAATCGCTAATTGTATGTTAAAATGGTGTGCCTTAAAATATACTTAAAAGGAAGGTTATATGGTAAGGGTTCGTTTTGCACCCTCTCCAACAGGATATTTGCATGTAGGCGGGGCAAGAACTGCGTTGTATAACTGGCTTTTTGCTAAGAAGAACAAGGGTACGTTTATTCTCAGGATAGAAGACACCGATAGAACGAGATATGTACCCGGTTCAGTCGAAGATATAGAGGAGAGTTTGAAGTGGTTGGGACTTAACTGGGATGAGGGTCCATATTACCAGAGTGAAAGGATTAAGCTATACCGTGAGCATGCAGAGCTTCTTGTGAGTAAGGGTTTTGCATATCGATGTTTTTGCTCTGAAGAGAGGCTGACTAAGCTGAGGGAGGAACAATCAAGAAGTGGTCTAAAACCCGGTTATGATAGACTATGCAGGGGTTTGACTAAGGAGGATGTTGATAGCAAGGTGAGACAAGGTATTCCTTATACAATAAGATTGAAGGTCTTTCTTGAAAGAGAAATTGTTTTTGAAGATTATCTCAGGGGGACAATAAAAGTAAGGGGTTCGGAGCTTGAGGATATCGTACTGCTCAAATCTGATGGATTTCCTACGTATCACCTTGCAAATGTTGTAGACGATTACCTTATGGGCGTTACCCATGTTATGCGCGCTGATGAGTGGATTCCAAGTACACCTTATCATGTGTTTATGTATGAGGCTTTCGGGTGGCAACTGCCTATTTTTGCACATCTTCCGGTAATTCTTGCCCCCGATGGAAAGGGTAAGCTCTCTAAGAGGCATGGAGCTACTTCTGTGCTTGAATTCAGGAAAATGGGTGTTCTTCCTGAGGCTTTGGTTAATTTCCTTGCTTTACTTGGTTGGTCGCCTGGTGGTGATAGGGAAATAATTTCCTTGGAAGAAATGGTCGAGCTTTTCGACCTCAAAAAAGTGGGAAAGCGCGGATCTGTTTTTGACTTTAATAAACTTTTTTGGATGAACTCATATTATCTAAGAAATAAATCTGTAAGTGAGTTGGCGAATCTTGCGCTGCCGTTTTTTGAAGAGAAGGGTATTAATGCGAAGAGCCTGGGGCAGGAAAAGCTTGAGAAGATCATATCGTTATACCAGCAGCGTATAAAAACTCTTTCGGAATTACCTGAATTATCTATGTACTTTTTTACAGATGATATACCTTATGACGAAGAAGCATTAAAGAATTTTCTTGCTAAGCCTGAAACTTTTAAGATTCTCGAGGATTTTGTCAAATCCCTTGAAGGTATCACTCAATTTACGAAGGAAAATATTGAGGTAACCCTTAGAACCTTTGCAGAGGAAAGGGGGGTGCATCCGAAAGAATTAATTCATCCTATAAGGATATTACTTACAGGGAGGACCGTAGGTCCCGGGCTTTTTGAGGTTATGGAAGTGGTCGGAAAGGATTCATGCATCAGGAAGCTCGTCGTAGGTCTTGGCAGGGTTAAAAAAGATGGAACTCAAGACTAAAAAAGAGATATCCAGTGGATTCGTAGTATATACTGTTGAAAATGAAAGAATTTTATATCTTCTTTTAAAACATCCAACTCACTGGAGTTTTCCTAAGGGACACGTGGAGCATAATGACAACAATGACTTGATCGTCACAGCTAAGCGAGAGATGCTTGAAGAGACCGGTATTCAGAATTTTGAAATTGTTGAAGGTTTTTGCAAAGTTTTGAGCTATTCGTTTACAAAGGATCACGCTCGTGTCGTGAAAGATGTATACTATTTCCTTGCAAGATGTCCCCAAAAAGAGAAAATAATCCTTTCGCGAGAGCATCAGGATTTTGGATGGTTCCCTTTAAGGTTAGCTTACATCAGATTAAATTTTGAAAACGCAAGAGAATTGCTCGTGGAAGCCAATGAATTTATAAAAAAAATCCATGGAATTTAATGCTGCTGTCGAATACCTTAACTCTTTGATTGATTACGAAAGGAAAAGAGGTTATGTTGATTCTCTTGATGGATTTCTCGAATTCCTAAGTCATTTTGAAAACCCGCAAACGGTGCTTCCAAATCCCATTCTAATTGTTGGAACTAAGGGCAAAGGTTCGACGGCACATCTTATCGCCGGAGGCCTTGAATCACTGGGATTCAAAGTCGGGCTCTACACCTCTCCACATCTGGTTGATATAAGGGAGAGGATAAGAATCAACGGGAAGAAGATTCCTGAAGATAGATTTTGTACGTACCTTGAGAGAATACGCCCTTACATAGAAGAGAGAAGGGGCATTAGGACCGTCTTCGAGACCTTAACGCTTATGGCATTCCTGTACTTTAACGAAGAAAGGGTAGATTACTCCGTGCTTGAGGCGGGTCTTGGAGGTAGATTAGATGCAACCAATGTAGTTAATCAGATTCTGACCATAATAACGTCCATAAGTTATGATCATATGGAGATTCTTGGGAATAAGCTTACGCAAATTGCTACAGAGAAGGCAGCGGTAGTCAAGAATCGAAATCCCGTTGTTGTGGCTCCTCAGCACTCAGCGGTATATAAGGTCATTGGAAGATTTGCAGAGAAGCAGGATGCAAGGACATATTTCTTAAATAAGTGTGTAAAGTACAGCATGAAAGAGGCAACCTTGGATCATACCGTTGTCAAGTACAGGGGGCTCTCCGGAAAGAGAACGTTGGTCTTAAATCAGGCTGGCACTTTTCAGGCTAAAAATATGGCTCTCTCTGCATTAGCGTTAGAAACACTCGGTTTTTCTAATTTCAGTTTCGATAAGGTACATATTGAAGGCCGATTTGAGGTCATATCAAAGGACCCACTAATAATAATAGATGGAGCACACAATGTTGCGTCTGTAAAAAACCTCCTTCATGCGGTAAACCGGCTTTTGGTTAAGGATTATGTTTTTATTTTTGGCGTAAATAGAGATAAAGAAGTTAAGAGAATAGTCAGAGAAATAGTTTCTCATTCTAACCCAAGGTTTACTGTGCTTACCTGTTCTAAAAGTCCAAGAGCTACAAGGCCAGAAGAACTTTTAAAAATTTTTACTGAGGAAGATTTTAAAGAGGTTTGTGTAAAAGAAAACTCTGATGCAGCGCTTCACGAAGCGCTTTTACACGGAAATAGGATCGTTGTTTTTGGTTCTTTTTACCTTGCTGGAGAAATTAAGGAAACTGTTTTAAATGTGAGTAGAGAGCGTAATTTAGCACAATCTACTTGACTTGACACGGCGTTAACTTAATAATTCATACCAAACATATAGGAATCAAAATGGTAAAAGTTACACAAAAGACTAGATATGCCATACGTGCACTTTTGAGACTAAAAACTTTTGGAGAAGGCGGTACGGTCCTTAAGGAAATATCGAAGGAAGAAGATATACCTGTGAAGTTCTTAGAACAAATTTTTGCATCTCTTGCGAAGGCTGATATATTGGAGTCGAAAAGGGGAGCCCAAGGTGGTTATAGATTAAAGAAAAGTTTAAAAGAAGTTAGCCTTTATGAAGTTATGAAATCACTGAGGGAGGATGTGAAGTTTGCACATTGCCTTGACATTGCAAAGCCTGAGTGTCCCCTGAAATCAAAGTGTAAGGCAGAGAAATTTTGGAGAAACATTCAAGAAAAGATTATGAAAATCTTGATGGAGACAAAATTAGAGGAAATCGATGAAAGTCTATCTTGATAACGCGAGTACAACAGTGACTGATCCTCGGGTCGTGGATTTGATGCTCCCAGTATTTACAGAAAACTATGCGCTCCCTACTTCAGAATTCATACATACTCCGGGGCAGATGGTTAAGGATTTGGTTGAAGGCTCACGTAAGTCTCTGGCAGAGTTTATTGGAGCAAAGTCTATTGAAATCGTTTTTACTTCGGGTGGGACGGAGTCCATAAACCTTGCCATAAAAGGTGCTGCTCTGGAGCATGGCATACGTGGAAAGCATATCCTCACGACTACCATTGAAAATCGTGCAGTCCTTGACTCTGTGAGGTTTCTTAAAAGGATGGGGTTTGATGTGGAGTTCATACCCGTTGATCGAGAAGGTTTTTTAGACCTTGAGTTCTTAGATAAATCTGTTAGAAAGAATACAATTCTTGTGAGTGTTCAGACTGTGAACGATGAAGTTGGTACGATACAGCCTATTGAAGAAATTGTAAAGATTGTTAAGGAGAAAAACCCTGATACATTAGTTCACACTGACGCAACTTATGCACTTGGTTGGCTACCTTTTAATGTTGAAAGTATTGGCGTAGATCTGGCAAGTTTTACTGCCCATAAGCTTCATGGTCCTAAAGGGATTGGTGCTCTCTATATTAGAGAAGGGGCAAAAATTGCGAAGATTATTGATGGTGGTTATGCTGAATTCAATATGCGCGGTGGTACTCCAAATATTCCCGGAATCATAGGGTTTAAAGGAGCTTTAGAGCTCGTGGTCTCAAATGAGGTCGAACGCATAAGGCGACTCAGGGACTTCCTTTACAAGCAAATTGAAAAAAATATTACTGACACTGTTCTAATGGGACCAAAAAACTTCTCCAAAAGGCATCCTGCTAACCTCAACGTTTCATTCAAATATGTGGAAGGTGAGTCTATCGTTTTATACCTTGATATGAAAGGAATTGCAGTAATTTCGGGGTCAGCGTGTTTTTCGAGGGGGCTTGAGCCCTCTTATGTAATAACGGCAATGGGACATTCCCATGAAGATGCACATGGTTCCATCAGGTTTTCACTGGGTAGATTTAATAGCGAGGAAGAGGTAATTTATACCATTGAAGTATTAAAAGATGTGATAAAAACTCTAAGGGATCTGAGTCCATTGGGAGGTAACTAATGGCGCTACCTTATTCGAAAAGATTGATTGAGCTTTTTTTAAGCCCTAAGAATGTTGGAGAGATACCAGATGCTGATGCGAAAGCTACTGAAGGTTCGCCGGCATGTGGAGATATGGTACAGTTATTTCTTAAAGTTGATCCCGAAACAAAGAGAATTATGGATGTAAAATTTAAGTCTTACGGTTGTGCTTCTAATATTGCGACTGCTTCCATCGTTACAGAGTTGGCTAAGGGTAAAACTCTGGAGGAAGCGAAGAGCATTTCCTGGAAAGATGCTGAACGAGAACTAGGAGGACTGCCACTTACCAAGATTCACTGTGCAGTCCTTGCGGTTGATGCACTTCATACTGCTATTGAGAATTATGAGCATCAGCACGGACTTCTGAAAGAAAAAACTCCGACAACTCCCGAAATTATTATACAGCGATTAAAACGTGTAATAGACCCGAGAAAGGGGGTTGATGTAGTGAGGGCTAAGACTGTTAAGAATGTGGTTGTAGAAAATGGGGTTGCTACTATAACCCTTAATTTGAAGCAAGATGAGGAGTTTGCACAGCACCTTGCTCAGGAGATAGAAGAGCGGATTTCGCCCCTTTGGGATATTGAGAAAGTAGAGGTAAAATATAGTTAATGGACGAATTAAGATTCAGCTGTATTGGAGAAAGCTGTGTTACGGAACATGTGGTAAAGTTTCGTAACGCGTATGTAAAAACTCCGCATGGTGGATTTTTTATTATTGAAGGTGATAATCCCGACGGCCTTAAGGAAATTTTACAGATTGCAAAGTTTATGGGAACAAAAGTGGAATACGTTAAGAATGAAGGTAATAAGTGGGAAGTTAAGATTGTAAAGGAATAGAATTAATGCCTACCGGAGAGCTAAAGCAGAGAATAAAAGATTTAAAGAGAAAGAAGAACGCTATACTGCTTGTACATAATTACCAACGTCCAGAGATACAGGAAATTGCGGATTTTATAGGGGATTCCCTTGATTTGTCAAGGAAAGCAAAAGAGACCGAGGCAGATATCATCGTTTTTGCTGGTGTAACTTTTATGGCAGAAACTGCAAAAATCCTTTCTCCCTTGAAGAAGGTGTTGATGCCGGAGCCTGCAGCCAGGTGTCCAATGGCGGAGATGGCTAAACCCGATAAGCTTAAAAAGTTTGCAGAGCAGTATCCTGATGCTGAAATTGTTGCGTATGTGAATACAACTGCAGAAATTAAGGCGATGGCTGATGTGTGTGTTACAAGTAGTAATGCTGTAAAAGTTGTGGATAATTTAGATGGCCGGAGAATAATTTTTATACCCGATAAAAATCTTGCTACCTATGTTTCCATATATGTAAAGGACAAGGAGATCATTCCCTGGGATGGATATTGTTATGTGCATAATGCTTTTACAGAGGATGACCTTTATGAAATAAAAGATGAACACCCCCAAGCGGTTATCATCTCCCATCCGGAGTGCAGAGAAGAGGTCATTATGAACTCTCAGTATGTTGAATCTACACAGGGAATGATGCGTCTTGCCAAAGAGTTGAGCGCATCTGAGTTTGTTTTTTTCACAGAAGAAGGGTTAACAAAAAGGGCGAGGCGAGAAATACCAGATAAGAAATTTTATTCAACTTCAAAACTTGCTGTATGCGAAGAGATGAAAAAAATCACACTGGAGAAAATATACGAGTCTTTGCTGTATGAGAGATATGAAGTCGTCCTGGAACAAGATATTATCGAAAGGGCATCCAGGGCGCTCAATAGAATGTTAGAATTATCATAAAAGGAGGTTTTTGTATGAGTTTTCTATCTGAGAGTGATCAAAAAGAGATACGGGAGATGTTTAAAGAGCTTGTTCATCCCGTAAAGATAATTAATTTTACGCAGGCTCTTGAGTGTACATATTGTAGGGAGACCAGACAGATTCTTGAAGAAGTGGCACAGCTGTCGGATAAAATCCAGGTTGAGTTTATGAATTTCCTTGAAAATAAAGAAAAAGCAGACCAGTACGGGATTGAAAATCAGATACCAGCTATTATATTAGAAGGAGAAAAGGACTATGGGATACGCTATTATGGGATACCATCAGGGTATGAGTTTTCCACTTTAATTGAAGATATTCTTATGGTTTCAAAGAGAGATTCTGGACTTAAAAAGGATACTCGAGATTCTCTTGCTACAATCACAAAACCGGTTAACATACGTGTTTTTGTTACTCCTACTTGTCCTTATTGTCCTTCGGCAGCTATTACCGCTCACAGAATGGCGATGGAAAGTGATATGATTAAAGCTGAGGTCATTGAATCTATTGAGTTTCCTTTTCTGGCACAGAAGTATGGAGTTTACGGTGTCCCGAAGGTTGTGATTAACGATAAGGTGAGTTTTGAGGGTGCATTACCCGAAGAGATGTTTCTTGATTATGTGTTGAAAGCCATAAAGTAATTGGGGTGGAGTTCAAAACAAAAGGGGGGACCCGAAGGGTCCCCCCTTTTGTTTTGAACGCTCTTCTTGTTTAGTTAATCAGTACGACCTTTCTCGTAATGGATTCCTTACCCAGATTAACCTTGATAAAGTAAATACCCTGTGGAAGGTCTGACTTCACGTTAAGTTCATTTAATCCTTCATTGAGTACGTAGCTTTGTTTTGTTACTTCCCTTCCTGTGATATCAAATATAGAAACATCTGCTTTCTGTAAGCTGTTTGATACTATGGTAAACGTTAAAGAACCTTTCGCGATGCTCTTAATATTCAAGCGGGTCTCAGTACCAGGAGCTTCATGAACAGGCGATAATAAGAAATCCCCGAAGATGAAATCATCAATATACCAGCCAGGGTAGGAGTTTACTGAAGCATCAGAACCAAATCTAAACCTCAGAGTGAAAACATCCCCCGTGGTCACTGCTGGGAGATCAAATATCTCCATGATCCATCCGCCAGAGGTACCCGTGAACCCCACCTCTCCAAGTCCAGTAGGAGTACCATCGTAACCACCTCTTGGAGTGATTACTGTGTATGGTCCGGCATTGATCGAAACCGCGACATTACCGCCATCCCAATTGTTCTCCATAGAGTACCAGTGGAAGAAGGCAAATATGGGAGCATCGGCAGTAGCAACGAAACTCGGCGAATAAAGGCTCCAGTTTGCGCTATTATGATAGTTTCCATTAAGGACTGTTGCCCAACACTTGGATCCAGAATGGGCAGCGCCTGGGCCGGAAGTGGGTACACCCCATTCCCAATATGAGTATTCTTGAGGGGTAAAACCTCCGTTATCTGCCTCAAAATCGAGTAAAGTTGTATATATTGCCACGTCTCTGGATAAAGTGTTATTTAAGTTGTCATCATCGGGGAATAGCAATGAACAGGTGATGTGATAATCGAGACCGGGAAGTGAGGGAGTGAAAGTCTCAAATTCAAGAGTATCGGCAGCATCAGGGTCAATAGAAGCGATTGTAACTGTATCACCATATACAACATCAGAACCCTTAGTTATTATAAATTCCACATCTACATTTGTTTCAGCAGTGGCGCCAATATTTCTAACAGTTACTGTTGGTGTAAAGGCTTCAAGGGGAATGAGTTCTCCTGGTTCTAATATTGAAGAAACCGCAAGGTCATGAGCTCTGACGGGCCTTTTCCAATATATGGTCAAATTATCATGCACTAGTGCAGGCGTACCATTGTAGCAGTACTTCAGGTACCAGTTATTTGCCCCGCCACTCCCCTGAATTCCTATAGTGGAAGAATTTAGTAATCCAACCATGGTCATATAGCTCATAGCAATATCACCGTTGGGGTAAAGGATGACTTCCATGTTATAAGTACCTGTAGCACCGTAATGAATGATGTTTTCAAAGTGAATTACCGCATAGTCAGGGGTTGCGAGATACCTGACGGTACCTCCTGCACTCGCGTTAAGGTCATCCCAGAAAAAGGCTATAAGGTACGGTATTGAGGTATATGGTAGATCATAGTTAGAAAAACTTGTTAATGTCGAGGTTGATAGAAAGCCATTTGAGCTAAGATTGATGGAAGTAAGAGTCTGATCATAAAATGGGAATGGGAACGGAAGAGTTAACGTTGCAATGGCATCGTCACCTAGAGTGAGAACTGTGCCCCCAGAAGCATCTATCCAGATAAATTCTGGTCCTGTAGGATAATCGGAATCTTTGAAGGTATATCCATAGCCATCTGGTCCACCTGCGTGAACATTTGTAATTACAGTTATTGCATTTGAAGGCGCTGATTCATGTTGTGGAGTCTCGTTATCCACTGCAGTTGCGTAAGCTGTAACAGAACCCGGTGTAACAGCAACGGTATCGTAGAAAACTGTTCCCGGAGTGGTTAATGTTATAAAGTGATTGAATGCTCCATTTATATAAATGTTTATTCCTGCAAGGTCATCAAGGGGTGTTCCGTCCCTCTGGGCGGTAGGTGCAGCTCCAATAATTTCAATAGTATCCTCGGTCAATGCGTTTACTTGTGACAGTGTTGGTGATGCTGGCCATGGATCGCCACCTGCATATGCTGACGCATCAACGAAAATGCTGGTAGAATCATCAGCAAGCACGCATGTTCTTACAGGGTAGGTATAATAAACCCCGTCGGTTAGCCCATTGTCGGTATATGTTTCCAGACCCTGGGCGACTGAGTCAACTAAAACTGTTTCAGCTGGGTTGAGCTCAGAAGTTCTGTATATTTCAATTACAAACTCGGTGAGGGGTGTTCCGTCAACGCGCGTAGTGGGGTCGGTCCAGTTCAAAGTTATGGTTGTGGGAGTCGTATATTCAGAATAGGCAGTTAGGTTTGAAGGAGGAAGTGGGTCTCCGGGTTCCCCTTGCATTTGGACAATAGCTTCAATATTCCAGTTATAGCTAAGGCCCATTGTGTACATTTCCTGCCACCCACCACCAGCATAGTATATATAGTCACCCTTTGTTGTAATTGCTGGACCCATATCTACTGCAATCGGATATTGACCCGCTGCGTGCGTAATTTCAATTGATACCCAAATGTCGCTGCTTCCATCTATATTAACTGGATTAGAAAGGGTAATTTCGATCCAGCCAGAAGTTGGAGCAGTGTAAGGCTCGCTGGTTATGAGGCCACCGGGTGCTGCAGTTGTACCGGAGCCGTATATCTTTGCTTGGCCTGAATGGCTGACTGATTCATAGTGGTAAAACCTAACTTTTGTTAGTTTCCAGTTTGCATACGGAGACAATTCGGTTGGAGTAAGGCGGATAGCACCTTCGAAAGTTCCACCGGCAGTAAGTCCAATGGCATTATAGTTAATGTAATTATAGTAAAATAGGGTGTCCTCTGGTTGTTTTGCACCAAAATCCGCTGGATTTACAGCTATGGCTATACCTCTCCCCGCTGTGCTAAAGGGAGGTATAACTTCTTTTTCTGCACCTGCAGGTTTCCCTGCCTGCAATACTCCGAAGAGGAGTATTGCTACACTCAAAATACTCTTCATTTTTCCCTCCTATAAAATGTATGTAAATAGTACTCCATTTTCTGAAAAATGTCAAGTATTTAGAAATCCCTGATTTATCAATAGTTTTAGAGAAACATAAATGCTCAAATGAGGCATTAAGCGAATTTATGTTCGCATATAGAAAATATTTATTTTTTATTCAAATACTTGCTTGTCTTGATATCCTGTGGATAAAGACCCCTTCTACTGAGTTAAAATTAGACTGGGTTTGTTACTTTCGCTGTGCTGTTTCTTTATCAAGCATCATCAAGCAATGTTTGTGATCGCCTATCATTTCTAATTTGGCAAGCACCTCCGATGCGTTAGCTTCTTCTTCTACTTGTTCATTGACGAACCATTGAAGCATGGCAAAGGTGGCTCTGTCTTTTTCACTTTCTGCGATCTCTACAAGCTCATCAATTTTTGCTGTAATGTGTTTCTCATGATTTAGAACCGCCTCGAAAGCATCCTTAGGAGATTTCCATATAACTTGCGGTTCCTTGATTTCATAAAGCCTGATTTTTCCACCCCTATTGACAATGTAATTAAAGATTTTCTCTGCATGCCCAATTTCTTCGCGGTACTGCACGAATAACCAGTTTTTAAATCCCATTAAGTTTAATTCTGCAAAGTATCCTGCCATTGCAAGATATAGCATAGCAGAATACATCTCCTCATTAATTTGTCTGTTTAATGCATCTTCCATTTTTGTGGTGAGCATTTTAAACCTCCTTATTTGTTTAATATTAAACTAATTTTGTAATAATTCAAAACACTTTGCTTTTTCGGTTCTACAAAATTATAATTTTCTTATGAAAGATAGTTATGCTTGCGCACTGGAGTTTCATAAACACGGTGACTTTGATAAGGCTTTAGAATATTTCGAAAAAGCTATTCACGAGGAGCCCGATTCTCCTGAAATTTTTAGGGATTATGGCCTTTTGCTCATTGATGTTGAGCGATATGAAGAGGCCTTAGATGCTCTGAACAGATCTCTTACAATCAAAAGAGACCCATTTTCTCTTTTCTTGAAAGCGAAAGCCCTCTATAGCCTTGGAGACCTACAGCAATCAGAAGAGCTATTCCTTGAGGTCAAGCCGCTTCTTAAGGGTGCCGTTAATGTAAGTGCAGTACTGGGGGACCTTTACATTGATGCTGAAAATTACCCTCGGGCGATAGAGGAATATAAAGAATCTATAGGTGAGGACCCTTTTAGCCCCCATCTTTACAATAACCTTGCTCTAAGTTATTTTCAAAACGGTGAGCTTGATAAGGCGATTGAAACCATTCGTACTGCTATTTCAATAGATCCTGATAATGCAGAGCTTTATGATAACCTTGGGGTGATGCTGTATGAGGCAGGGGAAAAAAGCGAAAGCATTGAGGCGCTTTCTAAAGCAATCGAGCTTGATCCAGATTTCTCACAAGCACATTGTGACCTCTGTCTTGTCTATTATGACTTAGAGCATCTCGAGGAGGCGGCTGAGGAGATTAGAAAAGCTATCGCCTTGGCTCCAGATGATCCTGTATACCGTGCTATTTTGAGTAACATATTTCTTAAGATGGGGAAAATTGAAGAGGCGAAGCATGAAATGGATAAGTTGAAAGACCTGTTAAAGCCTGATGAATAAAAGGGATGAGTTAGAAAATTTACTGAAATCATTACTTGAAAAATCTGCAGCGGATCGATCTTTTAAACTTGAAAATATAGAAGAGGGACCAGGTTTTCTTATCCTCCAGACATTTACGGAGTCCCATTATAGGGGAGTGACTCTTCCCGGTGAACTTTTCTTGCCCGATGTAAAGTTTGATAAGGAATTTTGGAATACACTTGTAGAGATAAATTCTCCTCATTTTGAAAAGATCGTTTTTTTGGATCTCGAGACACGCGGACTTTCTAGAAACGAACCTATTTTTATCGCTGGACTATTATTCCCTCGGGAGGATGGTTCTGAAGTAAGTCAATTTGTTGCAAAAACCGCAAAGAAGGAGAAGTTACTATTGCAGTGGGTTATGGAGAAAATAGAAAATTATGCAGTTTTTACTTATAATGGAAAGGCTTTTGACATACCGTTCATTAAATACAGGTGTGAATTCCACGGTCTTGATTATATAGATCCAAAGCTTCACTTTGACCTCCTTCCTTATTCAAGGTATATTTGGAAAGAAACGTTTAATTCGAAAGCTTTAAAGGTTCTTGAATGCAATGTTATGGATTACAACAGGGAGTTTGATGTACCTTCATTTATAGTTCCAGATATTATTAAACGGTATAGAACTACCGGGGATAAAAGGTATCTTGAAATTGTTGTTCGGCACAATTTATATGATTTGATAGCTACTTTGAAACTACTTGAAAAAATATCTTTTTTACTGATGAACTCTTTTCTATAAGATTTGGGCCCTTTGAAGATCCCTTGGTTATTTGGTATTATTTCAGCTATTGGCTTATAATTAATGTATGAGGAATTTTAAGTTTTATAGGCTTGAAATTCCGGAGGTTTTGCTTGTAGAACCCAAGGTTTTCGAGGATGAGAGAGGTTATTTTTTGGAAGTTTACAGACACGATTATTTTTCAGAGGTACTTGGTGTTAGCTTTGTTCAGGAGAATCTTTCTTTCTCGAAGAAAGGTGTTCTCAGGGGGCTTCATTTTCAAAAGAGAGTAGCGGGACAGGCAAAGCTGGTGCAGGTACTTGAGGGTGAAATTTTCGATGTTGCTGTAAATATAAAAAAAGGCTCGCCAGACTTTGGAAAATGGGTAGGAGTAGTCCTCTCCAGTGGAAATAAACTTCAATTGTATATCCCTGAAGGGTTTGCTCACGGTTTTTGTGTACTTAGCAATTCTGCACTCGTGCTGTACAGAATTTCTTCGTATTATGACCCTGATAACGAGAGGGGAATAATCTGGAATGATCCCGATATTGGAATTGAATGGCCAGTTAGTGACCCAATGTTATCGACAAAAGATAGAAATTTACCTCCATTAAAGGATGCAGATATAGACTTCCTATATCACGTGAAATGAGATTTCTTATTTTTGGTTCGAGGGGTCAGTTGGGTAGAGAGTTAACTATAGAGGTCATTCGAAGGGGGTTTTGTTGCACTTCTTTGTCTCGCGAAGAGGCCGATGTTACAGATCATCAAAAGGTACGTGATATTGTAAAGAGCATAAGTCCGGATATAATCATCAACGCAACTGCATACAATGATGTGGATCAGGCAGAGCTTGAGCCAGATAAAGCTTTTGCAGTGAACTCACATGCTGTAAGGAACCTTGCAAAGTGTGCTGAAGAAGTCAAGGCAATCTTAGTTCACTTTAGCTCGGACTATGTTTTTGATGGGAAAAAGGGAAGTCCGTATACTACATTAGATGAGCCTCACCCTATAAATGTATATGGGAAAAGTAAACTCGAGGGTGAGCAACATGTAATAGAGATTATGCGTAGGTGCTTTATTGTCAGAGTAAGCTGGCTATTTGGATTTGGTAAGGCAAACTTTCCCTTGAAACTTTTAGAGATGGCAAAGAAACAAAAAACTATTAAAGTTGCTATAGATCAGATAAATTCACCGACCTACACAGTTGATGCCGCCAAGGGCGTGATGGAACTGATCTTAAAAGGTAAGTTTGGTTTGTATCATGTTGTAAATAAGGGTTATTGTAGTAGGTTTGAGTGGGCTCAGGAGATTTTACGATTGATAAAGTGGCCGGGTGAAATTCAACCTGGAAAGATGGAAGACTTCCCTGGCATTGCAAAAAGACCTCGGTTTACTGCTCTTGATACAACAAAGTTCGAACGAGAGACAGGTTTTTTTCTGCCAAGCTGGAGAGACGCTGTGGAGCGGTTTTTGTGCGAGCTTGGGGAGGGTGGTGATGCTGTTTGACATGGATATTTCAAAAATCCTTGGGCGAGAGGAATTCCTCTTTCGGGAAGAAGTTGAAAAGTATGGAGAACTGATTAGGGATATAGTAAGGCGATCTTCTTTCTTGGTTCTGGGTGGAGCTGGCAGCGTAGGCCAACAAGTTGTTAAAGAACTAATAAAGTATACCCCTCCAAAATTACATATTGTAGACTTGAACGAAAATAATCTTGTGGAGCTGGTCCGAGATGTACGGAGTTCTGATTTAGAAAGTTCAGTGGAATTCAAAACCTTTGTATTGGATATTTCCTCAAGGGAATTTGAAGAATATTTTAGAAACGAGACTCCTTTTGACTATATTATGAATCTTTCTGCTCTGAAACATGTGAGAAGTGAGAAAGATCCATACACTCTGATGAGGATGGTTCAGGTTAACGTTATAAATGTCAATCAGCTGATGGAACTTGCAGTTGACAAAGGATGTAAAAGATTCTTTTCAGTTTCCACTGACAAGGCAGTTAATCCTGTTAATTTAATGGGTGCAACAAAGCGGATCATGGAACTTTTATTAAAATCAAAAATGGATGCGATTAGTGTCTCATCCTCGAGATTTGTAAATGTTGCCTTTTCAGAAGGTAGCCTCCTTTGGGGATTTTTAAAAAGGCTTGAAAAGGATCAACCTTTAGCAGCGCCAGAGGGTATCAGCAGATATTTTATTACGCCTGAGGAGGCAGGTGCTCTATGTGCCATCGCAGCACTGCTTTCGAAAAGTGGTGATATATTTATTCCTAAGATGCAGGAGACACTAGAGCCACTATGTATGGTGGATATTGCCTGTCGTCTGCTTAATTATGCTGGATTTGAGCCATATTTAACGCATGATGGCGCTGAGGCTAAAAGGAAATTGCAGTTTTTGAAATCTCAAGGCAAATGGCCAGTCTACATTACGCCTGCAGATACTACGGGTGAAAAGGAACTTGAGGAGTTGTATTATCCTGCTGAAATTCCTGACTTCAACAAGTTTAACAATATCGGTGTTGTTAATTTAGGTAAAGTGGGTCCAGAAAGGTACGATGTTGCGCGTTTTATTGATGGGATTAAAATACTTTTAGATAGGGGAGGGTGGTCAAGAGAAGAGATTTCCAGGTTAGCAAAAAGGGTCATACCCGAATTTGTCCATAGAGATACGGGGACCTTCCTTGATGATAGAATGTAATTAGCCTATACTAGATGGTCAATAAGGATTCTGAAACCAATGAGTAATAGTATTATGCCACCCGCAGTCTGGGTAAATCGCAATTTTTTGAACCTGAAGGAAAACCTCGATCCAACGAATAGACCGGTAAAGCTTATTGTAAAGGTGAGTAAGAAGAAGATAAACGTGAAGAGTATCCATTGCTTTATCAAGATATAAGATACGACACCGATGGCAAGGGCATCTATACTCACTGCACTTGCAACACCAATGAGCATTTTAGGATCTTTCGAGAACCCGGCATATTCAGGTTTTATGCTTCTAATATCTTCAACTATCATGTGCACACCAATCACAAGGAGTAGAAAAAAGGCAACCCAGTGGTCAAAGGTCTGGATGATGCTGCTTGAAAGGTCGCCCAACAGATATCCAGCGAGGAAAAAGATTGAGTGAAAAAGTCCAAAGACTAAGCCTATAATTGAAAATCTCTTATTACTGGAAGATTTTAAGACTAACCCTTCCGTAAGTGATACTGTAAAACAATCAAGGTTTAGAGACAGCATGATGAGGAAGACATATAAGGCTTTGTTCATATAGAGTTTCTTAATGCATCTTTCAGAACTGATGATACATACACAACCTCCGATTCCGTCAAGTCACCATAAAATGGCAGAGAAAGTACCGAAGAAGCCACTGAATCAGCAATGTTAAGCTCCTCCAAGTGGGTATTCCTTATGAGATTATCATAAAGGTTAAGTCTGAATATTACAGGGTAAAATACTTTTGTTGGAATGCCTCTATTCATAAGGATTTGAATCAATTTACTTCTGTCAATCTTGCGGTCCAACTGTACCACTACACTATACCATGCTGTTTCAGTATCTTTACGCCCATTTATCAATTTCAATTCTCCTATATCAGAGAGTCCCTTTTCATACATTTCATAAACTGCATTCCTTTTCCCTAACATTTCGTTAATTCTTATCATTTGGCCCACACCAACAGCACTAGATAACTCGTCGAGGTTATAATTGAACCCGCCCATTATAGTTTGATATTCTATATATTCTTTAGGTATACCGTGATACCTTAGCATATCAGCTTTTTTGTATTCGTCCTCAGTTTTGAAAACTAGCCCCCCGCCTTCTCCCACGTTAATCTGTCCATAACGGGTGAAGCTGAATACCCCGACATCACTAGCCACTCCTGTCATTAAACTATTTCCGTTTATAATGTATTTACTTCCGAAGCTTTCCCAGCATGCTTCGATTACTTTAAGGTTAAATTCCTCTTTTATTTCTAAAAATTCTTCCATTGAAGCTGGAATGCCATAAAGGTGGTAGATCACAATCCCTTTGAGAAGACGTCCAGTTTCTTTGTTTTTTAATCCTTCTTCAGAGTTTACGTAATCTCTCTTAATAACTTCTCTTACCTTGTTCGGATCTAAGGAAAGGTTCTCAGGATCAATGTCTACCATCTTCATTCCAACATTCTCGATCAAGAGAATGTTAGGAACACCTATGTGAACCATTGGGGATATTATGACTTCATCATCTTCTCCCCACCCCATTACTTTTATTGCAATATGCAAAGCTGAAGTTCCACTGGATGTAGCCAAGAAGTATGGTGCATTTAGGAATTTCAGGATTGCTTCCTCGAACCTGTACACAAAAGGACCAACAGTTAAAAGCTTTGATTCAATGACGTTCTCAAGGAGATTTTTTTCCAATTCTGTAACATCAGCTTTATAAAAACTCACTCTATCCATATTGCCTCCCTGAAGTTTTGATCACATCGATTAAAGTATCAAGCTCTGCGAAAGTATTATAGAAATGTGGAGAAATTCTAATGTACCCATTCCTTAGAGAAGTTTTGATTTTTTCCTGCTCCAGAGTTCTATAAAGTTTTTCAGAATTGATATTAGGTAGTCTGAAGGTAAGTATTCCCGCTCTCTGTTCTTGTTTTTTAGGTGTCAGTTGTAAGACCCATGGCAGCTCCTCCTCCAGGTAATCTATAAGTGATGCTACACGAAGGGATATGTTTTCAATCCCTATGTCTAAGAGTATGTCTAAGTTACCTCCAAGGTACGATAATCCCCAGTAGTTTTTCGTGCCTGTTTCGAAAATCCTCGCATCAGGAAATGGCTCAGGAAGATTTGAGAAATCAGTAAAACCTTCCCAAGGGCAGGAGAGCCAGCCAACAAAACCGATATTTAGATCTGCATAAGCATTCTCATCGATATACATTATGCCAACTCCTTGGGGTCCCATAAGCCACTTGGAAGCTCCGCAAACCAAAAAGTCCACGGCGTAATGTTTAGGATAGAGGGGTGCTGAACCGAGCCCCTGTATTGCATCTAATAAGACGTAAAAGGAGTGTTTTTGCTTTAACGTTAAAATTTCGTTAAGGTCAATTCTTTCTCCAGTAAAATAGTTTACCCACTCAAGGGCTATAAGCTTTGTATTTGAAGATATGGCTTCCTTTAAACCAGAGAGTGGGACTTCGATGACTTTAATACCGTATCGATTGTATAAGAGCGGGTACTTGAGGGCTGGGAAAGAGTTTTTAAGAACGAGGATCTCATCTCCCGGAGACCATTTTATTGACTCAATTATCAGGTTTATTCCAATAGAAGTATTTTGAACAAAGGCAATTTCATTACTCTTTACTTTAATAAGTTGGGCGATTTTACTTCTTAAGCTTTCAGAAATAGCCTGAAGATAATCCCAGTTTGCATCTCCCTCGTTTTTGAGAACTTCAAGATAATCTGATGCTTTTTGAAGTGAATACAGATTTAACGGTGATGTACTTGCATGGTTTAAGTACACGTATTTTGACGTGATAGGGAAATATTTTCTATACTCTTCAAACTTACTCAATTTAACAGGTGTGCACCCGGGGGGATTTGAACCCCCAACCTTCCCCTCCGGAGGGGGACGCTCTATCCAGTTGAGCTACGGGTGCGTTAAAGGAGCACATGTTCTATCTTTATAATCTTTCCATTTACAATCTCGAGGATGCCATATGACCTTTGTGGAGCAAATATCGTATCGGTAGGGGAACCTGGGTTGAACAGAGTAACTCCATTTACTTCACTCTTAAAGGGTTTATGTGAATGTCCAAAAATAATTAGGTTCAGCTCCTCATATTTTGAGAACTTTTCAAATACTTTTTGATCTATCCCCCATGCAGCTCCAATCCCATGATAGAGGGCAATTTTAACACCTTCAATGGAAAAGATTGCAGTCTCCGGAAGGACTTCATACAGCTTATCATCGTCCATATTACCTCTTACTGCGTAGATATTTTTGAGACTTTTAAGTTCATCAAAGAACGCATAAGATGTGAAGTCTCCGGCATGGATAATAATATCTATACTCTTTATCTCATCTATAACGCGATTTGGTAAAGCTTTGGCTCTATGCGGTATATGGGTGTCAGCAAGGATTAGAGCCCTCATGATTTGCTACTTCTTTTTATGCCTATCTCTCTTTCTTCTTTTCTTTAGTTTATGTCGTTTTATCTTTCTTCTTTTCCTCTTCCTTCCGCAGGGCATTACTCATCCTCCTTTAATTCCTTCACGAGTTTTGAAGGTTTGAAGGAAATTACCTTCCTTGGTGGGATATGAATTATTTCCTTTGTCTTAGGATTTCTACCCACCCTTCCTTTCCTCTGCTTTACATCAAAAACACCGAATCCCCTGAGTTCAATTCTTTCCTCTCTTAATAGAGCGTTTCTTACAGAGTCAAGAAACAAATTTACTACCAATTGTATGTCTTTTTTAGGTAATCCCGTCTGCTGATAAATCTCATCTACTATATCCTGTTTCCTCATCGGAACCTCCTGTTGAGCAAGTTGCAAAATTATAAGGAAATTCGCTTACAAATTCAATTTAAGCCCTCTTTACACTACCTTCTTTATAAAATGGCATCTTAACAACCTCAGCTGCAACTTTTTTCCCCCTTATTTCAACAAATATTATTGTTCCAGCTTTTCCGAAGTCCTTACTTACGTATCCTATGCCTATCGGTACATTTAGGCAGGGTGAGAGGTTTCCGCTGGTTACCACACCTATTTGATTTCCACTTTCGTCGAAAATCTTATAACCGTGCCTTGGTATGTATCCTGGTTCTTTTACGATAAAGCCTACTCTTCTCCTCTGAGGTCCGGAGGCTTCTATTTGAAGAAGAGCTGTTTTACCAATGAAGTCTGGTTTTTCCAGCTTTGTAATCCATTTGAGCCCCGCTTCAATCAAGTTTGTAGATTCATCAATGTCGTTTCCATAGAGACAAAAGCCCATTTCGAGGCGCAAAGAGTCTCTTGCCCCAAGCCCAGCTGGTTTAACAAGAGGAAAGTCGAGTAGCGCTTCAAATATTTTCTGAATATGCTCAGAATCAGTGTAAATTTCAAAACCATCTTCCCCAGTATAACCAGTTCGGGAAACGAGTGCTTTTTTACCGAGTATATCAATTCTTGCTGCCCAATAGTATTTGATTTTAGAAAGGTCCGCATCAGTCAACTTTTGAAGAGTTTCTTCAGCATTGGGTCCTTGAAGTGCGATTTCCCCAACTTCGTAAGAGATATTTGATATTTCAACATTTCCTCTTTTGTGATTCTGTATCCAAGTGAAATCCTTCTCAATGTTGGAAGCGTTTACTACAAGCACGAAACGGTCTTCTAAACGATACACAAGTAGATCATCAACAATAGTCCCTCTTTCAGTAGTTAAAGCAGAGTACTGCACCTCCATAACTTCGAGCTTTGATGGATCATTTGAGGTGATGTAAGAAACAAAATCAAGAGAATCTGCGCCTTTGATGACTATCTCGCCCATGTGGGATACATCAAACATTCCGGCATGTTTTCTCACCCAAAGATGTTCTTCAATGATTGAGGTGTACTGAAGCGGCATCTCAAAGCCAGCAAATGGAACGATTTTTGCTCCCAGCTTTAAGTGCTTTTCGTAAAGTGGTGTTTTTCTGGGCATTTAAGCCTCCTTTGGTTAAATTATAAATTGTTGCATGTATATTTTCAAACTTTGACTTTTCCGAAACTGTGTGTTATGATAATATCACGATGCTTGAAAAAATAGTGGTAGGAGAGGTAGATAGTGTAACTTTTTTGATAGATTTCTGCAATTTCATCTTTGAGCTTTTATCAGAAATTCTTGGAAATAAAGCATATGGGATTATGCTTACGAAACCCAGCGGAAGGACTGTCCATGTATTGGTTCACAATATTAGTGACGTTGAATTGGATACTATCGTGAAGGCTCTTGAGGACGTGGTTTCAGCTACCGAAGCTCCACTTGAAATTGGTAAATTTAAAGTAATGCCTATTAGCGGTAATCTAAGTAATTATGGATATATGTTTGTTTCTGACCTATCAGAACATGAAACTTATCTTGTTGAAAAAACTTGTGCTGTTCTCTCAAAATTTACCGAATTATTGGGCACTGTGGACTTCTATGTTATTGATCCCAGTACTGGGTTGCCGGGTAAAAAGTACCTGGAAAACAGGATTGATGAGCAAATCCAGAGAAAAATCAGATACGGAGAAAATTTTTCTCTTATAGTTATGAAACTTGAAAACTACGATGAGGTTTTGAAAAACCGCTCAGAGGAATCTGCCGAAGCACTTATGCGTGAAATCGCAAGATTTCTGCTTAAAATTAAGAGGAAGAGCGATATCATCTCGAGGTTGGATGTTGACAAATTCGCAATATTAGTCCCACATACTACGGCGAGTGGAACAGAGAGTTTTGTTGAAAGGCTTCAGTCTACTATGGATTTTGAGACTTTTCATGTTAACAACGAGAATATCACTTGTAACTTTCAAATCGGCTTTATAAATTCTGAGAATTGTAATTTCCTTGAACATGATGAAATTTTGCTGAATGCAATGATAAATCTTGGAGGCAAAACCAAGCAGTCGCAACAGAAACAAAGTGAGTTCTCCTTTGAAATAGTCGGAGATTCTGAAAAAATAAGGGAATGTAAACGAGAGATTCTGATTGCAGCTCAGACAGATATGACTGTTCTGGTCCTTGGTGAGACTGGAACGGGGAAAGAACTCGTAGCAAAAAAGATCCACGAACTTAGTGCTCGAAGAGAGAAACCTTTTTTGATAATAGATTGTGCTTCTATCCCTGAATCACTCTTAGAGTCTGAGCTTTTTGGATATGAAAAGGGCGCCTTCACGGGAGCTACTTCTCGAAAAATAGGGTTGTTTGAATCTGCTGAAGGTGGTACAGTGTTTCTTGATGAAATTGAGGCAACGGCCCCTAGCATGCAGGCAAAACTACTTAGAGCCATTGAAGAAAAAGTAATTAGACGAGTTGGTGGAACGGAGTTCATTCCAATTAACGTAAGAATCATATCTGCATCTAACATTGATCTTGAAGAAGCCGTTAAGAAAGGGGATTTTAGAAAAGACCTCTACTATAGAATCTCTGGTATGACTATAAAATTGCCTCCACTTAGGGAACGCAAGTCTGACATACCTCAGCTCGTAACGTACTTTGTAAAAAAGTATTCTATAGAACAGGGGAAAATTATAAAGGGAGTAGCCCCAGCTGTTTTTGAGGCATTCCAATCTTATGATTGGCCAGGAAACGTAAGAGAGCTTGAAAAGGAAATCGAACGACTCATCGCTTATACTGAAGATGGCAGCTATATTACAGAAGACGATGTTTCTAATAAGATTCTCCCTTTTATGAAGCATACTTTTACCCTTAATGAGCTTGTTGAAAACTATGAAAAGAATATACTCATAGACGCACTAATAAATTGTAACTGGAATGAGAGTAAAGCTGCAAAGATGCTTGGAATATCGAGGACCTCGCTCATATCCAAGATAAAGAAGTATTACTTGAGAAAGCCATCAGGGTCATATTCAAAGAACTAAAGGAGAGTCCAGTTTTAAAGTAAAGGTTTTCTTTGAAACTTTTTTGAGTTTTACCATTAAAATTTAGCATTGGGAGGTGTTATGTTAAACGTCTGGAAAAAAACAAAAGATTTGGAGACTAAAATAGATCAGTACCTTGACTTTTTTATTGAAGCTTCTTTATGCTTCCGCGAGGGCCTTTCCCTATATATTAAGAATAACTTTGTTAAATTTGAGGAGAAGACTCAAAGGGTAGATACGCTTGAGAGTACAGGAGACGCATTTCGGAGAGAGATTGAAAATGTTATATATACAGAGCTTTTAATACCCGAATCCCGTGGAGATGTTCTTGCAATAATTGAGAATGCCGATTCGGTGTTAAATAAGATCAGCGAGGTTATGACAGAATTTTCAATTCAAAAACCGTTTATCCCCGATTTTATGGGTGAGCCATTTGTGGTTCTCCTTGATGCTACTGATCGGTGCGTACAGGAAATGATTTTTTCAACTCGTATGTATTTCAAAAACTTACAAGAGGTGAGAGATCATATTATTGCAGTAATGCATTATGAACATGAATGTGATGATGTCGGCAATGAAATGAAAAGAGCGATTTTTTCAGATAATTCCCTTGACCTATGTCATAAGCTTCAAACTGCAAACTTCGTGAAAATGGTTCAAGAGGTTTCAGATAAAGCCGAAGATGTGTGCGATCGACTTTCTATTTATGTAATTAAAAGGATGGCATGAACTTTATCTTCCTCTTAGGTGGGCTAGTCCTGGGCTGGGCATTAGGTGCTAACAATACTGCCGATATATTTGGAACGGCCGTAGGAACAAAGATGGTGAAGCTCAGGACGGCTCTTGTTGTAGCATCGATTTTTGTAATACTCGGTGCAATCCTTCAAGGCTCTGAAACGACAAGAAGTATAGGTGAACTTGGAAAGATAAACGCTATTGGGGGCTCATTTACTGTATGTCTCGCTACAGGACTTACTGTGATATGGATGACTCGCGCTGGGTTCCTTGTATCCATTACACAAGCATTAGTTGGAGGTATTGTAGGGTGGACGATTTTTTCTGGGGATTTCTTAAATGTGGACTCCCTTGGTCAAATCCTTAAGGCATGGGTAATTGCCCCGTTTATTGCATTTATTCTTGCTTTTATTATTTATAAAGTATTTCAATCATCAATAAACAATATGCGTGCCAACCTCTTTACTATTGACTATGTTTATAGATTAGGATTTCTCTTACTGGGTGCCCTTGGAGCTTTTAGTTTCGGGGCAAATAACATTGCAAACATTGTAGGTGTATATATTTTTTCGAATCCTCTCAAAAATCTTAGCTTATTCGGAGTGGAAATATCTGCTCTCCATCTCCTACTATTTGTTGGCTCCCTTTCTATTGCACTTGGAATCTTAACAGGTTCGAAAAAGGTGATAGAAACAGTGGGTAGTAAAATACTGAAGCTCTCGCCCCTTGCCGGTCTTGTAGTAGTCCTTACTGAGACTTTAGTATTGCTTCTCTTTTCATCAAACACTATAAGAAGCTTACTAAGACTGATGCACCTTCCGGCACTTCCATTGGTCCCAATTTCCAGTTCTCAAGTGGTTATAGGGGCTATGATGGGCATTGGTGTTGCAAGGGGGGCTGGTAGGCTTGTAAACTTTGGGGTGTTGAAAAATATAATTTTAGCATGGATTATAACACCTTTGGCAGCAGGTTTTTTGTCTCTTGTTATGTTATATTTTGCGCAGAATGTCTTTCAAGTGACTGTTCGGTATCCCATAAGATATGTGTTAGATAACGCTGCAATGGAAAAACTGGAACGTGCAGGCATACCTATTACTGCACTACATGAATTCTCGGGAAAAGTTTTTCCCAATGGCCGGACTTTTAAGATGGAAATTCAAAAAAAGGGGCATTATAGGAGCAAAGAAATTAATAAGATTATAGAAATCGCACGGGTTGATTCCATAGTAGTAGATTCATTAAAGCTCAATGAAATTCCCAAAAAGTGGTTCACAGAGGGGGAGCTTAAGGAATTCAAAAAGCTTCATGGTCGTACGTATGTACACTCCTGGCAATTTTATGAGGAGTTATTAAATAACGAGGCTTTTATGGTTGATACGTCACGTCTTGAGGAGGTTCAGGCTTTCTCGAAAAAAATGGAGCTGTTAATTTTCTTGTTCAAGCATTCTTACCAATAATTTGATGTAATATAGCCTTGGGCTTAATATTGTAAAATGGAACTTGTACCTCTATTAGTGATTTTATGTTTTACATTTTACCTCCTCTATTTGAGTAGCTCTAATAGAGTTTTCTTAGTAGAGCGTATAGTCAGTCTTTTTATCTCTGCGGTTTTTCTTTTACTATTTCTAAGTATAATAAGTTTTTCTCCAGATAGTGAGCTTGCGAACCTTGGGGGTAAGATTGGAAACAGTGCTGCGAAATTTTTTATCGGCACTCTTGGCTATATATTGTCGATATACCTTTGCCTGATGTTAATTATATATGGCTTCCTTATTTTTATTAATAAATCACGAAAGAGGTTTTTAATTGAGCTTTGCGCGGTTTTTGTCATGTTATTTTCTATTTCTATATTTTTAGATCCTCCTCTTTCGGGCAAACTCCCACAGGAAATTTCTGCACTTCTCATGAATAATATTGGCATTGCGGGGAAAGTTATATTCTCTGTAGTTCTTTTAGGAATTGCAATTTTGATTGTGGAATTGCCTAAACTTTCGAAAAAGGGCAAGGTAAAAGGCGAAGTGAAGGAGTCTCCTGAGTATCTTCAACGTGAAAAGCAACCTCAAGAAAAAGAGGGGAGTACACCGGCAAACCAGAAAATTAGTAAAAAGATAATCGCCAGTTTATCTCAATACGGAAAGGATTATATTAACCCTTTGTCGCTGATAAATCTCCTCAAGATTCCAGAACTATCTGATGTTGTTGAATCAAAACAGGAGCTGGAGAAAAATAAAGCACAAATTGAAGAAAAATTGAGAGAATTTGGAATTGAGGGCAAAGTAGTGAACTATTACCCAGGTCCTGTAGTTACCAGATATGAATACGAGCCCGCACCGGGCGTGAAACTGTCGAGAATATCTGCGTTGTCCGATGATATAGCGCTCAGAATGAGGTCTAACGCCATACGGATTGTTGCACCTTTACCTAATAAAGGACTTGTAGGTTTTGAAATACCTAATAAATACAGGAAAACCGTCTATCTGCGCTCACTGGTTGAAAGGGACGAGTTTTTAAACCTGGATTCTCCTCTTGCTTTTGCTCTGGGAGTTGATACTGCTGGGAATCCCGTCTATGCAGATCTTACAAGTATGCCGCATCTCTTGATTGCAGGTTCTACGGGGAGTGGGAAATCTGTATGTATTAATACGATAATAACTAGCATTATCTTCAGAAACCAACCCGAGAAAGTACGTTTTATTTTGATTGACCCCAAGAGGATTGAGCTTTCGCTTTATGAAGGGATTCCACACCTTTTACTGCCTGTAGTGAAAGACAGAAAGCTGGCTGTAGACGTACTAAAGAAGGCTGTTAAATGGATGGACTACAGGTATAAACTCTTTGCAAGGGAAGGAGCAAGAGACATTGAAAGTTACAATGAAAAAATCCGTAATTCTGGCGGAGAACCAATCCCATATATCGTAATAATTATAGATGAGTTTGCGGATCTCATTATTACAACTGGTAGAGAAATTGAAGAACCCCTTGCGAGGCTTGCCCAAATGGCAAGGGCTGTTGGTATACACCTTGTAGTTGCAACTCAGAGGCCCTCTGTGGATGTAATTACGGGTATGATAAAGGCGAACTTCCCCGTAAGGATAGCGTTTAAAGTTCCGAGTAGAGTTGATTCAAAAACTATTCTTGATGAAAAGGGTGCAGAAAAGCTCCTTGGGAGAGGTGATATGCTTTTCATTCCACCTGGTACTTCAGAGCTTTTGCGATTACATGGGCCTTTAATTTCCGAGGAAGAAACGAAGAAAATCTCGAGGGCTCTTGTAAAGAATTACCTTCTCCAGATTTTTAATGCTTTCTTTGGTGAATTTTCTGGTAACTTGGATAATTTGATTGATGAGTTTATGGACGAGAATCTCTTTATGCCCCTCATAAGGATGGATGAACCAGGGTTTGAAGAGCTTGAGGCGAGAGCTCAAGAGTTTTTAGGCGATGCGTTGGAGAACAACGCAGAGTTGATAAAGAGTAAGATCGCGCAAATACGTGAATGTTACTATAGAAAAATTCCTGAGATGACTGAGATACCTTTAGGTCAGCCAGAAGAGAAGATGGAAATCAGGGAAGGGGACTGGGACCCTATGTTAGAGGAGGCAGCGAAGGCCGTTGTCCTTGAAGGGAAAGCCTCAGCCACATTGCTTCAAAGGCGGCTTAAGCTTGGGTTTGCTCGCGCTGCAAGGGTAATAGATCAACTGGAACAGATAGGAATAATAGGACCACAGGAGGGTACAAAACCGCGGAAGGTACTGATTAAACTTGATGACCTTGACAGGATCTTCAAGAATAAAGGATAGTTTGGACAATATGGATATAGATTTGATAATTTTGACGGGTGATATGTGGAATCTTGTAAACATTGGAATGAGGGTTTAAGAAAGAGCGTTTGTGTTTAATGATCGTTATAGAATTTTTGTCAGAAGTTGTGAGGCAATGGTTTTAGGAGGTGATTTGTAGATATGTTAAACAAGTCGGAAATTCTAAAAGTTGCAGCTTCTATAGAAGAAGCAGGTATAGAATTTTATCGTGAGGCCAAATCGAAAGTTTCAGAAGAAATGAAGGAAGTGTTTGATTTCCTTATAAAGGAAGAAATGAAGCATAGAGAGTTGTTTGAGGAAATGCTCAGAGGTACAAGAGACTTTACTATTGCCCACCAACTTACCCCGGAAGATTATGACGCATATGTAAAAGCCATTGGCTACAGTGCTGTATTTAAAAAGGAAGAATTAGAATTAAAGATGAATAATGCAAAAGACATAATCACTTTTGCCATCGAGATGGAGAAGAGGTCTATAGATTATTATACCTTCTTGAAAAAAATGGTTTCTCCCGAAGACCATCCCCTAATCAATCAACTTATTAAAGAAGAGCAGAATCATTACGCGCAGCTTTCCTCAGTCCTTGAAAAGATGAATAAGTGATTATAAGTGGGAGCACTTTAACTCGTTACAGCACAGGCTATTTCTTTGAATTCTGAAGCAGTTTCTTTATAATAACAGTGATGAAGAAATATCTCATAACGAGTGCTTTGCCTTATGCAAATGGCCCTTTACATATAGGTCATATTGCGGGTGCTTATTTGCCTGCTGATATTTATACAAGATACCGTAAACTTAAAGGAGATTACGTAATCCACGTTTGCGGTACTGATGAGCACGGCGTCGCGATAACCATAAAAGCAGATAGAGAGGGGAAATCACCCCGAGAAATAGTTGACTTTTACCACAAAAATGTCAAAGAGAGCTTTGATGGACTCAACATCTGTTTTGATAACTTCTCCCGCACGTCTCTACCTCTACATCACAAGGTATCACAAGAGTTTTTCTTAAGGATATATGAGAAGGGATACATTTACAGAAAAGAGATTGAGCAACTTTACTGTGCAAACTGCAATAGATTTCTTCCTGATAGGTATGTAGAAGGGACATGCCCTTTCTGCGGATATGACAGGGCAAGAGGTGATCAGTGTGAACAATGTGGTAGGTGGCTCGAGCCAAAGGAGCTTATAAACCCTTTTTGTACCATTTGTGGGCATAGACCTATTGTAAAGACTTCTTTCCACTATTACTTTAAGCTTAAAGACTTTGAGAAGCCCTTATACGACTGGCTTTCCTCGAAGGCATACTGGAAGGAGAACGTGCTAAACCAGGCACTTTCATGGGTTCGAGATGGGCTGGAGGACAGAGCGATAACTAGGGACCTTCCATGGGGCGTTCCTGTGCCTCTCGAGGAAGCAGCTGGTAAGGTACTTTACGTGTGGTTTGATGCGCCCATCGGATACATTTCCTCAACTATAGAATGGGCAAATAAAGTGGGTAAGCCCGACGAGTGGAAGAACTTCTGGCTCGACCCTGATACAAAGATAATACATTTTATTGGCAAAGATAACATTGTATTTCATACTTTAATCTGGCCAGCCATGTTGATGGCGCATGGTGAATATACCTTGCCTGATAACGTTCCTGCCAATGAATTCTTAAATCTAATGGGTTCAAAATTATCCACATCGAGGAATTGGGCAATTTGGATCCCTGATCTACTTTCGAAATACCCTTCTGATTATATTAGATATGGTTTATCCCATGTAATCCCTGAAACTAAAGATTCGGACTTTTCATTTGAGGAATTCAAAACCAGAATTAACAGTGAACTTGTAAACAATTTGGGCAACTTCGTAAATAGGACACTAACGTTTATCAAAAACTACATCGGTTTAGTCCGTCATAATCTCGTCGGTTTTAGAGATCAAGATCTTGAAATTATCAGTGAAATTGAAAACTTTCCACAGCAGGTTGGGAACCATCTCGAGAATTTCGAGTTTAGAAAGGCATTAAAAGAAATTATGGCATTTTCCCAGAAGGGTAATCAGTACTTCGACTATGAGAAACCTTGGAGTACGAGGAAAGTTGATAAGGAAAAAACTGAAAGGACTCTTTACCTTTGTGCTTCAATGGTTAAAGCCCTTTCAATAATAATTGAGCCATATTTACCTGATTCGGCGCGAAGAATAAGGAATATGCTAGGATTCTCTGATCAAGAGTTAAAGTGGGAAGATGCTGGAAAGTGGACCTTCGATCGGGATATGGAGTTGAGTAAAATAGAGGTTCTTTATAAAAAGTTGGATGAGTCATCCAATGAGAGGGTGATGATTTTAGATGAAAATAAGCGTGAGGAGAGGGCTATGGACTATGTTAGTTATGAAGAGTTTATGAAAATGGACATTAGGATTGGCGAAATCGTTGCGGTTGAGGAGATACCCGGTACTGATAAGCTCTATAAGCTTGAAGTAGATCTTGGGGATCACATTGCTACTCTCGTTGCGGGGATTAAGAGTGCATATAGTAAAGAGGAACTTCTCCATCGTAAAGTTCCAGTGCTTGTAAACCTTGAACCAAGAGTACTAAGAGGTGTCACTTCGAACGGTATGATCCTCGCCTGTGATGTGAATGGTAAACCTGTCCTTTTAAGCCCCGATTCTAATGTCCCGCCGGGATCAAAGGTGAAATGAGAAAAGGAATCCTGGGCATCTCATTCTTACTACTTACGGGGGCTCTCTATGCAAGAGACCTTTCGAGTAGTATTGAAGAGCTTATAAGTAAGGGTAAACTGGACCAGGCTGAAAACCTTATATACAGCGCCCAAGCCGAAGGCGAGTTTTCGCCCATGCTTCAAATAGACCTGGCTAGAATTTCTTTTCTTAGAAAGGACATAAAAAATGCGTACGAGATACTGATGGGTATTGAGACTCCAGCAGATTCGAAAACAAGAGCAAAACTTTTAAATTTCCTTATAGAATTTGGTGATACAGTGCTTTCCCTTAAATACCGGGACATGGCTAAAAACATATACTTAAAGATATACAGGCTCGACCCAAAGTTTTACTTGGGTTTAAGATCTCGGATAATTGCTGAAGATCAGATGTACGAAGGAAACTATGAGGAAGCCCTAAAACTTTTTGAGAAATATCTAAATGAAGGAGGGGAATTTGATGACATTGCGCAGAGCTACATTAAATGTATGTATTTGCTGAATCAATGGGATCGTATAATTGCTTATGGATCAAAAATTGTAAAGCTTAGGGAAGATGCGGAGCTCCAGTTCATCCTCGGAGAAGCCTATTTTAACCTTGCCCGTAATTACTTCGACAATTCCATGTATGATAGTGCATATACAAACTTTGATAGATTTATTCAATGGGGCATACCTAAAATATACTTGGACGATGCTTATTACTACAAAGGATATATTCTGGATACTTGGGGAAACGATCGGGAAGCTCTTGAGTGTTACTATAAAGTATTGTCCCTTGCCCCACCCAGGTCTGTATTTGCAAGGAAAGCTCGAGAAAGGATAAATGAACTGGAAAGGCATTAGAGTTCTAGTCATTTTTGTTTCTGGGATTTTTTTCTATGGCTGTGCTAAAAGAGAAACGATACAAAGGGAAATAGAAAAGCCTGAAGAATTTAAATTACCCACGCCCCCGGTTGTCTGGCCTTCTAAAGAGATCTCTATAAGAGTGGGATTAGGAGAGTTCAAGGAACTATACCTATACCTTGATGATTCGTTTTATATTTATGAAGGCTCAAATCTTAAATTTCAGGGTACGAATACAGCTCTTAAAGTAAACATTTATAATGCAGTGCCTGCCCAATTTTATTATTATACTAGTTACGGGGATTTTGAAACCATGAGTGAAGCATTGGAAAAAGCAAGAGAACTTGCGGATTTGGGAATTAGTGTAAAGGTTAAAGAAATTGGTAGAACCTTTAAAACAAAGAAGGGAACAATATCCTCAGCATCTTACCTTGTATATCAGGGTCCGTATCTCTCACAATCCGAGGCGCTTAAAAAATCTCTACCTTATAGGAAGGTGGTTTTTAAAGAATTGAAAAATAAACCACACGGGAAGTTTAAATTGACTTTTGGTGAAAGGAGTTATAACAGTGAAGGAATTTTGCGGATAGTATCAAAATCACCGATGAAGGTGCTAAATTTTGAGAAAAAGGACCACTATTCCGGTGGTTCAGGGCAAAGATCTTTTTTAACTACGGGAATCCTTGAAATTCGCCCATCGAATAGTGGTAAATTACAGTTAGTTAATGAACTTCCTCTGGAAACTTATCTCGAGGGAGTCCTAAAAGGAGAAGTTCCTTCCACTTTTTATAAGGAAGCGCTGAAAGCTCAGGTAGTTGCAGCGAGGACTAATGCGTTATCTACACTTGGGAAAAAATTATCTATCAATTCAGAACCTTACGATGTTACAGCAGATATCTTTACTCAGAACTTCGAAGGTTTCAACGATGATAGCTATTTTGCTGAGGTCGTAAAAGCCACGAAGGGCGAAGTCCTTACTTACGAGGGCAAGCTCATTACAGTGTTTTACTTCTCAAGCTGTGGCGGCTCTCTGGCTTCGTCCGAAGAAATTTTTGGGAAAGACCTTCCTTATTACAGTGCACGGAGGGATAATTTTACAAAACCTGAGCATATCGCCCTTTACACCGATTCTGAGGTGAAAAATTTCATTGAAAATCCGCCACCCGCAAGTTGTAACTATAGTGGGAATCGATATTATCGCTGGGAAAGAACTATCAGCGCCATGCAATTATCACTTAACATTAAGAGAAAATTTGGAAAGGATGTTGGTAATGTAAGGAATGTAAAGATTACAAAGCGCGGTCCTTCGGGTAGATCGGAGGTATTATTTATTGAGGGAGAGAATGGTTCATTTTTTGTTGAAGGCGACTTCGAGATAAGGCGTGCGCTTGATGTGAACATGTTACCCTCATCCCTTATATATATCGTGAATTCAAAGGATATGTTTATAATAAGGGGAGCTGGATTTGGTCACGGTGTGGGTATGTGCCAATTCGGTTCATCTGGTCTTGCGCAAAAGGGTAAGAATTATAAGGAAATCCTGAATTTCTATTATCCCGGCACAGAAATTGAGAAGATTTATTGAGTATATAAAAACATGCCAGTTAAATGGTGCCTATTTTGCCTCACCTTTATATAGACCCTATAAAAAGGTATGGCTTAGAGATCAAGCATTCATTACTACAAGTTTAATGAAACACGGTGTCCGAGTAATTAATGAAATTTATTGGTTAAAAGCTTTACTTGAATTGGAGCAAATTAAAGTCACGCAATTGCTCAGTTTAAGCAGGAATGACCCTCAGTTTTTAAACCAGGATTTACATCCAAGGGCAAGGTATACTTCTGATTTTAAAATTCTTAACGCTCCTTGGTCTGAAAGGCAGTATGATGGAATAGCGCTAGCATATGGTACTATACTGAGTTTTGAAATTCAGAGCGGTGAACATGTTCTTAAAGAGGGTACGAAGGACCTGTATGATAGGTACTTGATGACTGTTTTTGATACCCCCTGTGCAGACCTTTGGGAGATGCATGACGATTATATACATGTGGAGACTTTAGGCAGTATTTACTATGCTTTAAATTTGCGGCTTAAGGGTCTCAATCGGGGTACACGAGAATCACTTGAAATAAATAGTTTCCTTGAAAATTTACGAAGGGAGATATACGGTTTTGAAAAAGACGGCGTGGTATTAAAGTCAAAGAAGAGCTTTAATACCGAACCCGTGGGGCTTGATGCTTCTGTTATTATACTTTTTACACTATTTGGTGTTATAAAAGACTTGGATCTCCTGAATTCAACACTTTTAGAGCTGTATTATTACCTTTCTCCAGATGGCTTGGGACTGAGGCGGTTTATAATGGGTGATGAGAAGGATGTTTACTTTGGTGGAGGTGTGTGGTATATTTTGAATTACTGGGCAGCTGAAGGGTTCGCAAAAATTGGGAATAAGAGAAAAGCAAGAGCTTTATTAGAATATCGTTATAGGTTCCCGCTGCCAGAGCAAATAAATGATGATACTTTAATTTTCTCAAGTGAAGGTAAAGAAGTATGGATTGAGAGAAGTAGGACTGAAAATGCAGGCATACCTGGACCGGCTAACCCGCTACTCTGGAGTATTTCCGAATTCGCCCGGGTGTTCCCTGATGTAGCAATCTAAATTTTCAACTACCTTTTTGCTGATTTCAACTGCAACCTTAAGGGCTTTTAAACCATCCAGCCCGGTCACTGGTGGAGGTTCCTGATTTGTCAATGCTTTCACGAAGTGCTTCAACTCAAGATTTATCGGTTCTATCGAGGTATCAACTTCCGGGAAATAGGGAAGTATTTCATCGTTGTGTTTCTTGAACATTTCGACAGTTTTCTGCAGGTAATCAATAGCGATGTAGGAGTTTATTTGGAAAAATCTTGCTTTTCTGATTTTCTTAAAAGAGACCCTCGAAGCTGTGAGTGTAGCGGTAGCACCAGATGGGAAGACTAATCGCGAATTTGCTATGTCAATCTTTTCTGTAATAACAGGAGCTCCAATTGCTTCAATCTGGACAGGGTACTCCTTGAAAAAAAGTAGAGCTATATCTATATCGTGTATCATAAGGTCGAGGATTACATCTACATCGGTACCTCGTGGGTTAAAGATTGATAACCTGTGGATCTCAGCAAATAACGGTTTCTCTATGTATTTCGATACAGCTATAAATGCGGGGTTGAATCTTTCTACGTGACCAACTTGAAATATTACTCCATTCTCTTGTGCAATGTGCACTAGTTCCTCGCCTTCTTCAACAGTTTTTGCCATTGGCTTTTCAAGAAATAAGTGTTTTCCCTTCTCTAATGCCTTTTTACCAGTTTCGAAGTGATACTGGGTTGGAACAACACAAATAACAGCATCACAAGCGTTTAACAAGTCATCGTAGGTTGGGAATGCAAGTGTTTTGTAACGTTCAGAAATTTCCTGAGCCCTGGCTAAGTTCACGTCAAAAATGCCCGTGAGCTCAATTTGACTTGTTTCTGCTACAATACTTTTGAGATTGCGAACGTGGATCTCACCAAGGTGTCCAACTCCTACGATACCAAATTTAATTTTCCTGTCCGTCATGTACAGATTTCCTCAATACCCCTCTTTTAGAAGATGTCACAAAGTCGAGTAGATACTTAATATCATCATTCATAGGCAATTCTTTTTTGATTTGTTCGATGGCAGAGGGGAGTGATAGTCTGCTTCTGCATAAAGTTATGAAGGCTTTCTTCAGTATTCTGATCCTCTCGGAGTCGAAGTGGTTTCGCTTGAGTCCCACAATATTCAAACCAAATACTCGT
>Ga0116168_1000358_pt1 | contig 45790 bp, 54 predicted proteins | sample AD_UKC129_MetaG_FD_89795 | JGI IMG/M metagenome (GOLD analysis project Ga0116168, IMG submission 89795) | Active sludge microbial communities of municipal wastewater-treating anaerobic digesters from Canada - AD_UKC129_MetaG | ecosystem: Engineered > Bioreactor > Anaerobic > Digestate | place... | reverse complement strand
TGTATGTTAATGTGGTGGTAATCATCTTACCGTGGGAAAAGGACGGGATGTGGATATGAAAAATAAAATTGAAAAGATACGGCTGGAAAAGCACATCGGTGCACTGCTGGCTTTCAGGGATTATGTGGATGATCTTTTTGAGGAGATAAACAGACTGGATGCGAATGTAATAGAATTAGATTTCGAAGGCGTGGAATTTATGAGTCGATCCTTCGCTCACGAGTACTTGCTGCGAAAATCAAAGTCAGAAAAGGATATTTATGAAAAAAATAAGTGTCCTTCAATTCAGAATATGTTAAGTGTTGTTGAAAGGTCCTTTAAGAATCCTCGAAAAATTAGGGTGACGCCTACATCGCATCCTATTTTTTTACATGGTATTCCTCGAAAGCGACCCCTATAATGGGGTAAGTGGCGATATTAGTGGCGGGGATGAAGTGGTCGTGTCTATCCCGCCTTCTCAGAACCCCATGGTTAATGATGTTCTTAATGTATTCTTCTATGGCAACGTAGGGGGTAAGCTCTTGTTTACTCCACCTATTAGTGAGGGAAGGAAGAGGCAGAGGGTTGTTATGAGGCGATGATTTATGGCATCTTTCACGTCATCTCAGAGTGGATTGTGGAGTTCTGCGTCGACTTGGAGTGGTGCTGGTGTGCCGGGTAATGGTGATACTGTTACTATTGCGTCTGGGCATACTGTGACTTTTGATGTTGATCAGTCCAGTTTTGCATCTGGATTAGCTGGTTTAACGATTAATGGTACTCTTAAGTTTAAAGAAGACAGTGTTACCTGCCTTAAAATGGCAAGTAATATTAGTATAATGGTTAATGGTTCATTAATATGTGGAGATGAAAATTCTCCTATTCAAAGACCACCAGTAGGATCAAGTACAAGAACTAAAATTATATTACAGGGCACAAATGCATCTACTAAAATTATGGGTGCATCAAATGCAACTATAAAATTCGTTGGATGGACACCAACCCGCAATAGAACAAAATTAGCAACTAATGCTAATTCAGGATCTAATCAAATCATATTAGAAGATTCATTAAGTTTACAACCTGGCGATGAAATACTTATAGGTGCTGGTTCTATTGATGGTGGTTTAACTGAATCAAGACGTGGAATTTATACAGTATCTGACGTTTCTTCAGATGGAAAAACTATTACATTATCTCAAAATTTAGGTCATAGTAGACTAAGTGGAGATTATGTAGCATGGTATAGTAGACCTATAGATATACAAAGAGAAGCATCAGAGCACACAATATCTGCAGGAGGAGCATATTTAACTATATGTGGAGTTAAAATTAATAAAAGTATAACATGGACAGGGACACCATTTTATAAAATATCAGATCCACATATTAAATATGTTACAATAACTGGTGAACTTTTTATGGTAGGTAATACACCATCAGGTGAATCTTATGTCATATCTGATAGTACGTTTTATAATGTGAGTTTAAGATGGGGAAATGATGTTACAATTAAGGATTCTGTATTTATACATCGTAATGATCCAAATTTTGGGTTTTTAATATATCCAAATAATTTACAAATAAAAAATACATGGTTCCAAAATAGTCCTGCTATATATAAACGATATAGCGATTTAGGGCATGGTACATTTTATATAGATTCTTGTGAATATAAAAGTCTTTATGAAGTACCCTTTTCATTTCCTTGTGAGTTTTATGCAAAAAATATGATATTTAATGGTACACCACAAAATAGATTATTTTACGATAGTAAATATTATAATTGTATTATACCATCAATGAGTGTAAATTATGCTGGAACTTTTAGAAATAAAAGTATACATTCATATAATCATAACAAAATAAATGGTGCTTATCGGGCTTGGATGCGTGGAGGGACAGTCCAGAACCTCAACGCCACCCAGACAGAACCATACCGGTACCAGTTAACCAGCACATCGACAACCATCCCAGTCTATCATACAATACAACTGGGAACCCTAAACCCCATAGAGGAAATAAGAGTATCCACCATGATAAAAAGGCAGACAGGGGCATCCACAAAACCAATAATCCAATTAATCACCCCACTCGAAGATCCACTAATTAATCCATCAATAATGCCCCTCGCTGAGACACAATACCCAGATGAATCAACTGGGATATGGCGAGAAGTCACACTCACATACTATAACGATAAGCCATCACAGATACCAATCCACTTCCGGATCCTATCCATGGAAGGATCCGGAAGAACAATCGAATTCACACCCCCACGAGTCACAAACCGAACAGGACTCAGGGGTCAAAAAGTGAAAATAATGAGGTGAAACCATGGCGAAAGAAGAGGTCAAAGAGTCAGAGACACTGACAGAAGAAGAATATGAGGATATAGACGCAGCGGCAACTGAAGCCGCAGAGAAATATGATAACCTCAAAAAGGTTGAAGAAAAATCAGTCCTCGCAACGAAGGAGCTTCTAATGGAGCGAGGCAAAAAACCATTCAAGCTATACGTGTGGCTCGACGAGGACACCCCAGTATACTTCAAAGTCAAGAGGATGAAAGAGAAACATAGACAGAAACTCCAGAAAGTCGAGAAGCTCAGGTACGGAGACCCAGAAAGCCTAACAGAAGAGGACATCGAACTCCTAACCCAATACAGTTACGAGATACTCGCAGAGCTAATCGTTGAACCAAAAATGGACGTCGATGAATGGAAAGAGATCGTCGACCTTCCACTCCTAACACACCTAATGTCAAAGATTACACTCCTAAGCTTCGAAGTAAATGATGCTGTAATCGTAGAGGAATTCCGAAAAAAATAGGTGAAGACACCGAGATCACCCTAATCTACCTTTTATGTCGGATGCTCGGTGTCACACCATCACAACTCGGAGAATACGATCCAATCGAATTAGGGTTCCTAAAGGCGGGCCTCCTATGGGAACTCGAACAATCAGGTAAACGCGGCCCACTATTCTTATTCTAAGGTGAAAAATCATGTACATCCCCGAACCAGGACGAGACGTTGTAACGAGCGGTGGGAAACGATTAGACTTCATAATCGGAGCCGTGAACATGGCGACACCGGGGCTTATAGCCGTCGAGGCGGGCCTCGCAAACCTTACAGCTGTCGGTATGCGTACTGGTTCACAGATAACTAATGCATTCAAGAGAGCTGAAGCGGCCATGTTCGGTTTCGGTGTCTTCTCAGCATTCGTCTTCGGTAAAGCGACTGCGGCCGCTGCAGAATTCGAGAGACAACTCAACCTCGTCAAGGCCGTCAGTGGGGATGTAACAGATGCCCAGATGAGACTCCTCGAAAAGGGTGTCAAGAGGTTAGCCGTCGAGTACGGCCGATCACTCAATGAGATAACCAGTGCCCTGCAGACTATTGGCCGTGCAGGGTTAAAGGATACGAATTCACAACTCGCAGTATTCGAGACGGGACTGAAAGTGGCGACAATTGAGGGGTCGAACCTTGAGAAGACGATGGAGAATGTTATTAGGATGACCAGCCTCTGGGGTGGGAAGGTTGACCAGAAAAGTTTCCCCCAAATTGCTGAGAATGTCATGAACAAGTTCGTCTCCGCGTCACAGATGAGCCCAACCACAGTCGAAGACCTCGTCCTGGGGATGCAATACCTTGGTGGTGCCGCGAAACAGGCCGGGTGGACCATAGATGAGACGCTCTCAGTCCTATCAGCTCTGTCACGTGTCGGGGTAACCGGATCAGTTGCTGGTGTCGCCGTCAGGGGATTCCTCCAGAAAATCGTCGCCCCAGATAAGCCATTCCAGGAGGGAATGGCCATGCTGGGCATGACCGTTGAGGATCTGACGATGATGCGTGGCGGGAAAAAGGTTATCCTCCCACCAGATCAACTCATCGCTAAGATCCTCAAGAGGATGGATGAGTTAGGGATGGATAACCTTGAAAGGTCAAAGGTCTGGAGACTCATAGGTCAGGCGAGGACAGCTCAGCAACTGATGAAACTTGACCCATCTGAGATTCGAAAGATAGAGGCTGGACTCCACGATTCCAATAAGCTCGGGAAGTCCCTTGAGACCGTCATGAACGATACCCGGATGCAGTTCCAGAGGATCAGGTCCAGCGTCGAAATCATAACAGTAAATATTGGCCAGAAACTTCTACCCCAGCTTAAAGCCCTCAGTGGAGCAGCAATGGCATTCGCATCAGCATTCACGGCCGGACCATTCGGGGAATTCTTAAGCGTCATCGCCGCTATGACACTCGGCCTCGGATTATTCATGGGGTCACTCATATTTATGAAATTCGTTATGGCTGGTGTATCATTTGCATTCGATGTCCTCAGGGGAGCGAATGAGCGGCTCAGGAGAGCATTCGAGTTCACCAGCCAGACATACCTCAAGCAATGCGAGTACCTGTCAGGGTGGAAGGCCCTTATAGGCGAAACAGCCATCGAGGAGGACGCTCTCCGACACGCTGCAAGACAGTTAACTGCTGAGATACAAGCCCAGACAACAGCGGTATCTCAGAATATGATGGCATGGCAGAGCCTCGCAGTCAGCTCAGGTATCGTCGCCGGATACCGTAGGGCTGAGAAGCTGCCACCATTATCAGCCAGTGAATGGTCAATGTTAGCGGCCGCCACACTCTCAAGGAGTCAGAGTGCTGAGGCACCCCTCGGATTCACAGCATACCCGATAGTTACACAGAGGAATATGCTCGCCTCATACCTTAGGGACCTCGAAACAGAAAGGGGTGAAATTGAGAGGCGAATGGCCCTATCAATGGCTTACGGGATCTCAGAGGATCAGATGGAATCCCTCGCCAATCGACGTGACGCCCTTAGACGAGAGATATCAGAGATCCAGTACCTCATAGGGGCATACCCTAAGATCACTGATGCCGAGAAGTCCATGCTTCGCAGGACCGTCGTTGCTGACAGATACACCCCAATAAGCTTAACCGAGCAGAGGATCCAGGTCCCCCCGACCGTAACGATACCTGGCGGCCGATCTATGATTTACACTCACCCAGTATACGCTGGGGCTCAGGATAGGATCGCCGGTCTTATCGAAAGCGGGGCTATGGTCCGAGCCGGCGCAGCTACCGCTGCAAAGGCAAGTCGCTTATCAAGAGTTGTTGGGGCAGTTAAGGGTGGGCTGAGCAGGATATATGGGGTCCTCGGCCCACTCGGAACAGCATTCCTTGCCCTTGAAGGAGTAACGATCGGCCTGCAAGTGGCGATGGAGAAAGTCAAAGAGTACCTTGACTCGCTATCGGAGTCTATCCGGAAATCTGAGGATAAAATTGATCGCCTAACAGACCGCCTTGAGGATCTCGAAAAGAAGGGTACAAGGAAAGCCCAACTCGAATCTAAAGATGTAGAGTCGGAGATTCAGGCAGAGAAACGATCCATCGCAGAGAATTATAGGAAGATATGGGAGACAAGAGCATGGCTCCCACAATACGCTCCAATATTTGATGAGAGAGCGAGGAAGTACCGCTTAATCGGTGACGACCCAAGAGTCACACCATGGATATATCAGGCCACAGCAACCCTCGCCCCATACTTCGAATATGCCTATGTACTTAAAGAGTCAGCGAGAGAGGCTGACAAACTCGCAAAGGAGCGACCACAATACAAAGAAGCATACACTAAGAAGGGGAAAGACCTTCGCAAAGAAGAAGAGCGCGTCATCAGTGAAATCGCAGATAAATACTTCGCCGGCAACAAGAAGATAGCCCGCGGACTCTACGAACAATACCTGCTTCAGCAGAAGATAGCCAGCGCACAAAAAGCTCAATCAAAAGCCTACATGCACCTGATAAGTGCAATCGGCAAGCTCCTCTCATCAATAGTTAGAGCGATAGCCATCCTATTCGGGTTCGGCAGAGCAGCCAAAACCACCGGTAACAAGACCAAAGAAGGCAGCAACGCCATGGAGAAAGCCGTTGATCAGCAAACCAAGACTTACCAGCAAATGTATGATAGCACCCTCCAGGCAGCGATAAACATTGAATATCTGGCGAGGATTATATCATGGTTCGCGGATTACGTGATATACGCTGCTAATAAATTAGTCAACTTCGGAGCTGGATACGGTGATCAAGTTGCAGCTCTTAAGGAGTCAGCTAAAAAGTCAGAAAAGAAAGGGTCATGGATAGAGAAGAATATTCCATTAGTAGGGAAGAAAATTGCTGGTATCTATAAGGACTCAGCCACAAAATCTAAACAGCGAGCCAAGGAGATAGAGGATAAGGCGAAGAAAGAGGGTGTGCCACTTCAGAAGCCAAAATTCCCATCAAGAGAAGAAGTTGCTAAGGAATTAACGAAGAATGTAGAGAGTGCCGGCGCATGGAGAGCCGATCCATCACTATACGGCATAGCTACTGGTGGAACAGGAGGCGCGGGAGGCACAGGTAAAGGCGGAGGTGCAGGTGCAGGCGGCGGCAAAGGCGGCAAAGGCGGCAAGGGAGGAAAAGAAGGGGTTGAGCGCATCCTCAGAGAAGGATACAATATTGACTTCATAATCTGCTCCAAAAAGAGGCTCCCAGACCTCGACCCGCACCTATTCAAGAAGAAATATAATATCGACCTTAAACGACAAACTATTGAGGTCAAGAATCTCCAGGTCCACACAACAGATAAACCAGAGAATATACAAGCCGCAGTCCAAAATGCCCTGATAAGGGTCGCAGAATCAGATAGGGTGTGATAATATGAGGGGGATAATTAGACTCGGCAATTACGTCCTACAAGCATATGATGTGGATGTAGCCCCACATATGGAGGAATTCGAATTATTCGAGTCATATGATGGGATAATCGCAATTAAAAAGCAGCTCGACAGGTTCCAGGCAGTAAAATTCAAGGTCGATGTCACGCCCGAGATGCTTCAGGAGTACATCCCCGGGGATGACGAAGAGAAATATCGAAGCGACTTCGTCAAATTAAGGAAGAAATTCCTATCAGAACTTAACGGTAAAGTCTTCGTATGCGCATCAGAGATGTTCCCCGCATTTAAGGGCGTCGTCACCGCAAAGGAGTATAGGATAGAGGCCGGATATGAACACGCCACGTATGATATTGAAGTGAAGGAGGTAATATAGGGTGCCAGAGGCATACTATGAGGACAAATTCTATGTGCGCGCATTCACAGAAGCCGGCCCAAGAGATTACCGGTTCTTCGGGGAATTCACATATGAAAAGGATGTCCGCGACTGTATGGGGACCGGCACCCTGAGAATGCCATACGACCCCAAGTTATGGGCATTTTTCGAGCCCGGATTTACTGAACTTGAAATTTACGGTGGAACCTATGATAGTACAAGACTATTCTATGGACGGACAAGGGCAACCCAGCAGGATGGTGAATACATCACAGTGGACCTCCAGGATTGCGGATGGAAACTAAAACAACAATATGAGGGGACATATGAGAATATGATGGCGAGTGACGTGTTTAAGATGCTCGTCAGGGAAGCCGGGATGATCCCAAGAGTATACCTTCTATTCGATTGGGAGATATCAAAGGGGGACACAATCGAATATGACCCTGAAACTGGTCGATTCATAGTTCAGAAAAAAGAGAAAGATAATGAGGGGAAATCATCAGAGACAGAGCTTAAACCTGGGCAAAAAAGTGGTAAACCATCAGAGAGTATAATCTGTGGGACATTCTATCCCACTTGCAGATTCTGCCAACGAAAAGAGGGCTTAAAATATAAGAAATACTATGCCTGCTATATTAACAAATGCCCATTCTGCGGACACCCCCTATCCAATAACCCGAAAAGGGTCCCCGATGGAGAATTAACATGCACTCACTGCGACGCAGACTTCTGCGGGGCATGCGGTCGAGAAAAACTTAGCCGTCCACGAGCAAGACTAACACAGATAAGTGGGCCATTAACCAGTGGAACAGTCTCCACCAAGACAACCGATGCCCAGACAATCAAAGACCAAGTCGAGGATATGGGGACATACGAGGACGAATTGAAAAAAATTACCGAGAATACCCAGGCATTTTTCTATACAACCCCATACAATGAATGCATACTAACCGACATATACAATGCATACTATGGGAAGCTTAGCCCCACATCCAGTAATATATTCCGCATAGAACCATGGATGATCAAATATCCGACATTCAAATTAAACAATAATCAATTCGGATACGCGAACACCGTCGAGGTCAAATATAAGAATGGTGTAATTAAAGAACAATATGAAGACCTCGTAATGGTATACGGTGAAATAAAGAAGGTCTATAATAGGCCAAAGGATACAAAACAGGAGGCCATCCAATTTGCCAAGGCCCAACTCGCAAAGCTCGTCCGTGACTTCAAATTAGAGGTGAACGCTACAATATTATGGTCAGGACGCCTACACCCAGGGTGCTGGGTCGAAATGCCGAACCCATTAACGAATAGTAAAGAGATATACTTCCTCAGCGGAATCAATGTTAACAAGCCAGCAAATGAGATAATGACCGCCGATATAACCCTCCTCTTCGCCCCAGAGAACCCACTCGTATCAGATATCCCAGAGACTAAGGGGCCGCTCGACGCATCCAAAAAGAAAAGAACTATCGAGAGTATCCGGCAGGAGGGAGCGAAGATAAAATACTCTGGGAGATGCCAAGACTATCAATGTGTTGAGAAATACCGTGAAGGAGACTGTTACGGGATGAGCGACTGGTTATGGCATAAACTCAAAGAGGCCGGATACACTGCCCGAGTCATCCAATACGCATCACCATACTCCAGGTCAGGAACCCACCGAAGCGTCCAGATATACCAGAACGGTAAATGGGTAGACTTTGATTATACAGGATTTGATTGGAGATTTAAAGCTATGAGTAACAAGAGTGGAATGTTCGTCCTCAGAGGCAGGGAGGGATAATAGTGGCCCCAGCGAATAACCGGAGACCTACACGGTATCAGATCAAATCATCACTCATGGAGATAACCGGCGTAGCTAAGAGGCCAACCGGGAAAGATACGAAGGAGAAAAAATTTTACAGTACACCAGGAGTCTTAGAAAAAATCAACCTCGCCAATGTCCGTGACGGATGGTACGTAACCTTAACCGATGGGCGTAGAGTCGTAGCGAGCATAAGCACTGAACAGGGGATATCATGGCTCCCAAAAGGGCGAGTAGAGAATGGATTCCTATACCCTGACGTTGAAGTTATCGTAGAGGTCGTTATCGATGAGGACAGGGCGTTGATCGTGTCAACCGCCTCGGGAAACCTTGACTCATTATCCCCAGGCGACATAGTACTCGATAATCCACATGGAAACAATATTGAGATTACATCAAATAATATTAACCTATCAGGGGAATCAGTAACAGTAAATAACAAGCCGATAACCATAGGGCAGCGGCTTATCGGCTCATCCGCCAATAAGGAATATATTATCCCAGAGAATGTTAAAGTGATCAGGGTGTCATATTCGTGCCTCGCAGCAGAGAATATGAGGGTTACAATGTTAGTGAATAATGGTGTGAAGACAATAAAGTCAGTGATCAACAATACAAGCGTTGATGATAATCTGATAGGAGTCAGTGGTGGCGGCCAAACCATCGGTGATGGAGTAATATCCCTGTCCCCCCGTACACTGGGAAGATTCACTGTTACAAGGGTAGATGATAATGGTGACATGTTCGAGGACTCTGTACTTATCACCGGCCCAGAGCTGAGCCCCGGCGACCGGCTAATGATATCAATAAATGGATGTATGGACACCCCCGGATTATGGATTTATGGATTGATAGGTGGTAAGGATGAGTAGAAGCGGAGAAGCAATACTTGATGAATTATTTGATTACGCAATAAGCAATGGCTTGATAGATGAAAAATTTAGGGAGGGGCGACTTGGAATCCTATTTTCGGTTATAGCCGCCGAACTTGAAAGATGGGAGGAGATCATCGAGGATTATGAGGAACAGTTAATGCTCTACACTGCCACTGATGACTCGTCAATATTCAACCTATCATACCCCCTCTATAGGAGGGCAATGGCTCGCCCATCATATGTGCTTCTGAGGATTAGTCGAGTAGCTGGCGTCACAGGCGACATTACGATCCCAGCCCAGACAGTCGTCCAGACAGGGGGCTTTAACCCGATAGAATATCGGACAATGGAGGAGGTCACATTATACGAGTATGACAATGAAGTCGAGGTCTTAGCCAGATCAGTCGACCTCGGTGCGAATACCATGGTAGGGGAGAATGCATTAATTGTGTTCTCCCCACAAATCCATGGAGTAGAGGTTACTAACCCATACCCCTCATGGGGTGGTAGGGATGCTGAGACAGCGTTTGAGGTGAAAGAGCGCGCCTTAAATGTTAGGTATGAGTTGATGGGTGAAAACTATTACAGCCTAATAAAGAGTATTGAGGATGTCGGCCTACCCCAATACAAGTTTAACGTTAAAGATAATGCTTACGGGTATGGGACATTCGCCGTCTACATAGATACTGACGACCCGTACCTATTCGATGACGTCAAGAATGAGGTTAATATTGTAAAGCCCCTCGGAGTATACGCGAAGGTTGACAAGGCCACCCCATTACAGGTTAACTTTGATGTCGCGGTCGACGTTTACGAGAACCAGAATCTGACACCACGCCGCCGCAGGCAATTAAGGAACCAGATAATATCATTAATGAATGATTATATAAAAAGAAATGGTGTTGGCAGAAAATTGTCTAATAATCAGATGACAAATTATCTCCTAAACGCCCTCCTCCCAGAGTATGAGGTCAGCGATATTGAAATTACCAGCCCATCTCATCCAAACAAACAGACAGAGCATGGAGACTTCATCCTCGAACCCTTCGAGGTGATAAGGGTCCAGAATATATTAATATCTATACGTGAGGTGTAAATCATATGATAGACTATAAGACAAAGGTTCATGATTACTTTGATGAAGAACCCAAGATATGGATGAGGAAAGATGCCTACTTTACAACCGATAATGGGGCCATCCTCCAAGGTGTTGCCGGGATAATCAAGACACGGATTGGTGAATGTGGCGGGGTTGGGATGGAAGGATTTGGTTGTGACGTGTGGATGACCATTGGCGAGAAGCTTACAGAACCATTAATCGACCAGATCAGATACTATATCAGGGAAGCGGCCCTTAAAGTGACTGGTGTCAAAGAGGCTAAGGTAGAAGCCGTAAGGTCCCTCCATGATGGGCGAGTAAGCGTCGACCTTCATCTGACAACAATCTATGGGACTATAAGGGAGGAGATCATCATTGGCTGACTGGAAGAACATCCGGGATAGAGTTCCCTCATGGATGAAGGGTGATGGGATAGTTCAAGCCTCAAATGATGAGGTTGAATCCCTAAAGATCGAACAATACTATAACCTCTTAAAGGCGTACCCCCGTCAACCTATACAATTATGGATTGAAAGAACAGCAACATATCAGAACCTATCAGGGGTTTACTGGGAAACCCTCAGGTCCCAAGAGGAGTCAGGTGACCAATTCGATGGGATCAGATATGATGGTGAACCATTTGAGGCTATAGTCTCAGTGGATCCATCATGCTGTATAGGCGGGATAGGCTCGTCGATAGAGGTTGATGACGGTGAGACAAGGATCATATATTATGGCCCCACAGATTCCAGGGTCACATTCTTCCCTGACCACAAAGTATTCGTTGACGGGTACGGATATATAGATGACGAACTCATAACAGTCATCGGTGATAAACCATTAACAATGCACGCCCCGGGAATGAAGATAAAAACAGGGGATGATGCGGATTGCCCAGATGACTTCAGTTACACGATCTTAAGAGCTGACTCCTCAAACATCAGGGCAAGATTCATAACGAAGCCCCCATATTACCTTAAAAGGATCGGATTATATGATGCCTCAGGAGTCAAATTATATGATAAAACATATAAGAAGAAAGATAAAATCGTCTTTGATGAGATAAAGTACCCGGGTGAGAGAGACAGGGTTTATGTCTCATGCGAGTACCACGACCTTGAAGGATGCATATATGAAGGGTTCCCAAAAGATGACCTCGTACTCCTCGATGAAGAAGGATATCCTATAATCGAATTAACACCCAAGTACAGGTTCAAGGCGACAATAACAGCTAACCAGTCAAAACTAAAAATTGAATCGCCACCAATACTCGAGGAATACCAATACAATGATGTAGCTGAACTCATTGACTCAATAAACAGGGAATCCGAGCTATTCACCGCCGAGTACATCATAAATGATGAATCAGAATCTCAGATCCTCGCAGATACAACAATAAAATTTGATTACAAGTACTATATAAATAAACACCTCGATTATCATGCAAAAGCCTACGGCCTATTCAGGAGGAAATATAAAGAGAATATCCCGGAATATGACCTCAAATACACTTATCCACCATATTATCCATACCCGATCGAACAAGACTATTACCTTGAAGAGAGGATTCTCGAAGAATATGCTATCAAATCCAATCCTAACAAGTATGTATGGTTAACCAATCAGGACGGACAACGAGTAATTAAGTTAACATCAAAGAAATCATATGATACCGAAGTAGAGATAATTACCAAACCAAACCATATACTTGTCAAATCAAATGATAAAGTTGAGGAATACAATTACACCGACCCCCTATCATTATATATCAGGATTAATAGGGACTCATCCATTATAAAGGCGCTCGAATTCAATAACGTTCAAGGTAGCCTCTCAAAGAGCCAGTACATCATAGACGTCGAAGGCAGATACCCAGAGCATGGACTCCTAAAATCAGAGATATTCTCATACCTCCATGTAATACCAGATATAAGGGAAATCCACGAAGACCTGCTGATCTGGGATGAACGAGAATGGAATGAGTACTTATGGGCTGGGGATATATACTCCCCAGCAGTATTCGAAGTCCAGATACCATTAGATGAAACCCCCAAAAACATCCAATTACTAAGCACATCAGAGATCCAAGAGATAATCAATAAGACGAAAAGCATCGGGACATACGGCTACCCAGCATATTATGCTGAGGAATCATTATACCTCGACTTCAACGACGTATACATCCGAAGACCAAACCATGACCTCCAATACGAGGGGACACTCAGGCTCCAGAACCTTATCGAGTCAAGCCCAGAATATGTTACTGATGAAAACGGGAATGAATACCTCCCCAACCGCCAATTCCAATTCAGACTCGACACTGAAAAAATGATCGCTGAGAGGAAACTGAAGCCTGACGCATCAGATATCATGATCATGGACCAGTCAGGGCGAAAATATGAACTCGGCGTCAACCCCGTTACACTGAACACTCCAGAGACAATATTTTACCTTAAAGTTCCCAGAGTATATAAGGGAGAAACCCAGCTGATAATGAAATACGGAGACCCGCAACTATCAGGGTCGCTTCTCACCCCAATAAATGAATTCGACATAGAAGACGACGATATGGTCGTCGAGGACGGGACCCCAATCCTATGGATCTACGGGGTCCTTGAAACGGATGCTCAGGGCTACCATACTCGCCCCATATACATCGAATCCCCCCGGACATATGACAAATGGATTGAAGAATTAAGGGAGGGCGAGGGAGGATTATGGGTTTACCCACCAGAATATAGTATTCAGACAGATGCATCAATATCAGCAGAAGTTAGTGACGTATACATTGATGTTCGAGGAACATACACTCCCCCAGGCGACAACCCAATAACAATATATAATAGGGATGTTTCACTTGAAACCCCACCATTCACATTAACCGAAACCCACAATATAAACAGTAGCATCCCAGATGGAGTGTCGGCCACCGCATCCGTCTCAGAAATTAAAATACTATCAAAATATAAGAGCCTCGGCAGCACAGGGTACGTGGATACAAATGATGACTTCACAGTATGCTACAATATAGACGCATCAATTATTGGTTCAGGATCATCTGCAAAGGTCCAACCCCTCATAGTATCGGCGTCTCAGGGGTACAGAAACCCATCAGGGTACTTGACAAGTGAAAGTTTTGGAGTGGCATGGTTTTACCCTGAAAGGATATTGACCGAGAACGGATCAGGGGCCAGGGCCGATACATCATCATCAAATAAGGCGACAGATTACATTTGGGGGAAAGGATATGGGTTTAGAATCCCATCGAATGCGAAAATAACAGGGGTAGAAGCCAGGATAGTCCGAGAACAAAGCGGTACACCATCATATACGAAGGTCACCGATAAATGGATTCAACTATATGCTAACAGCACATTATCATCAAATAAGGCTAAAACATCAGTTTACTGGCCGCAAGACTATAAAGCAACAACGTATGGTGGTTCATCCGACCTTTGGGGCTACTCATCATTAACCCCAGCAGCCGTCAACAACTCAAACTTCGCATTAAGACTATGTGCAATCGCCAACAGCACCTATAAGCCAAGCATATACGTTGACGCAATGCAACTTAAAGTATACTATCAGTACCCCAAGAATCCGAGGACCATAACATATGCAGCAGTATCATCACCATCCACAGTATGGGGATCAGCCAAAATAGGGATAATGAACCCATCTGGAGCCACAATAAAAGTTACACCGATACAGGACACCCTCCTCGCTGGCGTAGGCCTAACCAGTGAGGGATCAGTGAACATTAAAGCATCAACCGATAGCGTAACCCAACCATTAAACCTTCCATCATATAATATCGGAGCATTTACATTTACAGTGAAGAAAGTTGGAAACCCAACCGACAACTTAAGAGTCGAATTCATTGATAGGTACGGTGCAAAGACCATTAGGGATATCCCATCATCTAAGATAAGCACAGGATATACCGAAATCGACATCCCCATCGATGTAACAGTAACAGACACCCCTGCACAGATAAAGATTTACAGGGCCGGATCCACCGATAACAGTAACTATTACGTTCTGCAAACAACTGCTGACACCAATAATACATACTTCGGTGGTCTAATAATTAATGGGTCACCAACTCCAATGAGAAACCTGACATCATCACTGTATGGATTTATTAGACATCAACAAATAACACTCCCGAATATAAATGGCGAAACAACAATCCCGCTCAACCTTACAGGTCCAAGGATCAGATTCCAGATTGACATGGCCGCCCCCAACCCATCAACCCTACCCAGCCTTGACTATATAAAACTAAATTATGAGGTGACACAATGAATATGAGAATCGATTTTGAAGTCGAAATAGAGAAAGATGGAGAAAAATACATCGGCACCCCCATTGGCGAAATCAAATATGATGGTGACAATGTAATCATCGAAGAATTAGTATGGAGGAAAAAGGATGCCAGATAAGATAGTTACCACAACTGGAAAGTCACACCTGCTCAAATTAGGATTCGGGGCTGAAACATCAAAATTTACAGTTATGAGACTCGGGACAGGCACAAGCGCCCCTCAAGCATCAGATACAGGACTCGCCCAGGAAGTCACAGCATCATCATACACACCACAAACAGTAACCGCGACATTTTCATCATCAACACCAACAGTAACCCTTGAAGCAACATTTAACGAAAACAATATTACAACGACAACCCAAATTACCGAACTCGGAATATTCACAGCAGAATCTACCCCTAAAATGTTCTGCAGATGCAAAATCCCGTCAGTCACAAAGGATGGAAATGTATCAGTAACATTCAGGGTATCAATAACTATAAGTTAACCCTGATGGGAGGTAAGAGATGCCAAACTATTATGAGAGGGTCGAAGGGAACCTTCACCCGGGACACTTCGCCCTCGTATCAGATATCAACGAGATCCAGGGGAACACAGAGCAGGCTATCGCCCAGCTAATAATGGATAACCTTGGAGATGCATACATATTATCCCCGGATGAGGATGCTTTTACACTCACAAGGGTAAAGGCAAACCAGTACATTGATAAGAAGATAGAATTACCAGTTAACCAAGAAGACAGGGTATCATTATCCCTCGATGGAGTTATAGTCCGGCAACCCATCAACAAGGATTTCTCAAGCTTCTACAATATCATCATATACGCCCGGAACACTAACTCTAAAGCCGCGGATATACCAGTAGCGATACTCGACGCTGAAGGCGAAATCATAACTCAGAAAACCACCACCATACCACCCCAGTACCACTCGAATGGCAACCATACATCATATACTGTAAATATCCCAGTCGACCACCTCCCCCGCGGATTATATTATTTCCAGATAGGACCAGCCACAATCCCCGGAGTCGACATTCTTGTTGGGCAAAACGTTGGCTCAGAATTTAATGAGGTGCTCGTAGATAATGGTGCAGGTGAATTTCAGGGGATAGGGAAACGATTAATATTCACTGATGAATACGCAGATAAAGACTCAAGGGTTTACCTTGTGAAGGGTGGGGAGGCTATTATACGTGGAGAAAAGATATACAATGTCGACACACATGTGCGTCTCGAAGCCCCACCAACGATCGGCAGCCGAATCGACTTGATAGTCATGGATAGCCGTGGATACTTATCCATAATACAGGGGGCTCCAGGAACAACCCCTGAGGCTCCAAGCAAACCATACGGGGTCCTGAAGATAGCAAAGCTTATATACTCAGAGAACAATCCAGACCCGGTAATAGTATCGGATGACCACATCGAAAATATAAGACTGAGGAGCCTCCTTGAGAGAGTCAGGCGCCTCGAGAAGAGAATGAAATGGGCCATCGACTATGACATCCCGAAACGTGTCAAGTGGGATATTAACCTGACATCATCAGTCCTCTCATCACAAGACTCATTAAACGTTGGAGATACAGGGGCTGGTATAGGGGTAAGTAACACTGAAACCATATTAGTCACGCAAGGTGGATCCAGGGGATTAACCATTGACTCATCCATCACCACCGCAGATGTAAAAGATGAATACGTAGCACTTAAAACCGCATACGCAACTGATTATGCGAAGGCGACACCCAACCTTCCAGCATCACCATCAAGAAGATGGATAGAGCACCGCACGTATGTCTATAGTAACCCTAAAAAGATCTCCACATACCATGGAGCATACTTCATCCCAGAATATGATCTCCAACTCACAAAGATTAGGATCTTCATGGATGTATGGTCAAATATTAAGAGCGTCAAATTAATGCTATTCACATTACCTGAGGGCAAGGAGGGCTCCGCTAACTCAAAGTATGTTGCCTCATCATCATCAGTGGATGCTAAACAGATCAAGAAGGAGTCGCAGATAACATTCACATTCAATGATGTCCCCATCAGGAAGGGGATGCGATACTTCTTCCTCATAGTCCCCACACCATCATCGAAAAGCAAACCCGGAATGCTAAAATTATACACATTATATGATGCAGACTATGAGGGTCATGTAAAATCAGCATACGCCATATACAATGCATATCATCCACCAAGGGAACCCACCAAGAACTATGCCCATGTAAGGTACTCGATGACCATAAATAAACGATACCCAGAATCCCCATGGTTCGTATTATATGGGAAACGGGCCGGGTACAACTCATCAGGTATGATTCAAAGCAACGCTTACGCCACAAACAGTGACATCAAATCAGTTCAGGTATTCTATAACATCGAAACCCCTAATGGTACAAGCTACAAGATTGAAGTCTCCAATGATAACGGCCAAACATGGGTACAAGTAGGAAGAGACGGCCTTGCATCTTTCAGTGGTACTGGTAAAAACTTCAAGTATCGAGTAACATTATACACAACAAACCCAGATCGAACACCAATAATTCGAGAAATCGAGGCCGGCATACTATTCAAGTTCAAGTTAACACTTCAAGAAAGTGGCACCCCACCAACCAGTGGTGTAGCAGTAACACTCCCCATAGAGCCAGGGTCCCAGACGCTGAATCCTCTCGGACCATTAGACCCCACATTATTCAACAAGTACGAATGGATAAGAGTATGGGGATCTGAGGCCGGCGGATCAATACGGGTCACCCTACAATATTATAGTAATGGGACATGGAAGACGTCTACCAAGCTAAACAATAAGAGATTATCCGAATTCGCTAAGCTCAGCGTAGACTATGACGATTATGAAGCCGAACTCGATGATGACGAGAACAACTGGTACATTGAGGTTGACGAGGCCGCCATATATCCGAAGATAAGACTCAAATTTAACATAGAAAGAGCTCGGGGATCCCAGCAGACCCCCACAATCAGGAAGATAGGCACCGTAACCATGTTAAGGTGATAATGTATGATAGAAATCCAATCTCAAGCTGAGGTGCAACTTATAATGGAACGAAAAAGAAATGCTATCCTATCCAGGAGGATTGAGAAACTCGAAGAAAGAATTAAGGAGGAATAAGGTATGTCATCATGTAATGAGTTACTTGAATCAATATTCAATTTAAAAAAGACTGAATTCATAAGCCAGACAAGGGTTGCAGTTACCGGGACAGATCCAGTTTCCGTAACAATCCCCACAGGGACAAATCTTGTTGGGATAAAGTGTGCATCAGGAGCCGTAACTATGGGAATCAATGCCGCCGCAACCGACAACTCATACCCACTCGAAGAGGGAGAAGCCATTGACCTCGCAATTGATAATCTAACCAGCTTATCATTTAAGGGGTCAGGGATCGTGAACTTACTATTCTTCAAATGAGGTGATAACCATGGCTATAAAGGATAAAAGATTATGTGTAATGGATTATGATCCAGCCAATGACGTATACTATGAGGTTGGAGTAAAAGAGCTCTATAAGAAACTCAGACACCTTGGCACATCAGATGCTAAGGCAAAGGATAGGATCCTCGAACTCCTCGAGCCCCAGATAAAGACGTTGATGGGTATAGGTTTCACGAGGACAGAAGCCACAGATATAATACAGGGTAAGGTTGAGGAGGAATTAGAAGATGTTTAAGCGCGGAGTCAGAGAGCCCCTATCTGAGGTAACCAACTTATTTAGAAGGTATCTCACCGGGGAGAAGGACGAGATAAGGATTGAGCCCAAGTGGAAGATAAGACGATTCGATGACGAACACGCTCTCAAAAAGGATGACCCCTATAAAGTCTCAGAATTCAAGCCAAACCTTCTATTGAATGAGGGTATCACTGAGATGCTCACCATTATAGCATCCAGTTCAGGGACGAAGTGGGATAACGCGAATGCATACCTCGGGGTAGGCGACGGGACAACCGCCGAATCCGCATCTCAGACGGGGCTTCAAGGAACTAATAAGTTCTATAAGAGAATGTACACTGGATTCCCACAAATCTCCGGGCAGACAGTCTCATGGATGAGTCAATTCACAGGTACTGAGGCTAACTTTAACTGGAGAGAATTTACGGTAGCCAACGGCAACAGCGACTCAGCTAAGAACCTGAACAGGAAAGTCTCTGATCAGGGGACAAAGGCATCCGGGCAGATATGGGAGTTAACCCTTCAAATGACGTTTAGTTAAACCTAAACTTACCCCCCCCCTTTTTTTTCTTGAGGTGATTAAAGTGGCTATAGCTGGTAGACTATTAAGCATTGTTGATTATGATAGTCGAACTGATTCATCAGCCGAGGTAGGTGTTCCTGAGTTCATGAAGGAACTTAAAGACCTTGGCTTAGATGATGAACAAGTCGAATCTATGATTATGGAGAAACTTGAATATAAAATTGAAGAAATTATGAGCATCGGACTCAGTAGGGGAGAAGCCGAGACAATGGTTAAAGAGATGATCAAAACAGACATCGAATCCTATGAATCATCACTGGTCGATGAATCATTAATAATTGATATAGAGGAGGCTGCTAATAATGAATGATTTTATCCCCGGATTTGATGGGGTGATGATGAAGGATGTTCATTCGGAGGATGATCAACTCAACCTGCTCACCGAGTGGTCCATTCACCGATATGAAGATGAAAGAGCATACTTGAAGCGTGACCCTTACAAGGTTTCCGAGTTCAAACCAAACCTCCTCCTGAATGAGGGTATAACGAACATATTTAACCTGATCGCCCTTACTGGTGGGACTAAATGGGATAATGCGAACGCCTACCTGGGGGTTGGGGATGGAACCGCACTTGAGGCTCCGACCCAGACAGGATTGCAGGGGGCGAACAAGACCTATAAGAAGGTTGATAGCGGGTATCCGAGTGTCAGTAACCAGACGATTACATGGCAGGCGACATTCGGGCCCACTGAGGGTAACCATGGATGGAAGGAATTCACATTAGCTAATGGTAACAGTGACTCTGCGACGAACCTGAATAGGAAGACCTCTGATCAGGGTACGAAGGTTTCCGGTCAAGTTTGGGAGTTAAGGATGAGTTTGACTCTTGGTTAAATTATCTTTGAGTATATTGTGGGGTGTGTCCGTCTTGGCTGATAAGACCGTTGAGATAGAGGAAAAACAGGGGAACCTATCCCATCGTAATGTAGCTACAGGGTCATCCCTATACGCTAACATATCCGGGATGTGGATCGGAGCCGATATAACTGCCCAAAGCACAACCGAAGAAGCTTATCGATACACCCGAAGCATCAAACTAACATTTCCAGCTAACCAACCAAATAAATCAATGACGTTCCTATCATGTGTCTCCGGCGCCGCAGGTCACCACCCAGTTAAACCTGGTCAGCCATATTCAACATACGTTGTTGTTAAGGGGCCTGCAGGTCAACAAGTCAATTTTCTTGCAGTAGAATATAATATTATATCCACAACAATGTGGACGATGACCCGATTCAATGCAGTACCCTACACATTAACTGGTGGTTGGGATAAGATAACATTTTCGGGGACCCCAGCAGCTGGAACAACGGGCGTATTTTTAGGATTACGAAACCCGTCGTCATCAGGATTAACGGTTTATGTTGGAGAATTATGTTACAAATTAGCCGATAATAATTTCTCATGGGAATATCCATCTATAGCGTATGAAGATACAGCCTATTGGCCAAAACGTAAACTCTTAACCGCTGACTTCCCCAAAAAGAACATCCTAAAACCACACCACGCCCTACCAACATCGACCACTGGATACACATCCCCATCATGGGCGCCACTAACATTCGACCCGAACGATAAAGTAACAGGATACGGATCACTAAAATCAACATGTGATGGAACCAATTTTTACCAGAGTATCAGGTTAACTCCATCATTCCCAGTGACAAATGGAGATACAGTCACATTAAAAGCATGGGTAAAAGGGAGCCCATACAGTGGTCATTATATTAGAGGTGCAATAAGATGCTCCAGAATCACTGGTGGCTACACTGATCTCGAACAACTGGGCATCCCATGTGATGGAACATGGAAAGAAGTATCTTTCACAAAGATAATCCCAGAAGGGACAACATCAATAGATTTCTTCTTCGATAGGCCAACAGCATACACCAATACAACTCTACATTTAAACGCTGTCCAACTCGAAATATCCAACACACCAACAGAATTCCAGGACCCAACACTCGACACAATAACCCAACCAATAACAAACCGCACAACAGGAACAGACGCGGGGATAGCAACCGACACCACCCAAAAAACACAAATCGACAACATAACAAACATAACCGACGACCCACCCATCAACACCAAAGTCACCCTCCTACCACAAGCCCAACAAGTCGGAGGCAACAAGATCCCCAGAGGAACAATATCCCCAGGCGGCCCATCACTCGGAAACCTATACATAACAATGCCGATCGACTATGGATACATATACGTATTCAACCCCGAAACCGGAGCCTACATAACATCAATCTCTCTATTCAGGACAAGAGGTGTAGACTTCACACCAGACGGACGATACCTCATCGCAGGATCAGGAGGAGGGGACACAATACTAAAAATCTACGACCTGCAAACAGGAGAGACAGTCGAAAACACCCAAGTATACAAATTCGATTTATGCCCAAAATACATCGACGGAATCAACGGCCCAAGAATACTCGGAAACTTCGGATGGCAAGGCGGCAGCGCCATTTACACCCTTAGCGGAACACTCCTCGCAGACTTCACAGGTAACGCCTCAGCGGCAATCAAAGCAGGGACAAAACCGACAGGATACAACCTAAAAGACCCCAGAGACAACAAAACAAAAACCATCTATATATCCCCCGAAGCAAAGGGATACATCCGATACATCGAAGAAGACACAGAATTCAACAGCATCAAATACGAACAAATAACAGCCCACATCATACACACCGACAGTATAACAACCGATCAGGAATCCACCGGCAGAATACTAATAGTATCAAGCAACGACGGCCAAGACAACTCATACCTCACCGTAAAAAACACATACTATAACAGTAACGGATTCCAATCAGAACTATGGAGACAATTATCGCCAACATCTAAAATCACAACAGCCTACTTCCTCGACCCAGACAATATCATATTCAACCTCAAAGACGGTAGCATATATATATTCAACCTACCCAACATAACAATAAAACAAGTAAGCCCACCAGTACCAGACACATACACCTACCATATGATCATAACCCCAGACCAGAAAACCATATACCTCGTCGCGGGAGCATCGGCAATCGAGAATTCCGGCCGAACCCACAGGATATACAAGGTAACATTCGACGGCCCAGAAACCCTACAGACACTCACCGCGAAACACAGCCAATCAGAGATAGGCCAACAATCAGAAACCCAGACAATCAAGGACAAAAACACCACCCAAGACAGTGGAGCCACAACCGAAACAACAAACTCAAAGACAACAACCATCATATTCGACCCCACCACACTCACAGACACACCAATAACCAAAGCAAAACCAGTCATCACAGAAACAAAGACAATAACCGACACCCCATCCATCCAGACCCACAGAATAATCCTCAAGACACCAGCCCCACTCCTTAACGAATCACTCACAAATTACACAAAAGCTACCATCACAGAAGCAAAGACAATCCCCGACACAACCAATATCAAAGGCCGAACAACACTCACAGAGACAAAAAACATAACAGACTCCCAAACAATAAAAGCAAAACCATCACTAACCGAACAAGGCACCAGAACAGAAAACCTACAAGCCAAAACAAAAACCACAACCACAGACACAACAACAGCAACAGAATCAACACCCCTAAAGGCCCGCACGACAATAACAGACCCCACACCACAAGGAGTAATAACCCCACAAATCAAGGCAAAGATATCAGATACAGATACAGGAACCGAAACAACATCCATCCTAACAGAATGGAGACGAAAAATAATAGACCACCCTGGAAGAAATATCCTCCCCTGGGACATATACATCCCAAACCCAGAAAGCTTCTACACATCACCATCATGCACAATAGAAGTAGGGGAAGAGCTTAACGGACACCCAACAATTAGGGCAAAAAAGACAGGCATAGGAAACACACATTACCTTTCACAAAAATACGAGCGAGGAGTCCAGATAAACCGCCGCGGAACATACACCGCCACAGTAAAATTCCGCGCCACACCACAAAAACGGATCACATTAACAGCCAGGTTATGGTTCGATGACGCCTACTTCACAGAATACCAGAGTGAAGAGGTCGAGGCTACAGGTGAATGGCAGACCATCAGGTTAACATTTACAGAGCCAGGCCTAATGCCACAAAAAACAACAAGGAAGCTACAGTTATACCTATCCATGGACCCAGGCAACACCAGTGATGGATACATCGAGTGGGGAGAAGCCCAACTCGAAGAATCCCCCATCCCAACATCCATAACCAGTCCATGGACACCCAACGAAACAATAAGCAAAACCAGCAAACCAGTCGATATGGACCTCGATATGGTCATCATAAACAGGAGGAAAAACATATGGATATAAAACTAAAAGAATTTAAGGATATGATAAGGAGAGTAGAACACTTCCTCAGCACCAAGAAGAGGCCACCAAGATACGTTAACACATCAATGGGGAGAATAACTTACAATCAATACACTGACGCCCTAAAAAGGTACACTGACTTCGTAAAAAAGAATAAGCGGGAACCAAAATATGTGAGGATATACTCAGAGGCAAAACCAACACATAAACCCGGCGGCCCCAACCAGGAATTATTCGAAAAAACATTTAATGTGCAGATCGAGTCAGCCCAAGACCTATATGCTTGGCTCAGGGGTAACGTTAAATACTCATATTATTACAATGACAAATACAATAACAGGGAAGTAATTAAAAAGATAAAACGCGGAGAAGGAATTAACTGCACCGATCTTGCCCAATTCTGCAGGCCTATCCTTCGCGACCTCGGATACGAATGCGACTTTATCCGAGCCGAAGTTAAATGCAGCAACAATAAATGGTATGGCCACGTATTCCTAAGGATAAGGGGGAAGGAATACAATGACTGGGTGTACTTTGACGGAACAGCCGTCACCCATGAAAATTTTGACCGACCACTCGGGAAGTTAATATGCACGGGGGGAACAAGAGAGATAACAATAAATCCCAAATGGCTACTAAACGCAGAACAGAACCTATAAGGAGTGCGACGATGGACGATATGGTGCTAAGGATATTAAAAGAGATCAAGGAAGAAATAGCGAAACAGAAACTTGAACAGCACCCATGCAAGTGGAATGGTACAATCGGCAGGTTCGAAGAATTCTATCGAATAACCGATAAAACCCTAACTAAGAATGTCAATGAAATAGAAGAAATCAAGGAGGAAATAAGTCAACTGAAAAGCATACTATCAGATATTAAAGCGCAGAAATCATACCTCGTGGAACTTAAAAGGAATCAGACAATATGGTTAGGTGGTATCGCGGCAACGATACTCACCTTCTTTATAACCTGGCTAATAAAAGCCATAATGGGGGGAATCTGATGGATAAACCCTGAACTCCCCCGCCCTAACCTTCTCCCTTATAGCCTTAAATTCTTCAAATGTCAACCCATACTTCTTCATAATATCAACATATCCCCCGACACCCAGAGACGAGCCAACAATATAATCCGCTAATTTTATCCTCGTCCTGTTAACCTTATCAACATCCATACCATTCACCGGGACACCAGCCTCTCTACACTCACGCTTAACCTTCAACGACCAGATATAGTCCTTGAATGCCTGGTCGCCCAACCCCGAACGTTTCCTCTCACGATACCTCCTCGAATACTTAGCTGTACATTCCCTACATGCTACAGAGTGGCCATCAGCCATCAACCTATTTTTTGTAAAAGCGGATAATGGGAGCAGCCTCTTACAGTGACAGCACCTCTTATATTCGTCATCCATTAATATTCACCTCCACTCAAGATTCGCATAAATAGACTTGTTATCCTTAGATAGGTTCTTATATAGGAACTCGAAGCATTCAAACATCCTCAGAAATATCGCTGAATGATCATCTGAGTCTCGGAACATCTGATATAGAATTACCAGTGTCGCTATAGTCGCCTGATAGATTGGAATCTTAGCCGATGATGAAACCTTATAAAGGTCAGATGATGCCTTCGACTCTATCGAGTCAAGGACCTCATCAACTGTCACCCCATCAGTAAGGCATAAGCCCACAACTGAGTAACCGGCGCCATCAATTACAGTGTCAATTACTGATTCGTTAACGGCCGCCTTATCGCTCATATTAACAAGTCTCCCTATCTTATCACCCAAGCGGATGATAACCCCATCGATTCTGGAGTAACCAGCGGACTCTACAAACTCAAAATTACCGAACTGCTTACCCCCACTATAATCCGAATCCTTAGCCTTAAGAACATTCCTCACTATATCCCTAAACTCATTATTTGCCACATAAAACACCTCAAAGTCGCTATAAAAACATCGCTACATATACCCCAAAAGGATAAAATTAGGTTAAGTTGAACCGCCTCCTATCCTTAAATTCGCCACACTTACCATCATTCCAGCCTGAAACCTTCTGCAAGTACCCAGTCACCCTATCATAATGCTCAACGCGCCTCGAACCACACATGGGGCACGCGTCAGGCTTCGAATATGATGCTCGGCCGCAATCATAACACACCGTAAATATTGGAGTGTACGCCCAGAACCCGACAGTCCCCATATTATAGATGCTCCTCGTCAAGCCACCGATCGCTCCTGGATGGCCACGCTCACCAAGGAATATATGAGCGATATTGCCCCCCATAGTCAGGCCATGGAATCGTGACTCGACCATGAGACGCTTAATAATATCCTCCTTTGAATCCACAGGTAAATGGGTACTATTAGAGTAATAGATCTCAGGGTAGCAACCCCGAACATGAGCCTTATCCCCATAATCCTCAAGATTCATAGTCGCAAACCTATGACTTGTAGACTCTGCTGGCGAAGCGATGATAGTCCACCTCAACCCTGTCTTCTTCTTCATATTCTGCGCAAATTGATTAATGAACCTCATCACATCCTCAGCGAACACCCAATCCCTCTCACGACCAAGGATCTGCAGACACTCATACAATCCACAGACACCAAACGAGAGGGTTGCATTCTCTATTCTATAATATGGACGACCATTATACTCCTGCATCAAGAACGGATTCATATCTGACTCAAGGAGCATCAAAGCATGCTCCCTCCTCTTAAGCAGAATAGACGCAGCTATCTCAAGGGCTCTCTCAAGGTTATAATAAAAACTATCGCCCTTCAATGCAAGCCTCGGCAAATTAATCGTTATATATCCAAGGTTACCAGTCTGGATGACGTCCTCCTCCCACTTACCAGTCCATGTCAATCCGAGACGTGTCCTGCACCCCATCAAGGTAGCGTAGCCATCACCGATCTCCCTACTAAAGTATGGAGTTCCAAACTTCGCTGATAACTCCATAACATCAATCCATTCATCAAAATCCACATTATCATTCAATACAAAGACAGTATTTGGGAACAGGAACGGCTTCCCAATATAGTCCCCTTCACTGAGGACATCAACGAGGAGATGGACGACACGCTTTGCCTCATCCTCAAACGCCCCATAGACACCAACCTCCTCCCCAGCCATAACCGCCGGGTAATCCTTTAGGAACTCTGGCATCTCGAGATCAACATTTATTGTGGAAAAGATCGTCTGCCCACCACGACTAACATATGACATGTTCAAATTATATATGAAACTCTGTAATGCCTGACGAATCTCCCGGTCACTAAGCCCATCAACGTATGGAGCAATAAACGAATTAAAGAATGGAATGCTCTGACCACCAGACATATTAATCTGTCCAGCACCCAAGAGCTGCCCAGCATGATTCATTAAAGTCTCGAGATGCTTCGCCGGCCCAGCAGCAGTTGTATGCCTACCCGTCCCATCAACCATTAAACCATCCTCTATAACCATGCGAAGGTTATGCTGCAGACAATTAAGGGGACGGTATGGGAAAAATTCAAGGTCGTGGATATGGAGGTACCCCTTAATATGAGCGGTACGCTCTTCCTCAGATAAGAGCTTCTGGAGAGCATACTCCTTTAATATCGCATCGGCCGTATACTTATGCTGAGTCTCTGGATTCCTCATCAGATTCGCATTATCCCTTTCTTCACTATTAATCAGCTCATCTATTCTACCAAATAAATCCAATATATCATCCTCCGAGGCACTGAAAAGGAAAGGATGGTTAGCCATATGTGAACTCCATCTCCCCACCCTTAGATGTCACGAGACTAAAGGGTGGCTGTGTAGCTGCATCGAACCGGGATGCAACCTCAAGGGCCTTCCTAACCCTGTCAATAGGGTCAACATCTACGGTCTTCATCGCCTCAAGAGCCCCAAGGGCGAAGTGGGAGCCCGAACCTATCGCAAGAAAATTATCTCCTTTCCTCTCAAATACCCCGAAGCCTGAATCAATCTCAAATAGGCGACCCCTCAGCCCTATCATTACAGTCGCATTCATACTCTCAATACCATTCTCATTCCTCAGGTACCCATTATCCTCGAGGGTTCTCTTGATCGTCGGTACAAGAGTTGATATTAAGTATTCAAGAACATCTTGTCCCTCATATAGTGGCGGGAATATAGTATCATATCCGACGATCTGTAAGACGCCGAGCGTCCCCGCCGCACCGATGAGAAATTCACCCTTAATCCCAACCTTGTCATGGGCGAGTAGGTGTATGGCTCCATCACCATAAGCGGCGCAATCCCCACCCATATATGTCACTCCATCCTCAACATATCCTACTATTGTCGTCATAATTTCACCTCATGTTTTGGTAATGGCTTGTAAGGTTCAACCTCATCAAGTCCAGAGTCGCGCATAGCATACCTGTGTAAGTTGTACAGGAATACCTTCTTAACCTTCCTCTTAGCCCGGTTATCAGCATGTTCCATGCTAAGACCTGACTCCTTCGCCTTCTCCATTTCAACATCTCGATAGGACCTGTAAAGGTCCCTATAGAATGGGTCATCAGACGAATGAATCAGGAAATGGAATCCTGAATCCACCATGAATTCGAGCCTTGGATTCGACTGGGAATCCGAATCTGGGGCGAGATCAGAGTAACTCCAGAGCTTGCTGATCGTTGGAAACCTTGCCGGGTCCCCTAATTCTATAAGTACCCCTGCCACGTATATTTCATCGAATCCGAGGCTGAATAGGTAATCAGCTCCGGGACAATCGCTAACGACCCCTCTTAGCTCTCCTACAACGCATTCATATAGCCTCATCATCATTGGCATGAGGAATTCATCATAATATTCCTCGTCACATGGGGATAGACGGCCACTATAATCCTGCCGTCTCATCCCCAGTGACTTTATACATTTCCACATCGTCAGGGACGTCTTGTAGAGAAACTTAATGTTCCTCATGTTTCCGCCTCATAGCCTTTGATATCTTAAGTCTTGACTTCACATCATGGGTTCTCCCCCTTGGCCTGCCCTGCTTAACCTTAATACCCCACTCTTTGCATTTCAGGGACAGATATGCTACACTGCAAAGGTATTCTTCAGCTATCCTTGTCAGGGTCCACCCCTCATTCACGAGTCTCTCAAGAGTCTCTTTATCTATCACATCTATCACCTCAGAAACTTTTTTATATTTTTACTCGTCTTCCTCCCTATACCATCCACTTCACAGAAATCTTTCTCACTTAACCTACATAGATCTGACACCTTCTTCGGTTTGAAATGATCATATATCTTAGCCGCTGTCTTCGGCCCCACCCCAGGTATCTGAGCGATGATCCCGATCATCGTATTCCCCGGATTCTTCGATACTTCAAGGCACCTTAAATCTATCGGCTCCTTCATGGAGTCGCAGAATACCTTGTTAATGAAGTGCCATGCAGCCCGCTCATTCGGTAGGAGTATGCAACGAACATTAAACCTTGCATTTAACGCCCCCATAGTGGAGTAGACATCGAGGGGGTTGAAATTTATATGTTCGTTATACTCGAGCAGGTCAGGGTCTCCGATGACAACGATATATGGGGATGGGAACGAATCATTCAACCGACCAGCCTGCTTAAATAGTCTACCATCATATATGGATGACACGAAATCTGTAACTGTTTTCCTCTCAATACCAACACCAACCCCTGGGGCTATAATGTCACCAGTGTCAATCATCTGCACATTCACATTGGGGAACATTTCATTCGCAGCCCTACGAACATGGGCTGGCTCCCGCACATCAACTATTACATCACCAGTATATATCATGACCATAACACCCCTCAACACAGTAACCAAGACACATTATCGTCCTGCAACTTGGGAATAACAGATCCTGCCTCCTGTAAAGGTATTCAACCTGACCCTCCTCCTCGACACAGTGCCTAAATTTTTCATCAGATAATGCTCTCCGCAAAATCTCAATGGTATCATGCAATGGATATGCAAGGTCTCTGAGGGCGGTTATCACGATGAATCGCTCCGTGTATCCGGCCATAGGATTTTTAAGTATGGCCTTCACGCATGGCGGAGCATCATCTAAGCTGTACTCCCCGACACCATTAATTATGGCGTCAGATAATGGCAGCCTTGATGTGTGAGCGCCATCATATTCACTGATATCAACTCTCTCGGATCCATAGAATATTAATGGTCCCCGCGGCTTAGTTGCTGATTCGCAGATGTCATCATATGATGTTAAGTCATCAATTGTTAATGGGATTGCGTATAATCCGGTCTTCATATTCACAGTGTTTGGGATGCGCCTCACCCTCATAAGGTCACCGACGACTTGCATGTCGGGGCTTATCCCGGTCTCGTCTATGATATGATTCACGTATCCGCGTATCGCCGCTGGTGGATTCTTTAAATCCCCTGGATAGTACTTGTTGGTTCCGATGAGGACATGAAATCCTCGGCCACTGAATATCATCGTGTGGAGGATGTGATGACTCATCAGCCACTCGTGGAGGGTTACAAGATCACCGAATGCGTCAAACTCATCATCTGGGTCAATATCGATGAATACCTTATCAATCACTGGCGAGTTAAAATCGCCATCGTACTGGTAAACGCTGAAGTAGAGGTCTTTCCGACCATTAAACCGCGCAATAAAGTCTAAAAAGTGATGGTCATACTCCTCAAAGGTTATCCTCTGCCTCGGAGTAAACACTTGAAACATTGCCATCACCTACTAAATATTATACATCCCAGCATCCACACACTCCGATTTCCGATCACAAAACCTGCACAGATAGGATGGAGTCGCCCTATAGAGTTCCCTCTCAACACCAGCACTCTTTACGAACTCCCTAACCTCATCGAGCAACTCTAATGCGGAGTCCTCCATCTCAGAGGTTATCCTCGGTCCATGGAATGGGTCATCCGTGCACTTAGCCATCCTCGTCACACCTTGATATGGGAAGAAAATCCCACAATATGACACCTCCTCACCAGTACACTTCTCATACAATACCTTATAGAGTGTCATCTCCAACTCATACTTCTCAAATGACGCAGCCGACTTACCAGTCTTGTAATCTACAATCACGATACCATCCCTTGTATCATACACTGCATCCATTATACCTATAAAGTCGAGGTCAAGGTCATATAGGGATAACTCGACATTCTTCGGAAGATACCCTGGTACCCCCTCACTATCTATTATATCCATGTTATAGGATATAAAGTTTTCGATGTACCTCTCATATAAGCCACTCAGGGGGTGCCCCATTAGAATCCTTCTCATCTCAGTCTCAACATCCCCACTTAGGGTTGCCGCTTCAGGCTGCAAATAATACCATTCGAATATTGAATGGACATCAAGGCCAATCCTTAGCGGCCCCTCCTCTGGCTCCTCACGTGGAAGCTTAGCGACATAATCAAACCAGAACTTCCTCGGACATGACAGGAAAGTATTTAATTTACTCTTACTGAACCTCACCTATAAAACCTCCTTGATTTTAATAAATGGTGGGGAGTCGACACGGAAGATAAGAACGTCACCAGCGACGATATCCTCGAATTCATCACCAAAATACATTAACTCACCATTACTTTCAAAGACTAATCTGCACCCACGGTTGCCCCGACGACTCGTAAAGTATCGTGCGGATACAACGACATCGACAACTGCTCCATTATATGATCTCGGCGAACCCGTCAAGTACCTCCATTCACCTGTCACAAATCTTAAGAGCCTTTCATCTAAGTCTTCATCCAGACGAGCCACAATATCGCCATATACGCGGCCGCCATCACCAAATATTGATGCCTTCACAAAGACTGGGATATTCACTGGGACATCCCTCAGGAATGGGGTCCTCCGGATAGTGTTCTCATAGATATACACATCAACCTCCCCAGTCCCATCACGGATAGTCATCTTCATATAGTCATCTTTCTTCGTATACTTACGAACAAATCCTTGGAGATACACGCAGTCACTATCCGCATCGAAGGATAAGTCATGTATCCTTGTAACTTCAACATCGCTTAACTCTGGTGGTGTGAACATGTCAATGACTGGAGTTGGAGATGGTATATCAATAAGTGTAGCCTCCCTTGTACGGACGTCCATATCATCCCATATCATTGGCTCCTCATCAGGGGTTACACTGTAATAGAGTTCATCTCTTCGGCCATACTCGTCGAAGACGCCGGCCATGATAAGCTTCCTGACAACCCCAACATTAACACGTCTTGGGTCGCGGCGATCCATAAAATCCTCGAAACTTTTAACTTCACCGAGAGATATGATTGCCTCAGCAGCCTTATCTCCAACCCCGAGAATATCAGTGTATGGAAGGTAAATCCTGTTATCATAAATGACGGGGGTTACCCCTGAAATGTTTATCTTCGGGCCAACAATCTCATACCCCATATCATACAACTCAATAGATGCCTCATACTTCATATCCTCATTGTGCATCATAGTCGCCGTGAGGAACTGTAACGGGTAATAACACTTTAGCCACATGCACCACCAACTTATGATTGTATATGCGCAAGCATGTGACTTGTTAAACGCGTATTCCCCGGATTTCTCAATGACATCCCACATCATAATAGCATGCTCCTCAGTGACACCATTCTCCATCGCACCGGATATGAATATGTCCCTATAGTTGATGAGCTCCTCCATTATCTTCTTCGATACCAGCTTTCTTATCCGCTCCGCGACGTCATAGTCAAGGCCGGCAACCCGGACAACAAGCTCCATTATCTGCTCCTGGTATATGATCTGCCCACGGGTATCCTTTGTAATATCAATATACTCTTCATATGGGAATTCTATCGTCCCATCGAATTCGATATACCTCTGCGTCATCCCTGAGTTCGCTGGTCCAGGGCGAACAAGCGCCACTGCATCCATCAGTTCATTAAAGGTCTCCGGCTTAATACGCTTTAATAGTTTCGTTAAAGCTGGGGTTTCGAATTGAAACACCCCAACGGTTTTACCCTCCCTGAACATCCTGAGGACATTATCATCATCAAATTCGAGGGGTAATTCGACATCTTCCCCTATTAATTTTAGAGTGTCATCGATTACATCAAGAGTAGATAACCCCAGGGCATCAACCTTTAAGAATCCTAACTCTTCGATATGATCCTTATCGAAGCATACGCATGGGTCGCCGCGGACCATCTCGCAGGATAAAAGCTCGGATATTGGTGTGTCAGTTATTACCACTCCAGCGGCATGCTTTGATTTGTGGCGGATAGTCCCATATAGTGTCCTTAGGATCCTCTCAAATTCGGGGTTCATATTGAGGAACTCTTTCACTGCTGGCAAATCAAGGGCTTCCTCGAGGCTAACCTGTGCGGGGATCTTTCTCGTTAAACTTTCGGCCTTAGAGACTGGGACCCCGAAGACTCGGCAGACATCCTTGATTATTTGCTTCACGCCGAACCTAAAAAGGGCTGGTATCCTCCCAACACAACCATCACCATATCGACTCTCAATATCCTTTAATACGATATCTCTCTTGGTACTCTGGAAGTCAATATCAATGTCGGGGTTGTCCTTCCTTGATGGTGATATGAAACGCTCAAATAGGAGGGAATGTTTGATAGGGTCAACCATGGTTATGCCGAGAAGATAACATAGTAATGATCCGCCACTCGAATTATGGACGATCCCTGATAATGTGACATAGGACTCTGCGCCATCAACATGGAGGTCGTACACTTCAAATAACCCCTTTTTGCGCACCCTACTCATCTCAACCTTCTCAATAGTGTATTCATCCGTCATACTATAACTATCTGTCTCGCCACGGATAAGGTTCACAGTGACAGATAAGCCCCCCCTATTACGTGGCTGCCTCATGATAGTGACAGGGTAACCGCGGAGCCTGAAAAAGAATACCACCTTCAAGGCTGTATTGACGTCCTTCACGTCGAATGTCATCTGCCCCTTAAATTTCAGATTATCGAATGATGTAATCCCACGATAGAGGCCGTCAATGTAGCTATCCGACAAGCCAATATCAAATAGGACGTCAAGGTGGCTGAATACATCATCTCCCGGTATAAGGCCTGACTCCTCAACGAATCGTTTAAATGGGGGGTTTTTAATGTAAACATTTACACGGGCATCATCTATATCAACGACTATCATTGACTCCCCGAATACTGGTTCAGCGAATGATATGAATTCGTCACGGTACAGCCACGGAAATGATAATCTAATAGAGTCATCATCAGACCCCACACCATATATTAAATATAATGATAATATGAACCCGAGGGCCTCGTTAACCTCCACGTACCTTGGAACTTCATAGTCGACGCCACGAATTACATTACCCGTGACTGTGCATTCATCCGGTGCATAAGTGGCGAGGTCTACTGGTTCATCATCCTTTAAGGATAATGTGACACGTGCAGGGTAGGATATGAATACATCATCTTTTATCAGGGTCCCCGCCGGCACCCAATCAAGGAGCCTCGTGATGGTTGCCTTCCTAAATGTAGGGATGTCGAGGGCCGCGAGGACTTCATGGTCGAATGTCACCGAAAAATATTTGGGGTATATGGTTGATGACGCAACCAGTTCCTCATCCACCATGTACCTGAACTTATTTGTAACCATATGGGGCTTACCATCGGCTCCGATCACATATTCTCCGATACGAACATCCTTAACGGGGCGAAACCCTGAAACCGTCATTACCATCGTATCTGGGGATAAACACCCCCTCCCAGGCCCCACCATAACCCCATTCTCACGGGCCCTCTTAACTATATCATATATGATTAGGAGATAATCCACGAATCCCTTATCCTTAACAGTCTCAAATTCATGTTTGAACCTCTCCATATATAGGGGGTTGTCATAGACGCCGAGGTCCTTCATCCTATCAATACATAAATTATAGAGTATGTCATCATTACCAGTCAAGCCATTCCCTCCTGAATCGTGGATAGACGCTGCTATGGAATTCGATCCTCGCGTTACACTCCCTGGCAATACGGTGGGTGTTAATCATCGCCCGCCTCATAACCTCTGGGGGGATATTCGCCTCTGCACCCGCATAGAATAACTCATCTGGCCGCATTAAATGGTAAGTGTCACCTTCTATGCTACCCTCGCCAACCTTCTTATTGAAAAGTATCGCCTTCACAACATCATATATGAATTTATCGCCTCGATTATTATAGTGAACGTCGGTTCCGATAACGACTTCAACATCATATTCATCAGCGTACTCGATAAGCTTCGGATTCACCATTACTTGCTCCTCAAACTTATGTGGCTGAACCTCAACGTAGAGGTCATCACCAAATATCGCCTTTAAATCCGATAATGTGTCCCTGGCAATGTCAAAGTCACTATTTATTATCCTTCTGGATATGACGCCGCCGACACATGCTGTGGAAGCGATTAGGCCCTCCGAGTAATCCGATATCAAGTCGATTGTTACTCTTGGTTTATAATAGAAGTTTTCATGGGCGATATGATTCAACTTGAAGAGGTTCCTTAACCCGATATTATCCTTCGCGAGGAGAACAAGGTGGTACCTATCACCGTTTTCCCTATTCAGGGTGTCGGTAACGTAGAATTCGCAGCCAAATATGGGTTTAATTTTATACTTTTTACAGTTTAATTGGAAATCGTACAAGCCTGACAGAGTCCCATGGTCGGTTAATGCGAGACTCCTGAATCCCATTTCAGCTGCGGCCTTAACCCTTGACTCTACACTCCCTATGCCATCCATGACTGAGTACTCAGAGTGAACATGGATGGGTGTATATGTCGGGATAAACTTGTTGATAGTTCCTGTCCAGTCACCACCACCCCTTAGATAGTAGCTTGGGTGTGGGAGAGTGTATAATGGAACCCCTTTATACTCGTATGGCCCTATATCCTTCGTTATATTCACTGAGGACCCCTTGAGGGCTTCAGATGCAAGCCGCCCAAGTGATATTATCATGTCCGGTTTCAGATAATCGATTTGCCTGTCAAGATACTCTTTGCAGTTCTGGAGCATCTCCCCAGTTACACCAGCCTCGTTTGGTGTGTGACACTTCACTATATTAGTGATTGCTATGGCGTTATTGGGGAGGTTCCAGTGCTTTACCCATTCATCAAGGAGTTTCCCGGATGGTCCTACAAATGGTGCCCCTACACGGACCTCTTCAACTCCAGGGTTTAATCCGATGAATAATATAACTGGGGATAATGAGCCTCGACCAATAACCTTTTCTCTGTTACCACAACGCGCACATGACATTATCTCTTCACGTATTTCCCTAAAAGTAGACACCCCCATTGCAAGGTTATCCGAGGGGGTCCCCAGCTTCGTTCACTCCGAGGAGCTTCTTTTTGGGGACCCCGAGGAATATTGATGCTTCATATATTGTTAATCCAACGATCGCCCCACGTATATCGGTTACGATATCTACGGATGGTTTCCCCTGAGAGTGCGACATTGGAGGGACGCCCTCATCGAATATGTATAGGGTGTCGGTGATGTGGTCGTACATCCACTTCAACCGATCACCCCGAGGCGACTGAGCTCCTCCTGTGTTGCCTCATCAACGTATATATGGGCTGATATAGAGTGGGTTATGATCTCGCCGACTTCGACGCCGAGTCTCGCAGCTATATACTCGGCTACGCACATCACCCCGTAGAGGTTCGGGTAATATGCTCCGAATATGTCATGACTCCTCCATACTCCGGTGACATGGAGTCTTCTGCGATGGAATTCGTCTTCACGTATCATGAATGATAGTAGGATAAGGCATGGTATTTCCTTTCGGTATGAATCTATCACTGGGTCATATGTGATCATGATGGCTCGTCGAGTGACCGGTTCATCGCTAAGCCTCTTCACAACTGACTCGTACTGGTTAACGTCGAAGTGGTACCTTATCCTGTCACCATAGGTATAAGAGAACCCTGGATTCTTCTCCCTGAACTGATCAATGTATCTTTCAAGCTTGTCCCCATCCCAGTACGGATGCGATTTTTTAGTTTTTGCTGAGTTCAGGATCCTCACCATGAGGTTATTTACTTCGCGCACTATCCTTCCCCTTTCATCCAGCAGTTCTTTACCATTCTTCATCACGTACCGGGTCGCATCGACCCATGCATCATATATTGTATCAGCGATTATCATTTGATCACCATATAATTTAAAAAGTGGGGGGGGTTATGTAAAGTTTAGGAGTGACAGAACCTTCTCTGGGTTCCACTCGAAGCTCCCCTCCTCCTTGTTCACTGTGGCGAACTCCACACTCTTCCCCTCAAGGGTTATGTCACCCTTTGACTTGTGGATCGTCGCCCTGAATCTTACAACTGCGCCGCTATCGATGCGTTCACAGTATATCTTCTGGAACATCATCTGGTTAGTTTGGAGGACGACTGATGAGATGTCTCTGTCAGCTCGCGCCTCTGGTATAAAGTTGTCATGGAATATGAAGACTTTGTGGACTGGGAGTGACTTGTAAAGTTCGAGGGCCTCTATAAACATCTTGTTCCTGACAATCCAGTACCTCTGGCTGACGCCACCATCTGGGGTTATGGCCTTTTCGATCCTCATTTGCTGCTCAGCATATTTTAGGAGTTTGCTACCACCATCAAATATGACGGCTTTGACGTTCTCTTCCTTCCATTTCTCTCTTATAGCGACGCCTATAGCGTTTATCTCATCTATTGTGGCTTTATAGTCGACGATTGGGGTTCCGTTCTCATCTTCAGTCCATTTTATCGGGTTAACGTAGATTATGTTTCCACTGTAAACTTTGTCGGCATAGTATTCGATGAGGAGGGGCATGCATCCAAGGTCGAGGTCGATGACGACTATCTTTTTACCCTCCTTTACATCTTCATCTGTGAGTATTGATAGGGCAAGGCCGGTTTTTGCCGTGTTATCCTGCCCGTATATCATCATGCATTTTGGGACGAAGTCTGGAAGTTCTGGGGCTGCCTCGAATAGTTTGTGGCGAGCCTCATCTATCATTGACTTTTTTTGTGGTTTTGATTTGGTTGCCTCACTCTGGGCCCACATCTTCTTCACCTCTTATAGTGCTGAAGTCGTATTCGAAGTCGAGGTCAAGGATTTCGAGTTTCTTCTGCTCAAGGAGCTTCCTCGCCAGGACTCTGAGTTCTTCGTTCTGGATAACCCCCAGGTCTGTTTCAATCTGGTTAACCTCGTAGACCTTCGACCTTCTTATTTCAAGGTAATATTCGGGGGTGGATTTCATTTACCACACCCCTAAGTCTTCTGGTGATGATGGTTTATCATCAGATTCTATTGGCCTGAATGCATCCATAACCCAGTATCCGAGGCATGTACCTGATAGTTCACCATTCTGTTTAATGTATGGTGACACTGCGAATATGACGTCGAGTGCCTCATCTACCATCTCTATGGGCCTGGATTCTTCGAGCCAGAATGTTATCTCATCCTCCCCTGTGAGTATGGTATGGTCTGTTACGCCGATGGCTGTGGAGTTCCCGGCAGGGGATATCCTGAGGACGTCGGCCTTTACGAATATGAACTCTCGTCTATCACCGGATGCTATATCCCTGAGGTTGTCCAGGTCTGACGCGAACCATTCTGGGTGTGAATTGTGAAGTTTTGGTATATATTCTTCGAAGTTGACGTATCCATCCCCGGTGACTGTAAACCCGCGGTATGATCCGTACTTCTCCATTCCTGTGGAACGATTATTGTTAACTCCTATGGTGAGCTCCCCCATCCGGTAGAGTGGTAGGGGGGTTAGGGCGTCGTCATCGTAGATGTTAACAACGGTGTATACTGGGCCGTCGCCGAAGTCGAATAAGCCGTAGGCTGTACGCCTGTACTCATGTTCTGGTATTGGCTTCCCAGCCTTCCATGCTGGTTCATCGTATAGCCACTGGCCGTCTTCTGTTATGTATGGGTATGTGTGGCCGTTAGCCTGAAACGTCATCTTTTTGAGGGTCTCCACGCCAGCCTCGTATAGTTGGTCCTCAGTGGCTGATGATGCGTCGATCCCATGTGATGTTAGGGTCTCGGCGCCCGCTGATAGTATCCTATCCATCATCCTCTTACGTGAGAACTCGGCGAAGTCTCTCACGTCTGACTGGGCGAAGAAGAAGCCCCTAACTATTTCCCCTTTCCGTGTTGCTCGGAGCTTCAGACTCTGGGCTGCCCTCTGGTATATGAGTTCTTCAAGCCTCTCTGGTGGTATCTGCGCACCTGACATTCTGGCCTCTAATTGTTCCCTTGCTGAGTCTATAACTCTCTTTATTTCTTCATCGTTCAGCCCTGCGGCTGTTCCGAGCTGTCGCACGACATCTTTCATCATGGTCATATTATCACCTCATATTAGTATTGTATCTCATCATATATAAACCTTTCGGTCGCGGCGTCAAAACCTTATTTATTTTTGGCTTTGTACCTGTCAAGGCTTCTTTTAACTTCATCTATTATCTCCTGTATCTTCTTCTCTGGGGTCTTATATTTCCTCCATAGGTAACCTATCAGGTATGTTCCGCCTTTTCTGCGGACTATAAAGTAATCCTTCTTTTTAAATCTTTCATCGAATACTCTCTCTATTTTATCATCTACCCATGTGTAGCCTGGCAGCCGAACTTCATATTCTATACCGTCACGGCCGCCGAGGCTGAAGCGTTTTATCTTCATACCATATCATATGACGGGCATGGTATATAAACTTTTCCCCCATTTTTTTTACTCTCAACCGAAAAGCTTATATATGATGACTCTACATATATAATTAATAATATATGAGGTGAAAACATGAATAAGCCAGATATCCTTAAAAAGGATCGCAAACTCGAAGACCTCACCGATGAGGAAATCAAATTGCTCACACGATTATACCCTATCACAGCAGACATTGAACTCGAACGGAAATTCAGATTAAAAAGGAATGAAATGAAACGAGTCCAGGGGTTCTTTCAGAAACGCAATATCTACATCCAGAAAGATGATTACTTCCTATCAACGAAGAAGAAACGCAGTCAGGGACACATCATTACAAGCGCCATGAAATCACTCACAGAGAGCGAACGAGATGAGATGCTACAATTTTATGAGTCCGGGGCAGAACCAATCGATCTCATGAAGGAATTAATCTCAATACAGGCCATGAGGTACGTAAAGGGATTCGCAATAGAACAAGCGAACAATGGATACCCGTTACGCGAAGTTAACAATTGCGCCTCAGAACTGAGGCAGATGATAAAAGACCTCCATGAACTCGAGGTTGGAATCGTCCACAAACATGGAGTTGACGATAGCTTCGCAGACCTCGTACTTAAAGCACAAAAAAAGGATGATTATTAATCATCCCCAAAAAAACCATTATAAGCATTCTCATATAGCAGCATACTAATCTCTAATGCGAGAGTATTAAATAGGACTCCCTGGATAGAATCATCATCCATATCCAGGCGCCTAACAACATTATTCATCGCATCGACATCAACTATAGCTGAAGCCCCATCCCTACCAATAAAATAGTATGGGCCACCAGCATATGGGACTTGATGCCCATCCACTGTTATTTCTGGTCCGTCACACACATCAACCATGCCATCCTTAATATAGACATGGTTTTCACTGAATATCTCCATAATATCACCTCACAATAATCCCTGATGATAACATTACACCATCAGCTTTAACATCAAATGATACACATTCACCACTCCAAAGGAAAAGGTAACTGATAACTGGGGATACCCTGACACCAACCCGAACTCTCCACTTGACATTATCATCAGAGCAGAACACCTCACGAGGGTCATAATCGAATCGGGCATCATTACCAGTCACCATGTAATTGTAGGCTGCAACATCCATGTCATTATCACATCCATCATATGGGTCCCCATCAACCCTTAACATTTTAAGGGTCTCATTCAACCTCATCGCATCCATGAATAAGCGGAAGCCACCAACTGTTAAAACCTTATTCTCTCTGGTCATATTAAATGGTGGGAGGCCATCAGCAACAACCTTATACCCTGAACATTCAACAGTTGAGGTTAGACGGGTTACCGGCAACCACTCAACCCACTCATCAGTGACACATGCGATAACATCGCCAGAGTTAAGGTCCCCGGCAATCACTGGGCCATCGGAGCCTACGAGTGGCGTTGTAACTGGAACCGTAACCTTCACCCTATCACACCTCCCTCTTATCCTCAAACTCATCAGGGTCGGCCCCCATTAAAAGATCAGAGTACTTCTCAATTGACTTCATACGCGTCCAGCACATCACGCAATAGTATCTGTCATTATGGTAGATATAGAATCCATATATGTGCCGGCCGCACCTACCACACACCTTATCTGGGCTGAAAAAACGAGCATCTACCACAAATCCTATCCCCTATCAATGTTTTTTCCTTACTGGTCCTGATAATCCCGGGGCGACACATGTGATGGTAATAATCGAGAACTTCACCCTTTAGCGTACAGAACCCAACCCCCATATCGGGCTCATCATAGTATTTAATGTCCTTCTCGACATTCCTTTTAATGTCGATAATAGTATATCTCCCCTCAGCGATCTGCGTATCAGATGATGTGAAGTATAATTGACCATTTTTGTATACCCTGGCAACTTTGACCATCCAGACACCCTGCTAATATGATGGTTAGAATGGGAATGATAATGGGACATTCACCATTCTAACGTCACCATCAAAGTATGTCTCAATGATATGGTAATATTCTCCTGGATCGCCGAGACACCCATCGAAGTCTACGGTTATCCTCACATCTGGCGGTAGACTTTCCAGCACACCCTTAAATGCTGTGGGTGTCATCGATTTGAGGGTGATGTATACTCTATGCTCAGTCACCATTATCATCGCCATCCTCTGAGTCTACGAGGGTTAATGCTTCCACACAGACCTCATTGAATATGTAGGACACTTCATTCATTATTAAGACTCTCGCAGCGAAGTCGCCCTCTTCATCCATCAAGTCAAGGTATTTCTTGACGACTTCGGCGAGATTCATCGCTGGCTTCATAACCCCGTCAACGTATACGTCTTTCCCCCATAGGGCGTGGAGTATATCCTTCACCAGATCCTCGTATACATCCTCGTATCTCATAATTATCACCTATAACATATCCTTAATGTATTCTCCGCCTATCTGCGCGAATGCGTACGTTATGATCTCATACCTCTCGTATGGATCGACTGTCGCGCCCTTAACGTATTCGATCATCTCATCGATGGGGATGTGGATCTCCCCATCAACTTTTTCACCTTTAAACATCTTAGCACACTTACTAATTGTCTCGTCAATGAATCCCATTTTTTCACCTCACAGTATAATTGGCACTCATAGTATATAAAGGTTTCGCCGAAAAGTATAAAAATCTTGAATTGTATATGTGATAATATGATACTCTGTGATAAGGATATACTGGAAAGGCTCAATAGAGGCGATATTGTTATTGAGCCATGGGATGAACGAATGCTTCAGCCAGCATCAGTTGACTTGCGACTCGGGTATGAAATTCTCCGAATGAAGCCGGGCCATGGATTAATTGATACGAGGAATATGGGGCTCGAATATGATGTTGTTCCATGTGATAATGGGTTTATATTGAATCCTGGGGAGTTCATTCTTGCATCAACACTTGAGCGTATCGGTTTACCGGCGGATATTGCTGCGCGGGCTGATGGTCGATCATCTATCGGTAGGCTTGGAGTCACGATTCATGTTACTGCCGGGTTTATTGATCCAGGGTTTCATGGGGCAATCACATTAGAGATGAGTAATATTGGTAGCGCCCCTGTGAAGCTTTATCCTGAGCAACGGGTGTGTCAGTTAGTCTTTGAGGAGTTAAGTGGGGCGGCTATGAAACCATATGGGTCCCCGTGTTTGGGGAGTAAGTATTATGGTCAGGATGGTCCGACGCCGAGTCGGATTGGTATGGATCGTTTTTAGCCTTTTATATTATCGAATTGGTCCTCCACGCCTGAGTGGAGGTTCACCTCTAATACTTGTTTTTCTCCGAGCATGTCGAATTTTAGATCGAGGTATCTTTTGATGAATGATTCTGATACGAAGTCTACTCCGTAGAAGTCTAACCATATTGTTTTCTCTACACTTTTACTGATTACCTCGAATATCGTATCTGCTATGTGTTCATCCACCACCTGCTCCCCTGCTATATCATAGACGTCGATGTACATCTTTGCACCTCCAATATGTAGGGCTCTAAAATTTATGGTTAGATGACCCTATAGATTATGGTCTTATAATCATATATTGCAAGTCCGAACCCATGATCAACCATATCAATAATAGCCGCTGACAAGTCCCCATCATAATTATAACCTTCAGAGCGAAGATACCTTTTGAAGTCTTCAGGGGAGTACACCATTATCCCCGGGTATTTGTACTCATGAATCAGGGCCCTCCTCGCTTCGCGGATAAAATCTGCTGACACATCATCAATCTCAAATAATCTGATATCCTCTGGTTTCACAAGTTGAACCTTGCATCCTCTACTCAATCCTAACACCACCTATGCAATGATCAATATACTCGTACCTGTCCATCCAGATATACCCACTGAGGGGGTCAGCGAGCCATACAGCGCCACCATCACTGGTGATGAACACAACACAATGTGGACTGGTATCATCCCACCCCACATATGATGAACCATTACATTCATACTCATATGGGTCTTCGTATGCCCCTGATAGGAATATGATATCACCCCTCTCCGCATAATCCGGGAGTATCATAGTTAACGTGAAACCATGATTCGATAAGAAGCATTCCATATCCGAATCAGTATACCCCGAGGGTGAATCCCCAACCTCGGATATGATATCCTGCTCAGTATAATTCACCCTATAAAGATCCCATAGACTCATCGATACACAGGTAGGGTAACATGTGTATGGGGTTGACTGATACATCACCTCAAAGGTATGATAGGGCTCAGCGGACCTATCCACTCTATCATACTGGGTGGATGTACCCTCCTCCGGGGCGACTATATCCTGCGTCATCCCCGGGGCGGCGTACATAAATAGGCCGAGCCACCCAATAATGAGGGATACGATGATTAACTGGATGTCCCTCATATTACAACCCCTCCCACTTCATCCATGAAGGAGGATACTGACTCGTCATCGAGGCATGGGGTTATTTTCTCGAGAAGGTCATGACAGTAACTATAGAAGTATTCCTTTTCTACGAGGACTGATCGGGACTCATACGTATCTCTCACTATGACCCACCCATCATACTCCATTATTATGAGGCGGGCGTGGACCCCACTCTTGTTTGGCTGATAATCAGTTAACCTGATGAGTTCATCAATCCCTTCAACCCTGACGTGTATGTAGCCAAGGTGGGGGTCCCCCTGAGATAAGTGTACGGGGTAATATTCTCCGCTGACCTCGATTATCTTCATGGTACTCATACTATCACCAGTTAAAGCATTATCTATCAGAACTTATATATAAATCTTTCGGTTCAGAGTAAAAAAAGGTAGGGTAAAGTTTATATAGGAAGACAGATATATAGTATGAGTACCACATTCTCACCCTACAACCTCATCATACAAGTCTATGAGGCAAATAAGGGTGTTGAGTGATATGGAGAGTGATAAGATTTCGAGACACTCGCGAACCGCATCGCTAATCATACTGGCGATGCTAATATCAATACCAGCCTCCAACGCATCCATAATCGGAGGATATTTCCTCCCCAGCGGGCCTAACGGGGATAGTTACTCATACCGCTGGCACTATAAGGAATGGTCGAATTATTGTCCTGCATGTCACAGGAGCGGAGGGTTAGCCCTCAACCCGAAGGGGACCTATGAGGGCGAGTTAACCTGCATGTACTGTGACGCCGATTTTGATGGAGTATCTGGCCTTGAGAAGCGCAACCCCCCAAGATGGAGGCTTATACCCGCATCCAAATCGATAGGGACAAAAATAAGGGTTGATTTACAGTCACTTATAAGGCCCGATACTGTGACGGGTCAGTGGGGTATGGTGACGGAGTCACCGCAACTCCCACTATTTTACCCCGAATAGCTCATATCCGAACCTGTTCCTTATCATGGCGAGGATTCTGATTATCTGAGAATAAATAATGTGTCGCCTGTCAATGAAGTCGTCTTGTAGACTGCGGATGAGGGCTGACATGTACGCATGATATAATGACTCGTATTCTTCCCTTGTTAAGTCGATGGTTAAGTCGACGAACACCATCTCTAATGAGAATATGTCACCCTCAACTTCATCCCATTCAAGTCCATAATCATGGAGGAGGATGTCGAGGTACGAGGATAGGTAATCGTAGACTATCCTCGCCTCGGGTAGATACATTTCATTCGGGTTCTTGAGGAATATTGATGACTCAGCAGCCCAACACATCGCGTCATCACATCCTTTCAGAGTTCAACGGGTACTCCCTGAGCACTTTCCTGAAGTATACCTTCTCATAATTTTGGGGGGTGAAGTTTGTTACCATGAAGAACACATCCCGGGCCTCCTCGAATACGAGTCCATCAGGGGTGTACTCGTAGAGCATGTAGCCTTTGCAGCCACGGTATGCCTCCATGATATCTTCAAGTGTGTAGCCGCAGCGGTCGAGGGCGAATCCTACGATGAATTTGGAGTCAAGTGATTTAAGTTTGTCGGCGACAGCGTATAGGGTGTCATCATCGAATTGTTCGATGCCATCATATCCGAGGATCATACCATTTCTGGGGTGTTCGAAGCCGATGACTCTCCCATCCTCTAAGTCGTTGATGGTTTCATGGAACCCCTGACAGTCTATTGTTGTATTGGATAGGGCCCTCGCATCTTTAAATATGAAGTCTTCCCCATAGTATTTGTAACTTTTAGGGAAGATTTTGAGGATTATATCCCCGGATTCATCGATATGGATGTATTTGTCTTCGAG
>Ga0116168_1000357_pt1 | contig 45800 bp, 47 predicted proteins | sample AD_UKC129_MetaG_FD_89795 | JGI IMG/M metagenome (GOLD analysis project Ga0116168, IMG submission 89795) | Active sludge microbial communities of municipal wastewater-treating anaerobic digesters from Canada - AD_UKC129_MetaG | ecosystem: Engineered > Bioreactor > Anaerobic > Digestate | place... | reverse complement strand
TACGGATTCCTTATAGCAATACTCTTGCTAGTTGGTGGCGTTATGGGAGGAGGCTAAATAGATGGACCCTGGAGTGGACAAGATTGTCTCCAGCATAATCTCCGAGGCCCAGGAAAATGCTAACAAAATAATCAGCGAAGCTGAAAAGAAGGCAGGATCCATAATAGAAGATGGTGAAAGGAGAGCAGCTATTGAAAAGGAGAAAATACTAGAAAATGCCAGGAAACAGGCGCGGATGCAATACCACCAGGTAATATCAGAGGCTAAAATGAAGGCTAGAAGGGCGGAACTGGAGGCGAGGGAAGAGGTAATCACCGAGGCATTCAAAAGGGCTGAAGAAGAATTACAAAGGATAGCGACTAGTAATGATGAAAGATACATCCAATCATTAAAGGATATTATAAAGGAAGCCGCCACCGAGATCGGGGGAGGAGAACTGTTAGTCCACGTCAAGGAGGATGATAAAGAGAAGATAAGGGACTTAAGTTCCATCGCAGAGGATGTTAAGTCAGCCACGGGCAAAGATACCAACCTAGAACTTGGTGAACCCATACAGACCATTGGAGGAGCCATAGTCAAAACCAAGGACGGGAGAATAGAAGTCAACAATACAATCGAGGCGAGACTTTCAAGGTTCGAAAAGCTTCTGCGTTCAGAGGTGGCAAAAATCCTCTTTGATTAAAAAAGGGAGAGATCACACATGATTGACAGCCCCACCATCCTAAAGGCGCTGATAAGTATAGTGGCAGCTGCAGGAGCCATCATCATAGTAGTACCTACAATAAGGTTTCTCAGGGACGTTGTACCATTCGCATATCCCACTGCAAGAGTGAGAGCAAGAATGGGGCGTTTATTCACAGACAGACAACTTACAGAGGTCATGGAAACTGAAAACCTTAAAGAGTTCAAAAATTACCTAAGGGGCTTCCCAGATTATGCAAAATACATAGATGAGTACCCTATAGAAAAAGCCCTTGAAAGCCAACTTGCAGAAATCTACCAGTTAATCACAGAAATAGTACCAAAAAGGCTGAAAAGAGTATTCGAGGTACAATCTAAAAAATGGGACATCAAAAACATAAAAAGTCTCCTAACAGCCAAAGATACTGGTCTGAGCCCGGAGGAGACACTGGACCTCCTGATACCATTCGGCGAATTAAAAGACAAACTAGAAAAGTTAACAGAACTTAAAACAGTTGAGGATATAATAACAGCCTTCGAGGACACAGAATATGGTCCAATACTCGAAGCAGCCCTCCCAGATTATGAGAAAACAGGGATGTTATTACCATTTGAGGCCGCCCTCGATAAATACTACATGGAAACCCTCCTAGAAGTTCTAGAAGAAGTATCAATCCCAAAAGAAGATACTGAGATACTCCGCACATACTTCGGCGCGCAAATAGACGCCACAAACCTCAAAATAATACTCCGTGCAAAGGCCGACAACCTCAAATACGAGGACATAAGCCCCTACATAATAGAAGGTTACCAGCTACCCGAATGGAAACTAGAATACCTCATGGAAGCAGAGAACATAAAAGGGATAATAAGCGAACTAGAGGGCACAGACTATGGTCCAGTACTCGCAGAAGCACTCCCAGAATACGAAGAAACAAGATCACTAGCCACGTTCGAAAGAGCGCTGGAAAAATATATCAATGAGACCGCAAGAACCTTCGCACTAAAAAGGCCCCTTGGTGTAGGTCCAATAATAACATTCCTCAGTCGAAAGGAGGCTGAAATCAAAAACCTCAAAGTGATAGCCCGCAGTAAAAGGGAACCAAGCTTCCCCCAACCCCTACTTAAGGAGATGTTAATATGAGCGCAAAAATAGCAGTAGTCGCAGATTCAGACACCGTAACAGGCTTCAGATTAGCCGGTATAAAAGAAGGACACGCCGTGGAAACACCAGAAGAAGCCGAGAAGATCATCAGAGACCTTATAAAAAAGGAGACTTCTATTATAATCATCACAGAAAAGATTGGTGACGAATTGAGAGAATTTATTGATGAAACCACCGGATCACGCGCATTACCAATCATAATAGAAATACCCGACAAATACGGTCCCTCTGAAGAAAGAGTAGAACCCCTAAGAGAGCTTATCAAAAGAGTAATTGGAATAGAGTTGGTAAAATGATAAAGAAAGGAAGAATTATTAAAGTCGCAGGTCCCGTTATCATCGCGGAAGGAATGAGAGGAACCCAAATGTATGAGATGGTAAGAGTAGGTGAAGAAAAACTAATAGGAGAAATCATAGAACTTGAAGGTGACACGGCCACCGTTCAAGTTTACGAAGAAACGACAGGAATCAAACCAGGAGAAACAGTAGAAAGCACAGGAGGCCCCCTCTCAGTAGAACTAGGCCCAGGGATCATCGGCTCAATCTTCGACGGTATACAAAGACCACTAGAAAACATCAAAGTACTAACAGGAGACTACATACAAAGAGGCGTTGACGTACCCCCAATCCCAAAGGACAAAAAATGGGAATTCAAACCACTGGCAGAACCCGGACAAAGAGTACAAGGCGGAGACATCATCGGAGAAGTCCAAGAAACCTCAGCAGTCACACACAAGATAACAATACCACCAAATATTTCAGGGACGCTGAAAAGCATAGAACCACAAGGAGAATACACAGTACTGGACACCATAGCAGAAGTAGAAACAGAAACCGGCACAGAAGAAATCCAGATGATGCAAAAATGGCCAGTTAGAAAACCAAGACCATACAAGAAGAAACTAGACCCTGACGTGCCACTCATAACAGGTCAAAGAGCACAGGACACATTCTTCCCAGTGGCAAAGGGTGGAACAGCAACAATACCAGGACCATTCGGATCAGGAAAAACAGTAACCCAACAACAATTAGCTAAGTGGGCCGACGCAGACATCATAGTCTATGTAGGATGTGGAGAGAGAGGTAATGAGATGACAGAAGTCCTGAAGGACTTCCCAGAACTCGAAGACCCAAAAACTGGAAAACCACTCATGGACAGGACCGTGCTCATCGCAAACACTTCCAACATGCCAGTAGCAGCAAGGGAAGCCTGTGTATACACGGGTATAACCATCGCTGAGTACTTCAGGGACATGGGATATGACGTCGCCCTCATGGCAGATTCAACATCAAGATGGGCCGAGGCCATGAGAGAAATCTCAGGACGACTCGAGGAAATGCCCGGAGAAGAGGGCTACCCAGCATACCTCGCATCAAGACTCGCCCAATTCTATGAAAGAGCTGGCAGAGTCATAACAGTCGGTACAGAGGACAAGATAGCATCAGTATCAATAGTAGGCGCAGTATCCCCACCAGGCGGGGACTTCTCAGAGCCAGTTACACAGAACACCCTAAGAATATGTAAAGTGTTCTGGGCACTTGACGCTTCACTTGCAGATAAACGTCACTTCCCAGCCATAGACTGGCTCCAAAGCTATTCACTATACATTGACAGCATAGAAAGATGGTGGGCTAAAAACGTCGACCCAGAATGGAGAATCACAAGGGATAATGCAATGGCACTACTCCAAAAAGAAGCCGAACTCCAAGAAGTGGTGCAACTTGTAGGACCCGACGCGCTACCACACAGGGAAAGAATAACCCTCGAAACCACGAGGATGATACGTGAAGACTTCCTCCAACAGAACGCCTACCATGAAGTCGACACCTACTGCTCGCCAAAGAAACAGTTAAAGATGCTTAAAACTATAATGAAATTCCATGAACACGCCACAGAAGCACTAGAGAGAGGAGCCCCAGCAGCAGACCTTGTAAACCTTCCAGTTAAAGAAGAAATTGGACGTATGAAATACATACCAGAAGACGAATTTGATGAAAGGATCAAAGAAATCGAAGAGAAGATCGTCCAACAATGTAATGAGGTGTTAAGATGAAAGTAGATATTAAAACCCGCGAATACACCACAGTAAGTGAAGTGTCAGGGCCCCTGATGATAGTGGAAGGCGTTGAGGGAGCAGCGTATGGTGAAATCGTTGAAATTGAAACACCAACTGGCGAAAAAAGAAGGGGCCAGGTACTTGAAGTGCGAGAAGACATCGCCGTTGTACAAGTATTCGAGGGTACAAGCGACCTTAACACTGAAACAACAAAAATACGCTTCACAGGAGAAACAGCAAAGATAGGCGTTTCAATGGACATGTTAGGCCGCATATTCGACGGTACGGGGAAACCCATAGATGGTGGCCCGGAGATCATCCCAGAAAAAGAACTTGACATTAACGGTTATCCAATAAACCCCTCAGCAAGAGCATTCCCTGCAGAGTTCATCCAGACTGGTATATCAACAATTGATGGGATGAACACCCTCGTCAGGGGACAGAAATTACCCATCTTTTCAGGTTCAGGATTGCCACACAATGAACTGGCAGCCCAAATCGCAAGACAAGCAAAAGTCCTTACAGAAGAGAGCGAATTCGCAGTCATATTCACGGCCATGGGTATAACACACGAAGAGGCTAATTATTTCATGCGAGATTTTGAACAAACCGGCGCCCTTGAACGCGTAACAGTATTCATGAACCTTGCAGACGACCCTGCCATTGAACGTATAATCACACCGAGGATGGCTCTCACAACAGCTGAATATTTCGCATTCGAACATGACATGCACGTTCTCGTCATCCTCACTGACATGACAAATTACTGTGAAGCTTTAAGGGAGATATCAGCTGCCAGGGAGGAAGTCCCTGGTAGGAGAGGGTACCCTGGATACATGTACACAGACCTTGCAAGCATCTATGAAAGAGCAGGGCGTATAATCGGCAAGAAAGGGTCAATAACCCAGATGCCAATTCTGGTCATGCCACAAGACGATATTACACATCCAATACCAGACCTCACAGGTTACATTACAGAGGGCCAGGTGGTGCTCAGCCGCGAACGCCACCGTAACGGTATATACCCACCAGTAGATGTTCTACCATCACTATCAAGGCTTATGAGCGGTGGTATAGGAGAGGGGAGGACCAGAGAGGATCATAGTGGAGTTTCAGACCAATTATACTCTGCATATGCAGAGGGTCGAGACCTTCGCGACCTAGTTGCCGTGGTGGGTGAAGAAGCATTAACTGACAGGGACCGTAAATACTTGCAGTTTGCCGATGAATTCGAAAAAAGGTTTATAAACCAGGGACGTGACGAGGATAGATCAATCGAGGAGACTCTCAACCTTGGCTGGGAGCTTCTAAGCATATTACCACGCGCGGAACTCAAGAGAGTGGCTGAGGAGCACATCGACAAATACTTACCAAAAGGGGAATAAACCCCCAAGACATCTTTTACCTTTTATGGGGGGATAAATTTTGGCACAGGAAATAATCGAAGGGATCAACCCAACTAGGATGGAACTTCTAAAACTTAAACAGAGAGAAAAGCTCGCTGTCAAGGGATATAACCTATTAAAGGAAAAAAGGAACGCCCTCATCATGGAATTCTTCAACATACTAGAGAGGGTTAGGGGGGCCCGAGAAAGGGTCGAGGAAAAATTGAAGGATGCATTTAAGGACTTGACGGAAGCGCAGATAATGATGGGTGACATGGCCGTTAATAAGGCTGCCATGGCGGTTAAAGAGTTTATCAAGGTTGAAATCGACTCCAGGAATATAATGGGTGTTGTTGTCCCAGTAGTGGATATAGAGTCAACGGAAAGGTCCATGGTAGAGCGGGGATATGGTCTAGTGGATACTTCTGTTAAACTTGACGAGGCTGCTAAGAAATTTGAGGAGTCAGTATCCCTCATAGTAGAATTGGGGGAGATAGAAAAGAGTGTAAGGTTGCTCGCTGGGGAGATAGAATCCACAAAGAGGAGGGTTAACGCCCTTGAAAACATAATTATACCAAGATTGCAGAATACGGTCAATTACATCGAAATGCGGTTAGAGGAGATGGAAAGAGAGAATTTCGTGAGATTGAAGATGATTAAAGAATCCATGGAGATGGAGTAATGGTCAGGATATTAACAAGACTCGGCGAGGTTAAAAGGGCAACTGAAAAATACGCGAAGGAACTAGTTGATTTCAGATTAGTAGATGCTGAGATTTATGGTCACCTGAGGGCTATACTTGCAGCTGAAAATGTGAAAGTGAAGGCGGGAGAAGTAAAACCCATCAAGATAAAGAGGATCAGGATACCCAGCAACCACATAGTTTACTTGTGTGCCTATGCAACCCATGGATTGGGTCATGTGATCGCAGCTGGAGAGGAGGTGCCTCTACCTATTAGCATGGAGCGAAGCGCGGACCATGCAACCTTTGTAGCGGCTTTAAGTGGTGAGATAAAAAAGAATGACCTTCTAGGCGTCCTGATACTTTTACCAATAGAATTAACCCATTAACACCCCATTTACAATTGATGGGATTGTTTGGGGGCTTTGACCCCCCCTATCTAAATTCTGTGGGTTGAATCTCTCTTTTACGCGACTTCCTGGACTGACATGTTCCATTATGATATCATCAATCTCGTTAAGTAGTTTATTTATCTCTTCTCTGATCTCATTGTAGGGTTTTATCCTGGTTTCTCGATCCTTTTCAATCTTCTTTAATGCTTTTAGTCTTAGAGTGTGGGAGTCTTTTCCCGTTAACCTTTTGAGTAGTGATGGATTCGCTTCATAGTCTTCTATTTCCCGGCGGATGGCTATCCTCTTTATAAGATAATCCACTTCAATGTTCATTATATCCTTCATCAGCTTCTTTTTTAACCTTCTAAGGATCCTCTTCTTCCTTTTCAATTCCATTAATGTTTTCCGGGACTTTGAAGGCGTGGAAGTGTCAATTTCCAGGTCTCCAACCTCTTTTATTAACTTGTGATAATATTCCAATCTCATTTTTATCTAGCCTATGTGAATCTAAATTGGATTTCAAGGATGTCATCATGTATTATGCATTTTGTGTGTATGTCTTCGTGTTTCTTCTCTAATTCTCGGATACGATAGAATACATTTGTAAGTGCGCTTGTGATGAATCTTCCGAAGTTGTCTTCGCCCTTGGATGAGACAAGGATAATTGAAACTTCTCCATCTTCTATCCTGACATTGTAGTTTATTGCATTAAGGTATATAGCATCAGCCAAGCGCAAAAGGATCTTGATATACTTTATCGGGAGCCCGCTTGTACTTATAAGCTCTTTTATTTTATCATTTTCTCTACATTGTTCAATATCAACATCCAACTTAACATCCCCCAGTAGTTATTTTGATATTTTATAAGATATTAATATATTGTGATGAGAGATGAGATGGATAGAACTGAAAGGCTTATAAAGAAGCAGATTGTCATCCTTAACAGGCATGTGCCAAGGAAGAGGAAAACCCTCAAGGAACTTTTAGGAGAGGAAAAACCCCACGTGATCGGGGCAGATGGGAGCAGACACAGGTTCAAGACAGCTGAACTTAAATTTATAGCCTCATTACTCTCCGAGGACGAACAGGAACGTCTCAGGTTACCCATATACATAGAAATAGACGCGACAATTTCTGGTGCGAGGATAAAAGGGAAACTAGAAGTTAAAATAGTCTCAGAGATTATAGGAAGAGAAATAGACGAATATGATATACCAGATGAGATACACATTTATAATCCTGAGATTAAGATTCTAAGAAGAGAACTCCCAACTACAACTCAATATATTTTCCTCGTAAACAACCTGGGGGGCATTAAATGAGCAGGGACCCCATTGAAGAATACCTCAAGGACCCGGATAGGAGAGCTAAAATATTCCTCATATTAACATGGGGTATGATACTTACAAGGATATTAATAGTAATAGGACTCATCATATTCATACTAGTACTCCTGGGTATAATAAGGGCGCCTCTTTAGAATTTTTAATCTCCCAATAACTTGTTCAAAACTATCCTTGATATTCCCCCGGAGGGTGTTGAGATTTTCATGCGAATCGAGTAAAGTTACCAGCGGCTCGCCCGCCTCTATTATGGAACCATCACAGGGTATATCATATACCCTTGGAAGGTTAAGATCCCCAACTTGACACTTGCAAGGGGCGTAGACTATCCTTTTTATTGTATACTTTTTCCTTTGAGGTTCATTTATAAGTTCGCCTTCACAGGCGCTGATATGGGCGGATAACATGTTAATGCCAAGGGAGAGCCAGGCACATTCAAAAGTGCCCTGTATGCGAGGATTAACTTCAATCACATATAAACCATCAGAGGATAAAACCATGTCAACACCATTTGATCCTAGAAGTGACAGGCTTTTGATCACATCTTCTCCTACCTTTTTAATTTCAGGATAGGGTGCAGGCACTATATTCCCAGCATATATGAGATTATCCTCCCATCCTCTAATATTGGTGTCTATTAATTGTCTGCTCGTGAATATTGTCATAACATCCTTGCCGGTGGAGAGTACGGAAGCGCTTAAATGTAACCCTTCAATAAATTCTTGGAGGATGAAAGGACCCATAGGCTTTCCCTTATAATCTGATATGGGGGAGACCCCAAAACCCCCAGAGCCTGTTAAAGGCTTTATTAGGAATCTTTTTTCTGGTTTTTGTTCTTGTATCTCCCATGCTTCCTCTATATCATCCAACTTGTAAGTCTCTGGGACTTTGAATTTCCCACGCAACCTCTTATATAACTTGTACTTGTCTTCTATTTTCTGCGTCTTCTTGTTACCGAGGATTTTTCTGGAGGGGAAATCTTCAGGGGAACCTCCACTTAAAATTATGATCTTGTCAATTTCATCTAGAAAGTCCTCGGCCAAAAGTTTAAGATCTGATGGTCTGAATTTCTCATGGAACCTCCCTGAGGATTTTAGAGGCTCCTGTTCTAGTATGCACCTTCTTTTATGATAAGAATTGAAATCTCTTGGACAATAATAACTTACAGAATAAACCTTGAATCCAAGGTTATATGCTGCCTCTGCAACAGGCCTTGTATTCGCACCTACTATGAGGAGTCTCTCCATTTTTATAACCTTCAAAAAAAAGTATGTGATGATAGTCCCGAGCGGAGTCGAACCGCTGTCACCGGGTCCAAAGCCCGGTAGGATTACCACTACCCCACGGGACTATGAAAACTTGTATAAAAAGGAAGATTGTATAGTCCCGAGCGGAGTCGAACCGCTGTCGATGGGTCCAGAGCCCATCAGGATTGCCACTACCCCACGGGACTATAAGAGCTTATCCTACTTTCGTGAATCACCCCATTGGATAATGGGGGGCTTCCAGTATTTAGATAGTACTCGAAGTTCTTAGCTTTGTGCTGGCTGGGTTCACGGCCCCGCTGTCTCATATCCTTGATTGTGTTATTGGTTCTATGTGAACTATCTAGTGGTGGGGGAGACTTGCCCCTCTAATTACCCTTCCAGTTGGGGGATCATATGGGTTGGAGGTTTTTCTGCTATGGGGGTTGTCCCGGTCCAGCATCCTATTTCATAGTTCTTGTCATCTCTTATATATAATTTTTTATCCTCCGGTTGAACTGCTTCACATTACCCAAGGGGATTTCATGCTTGTAAAATTTTTCTAACCATCTCCCATACACGCCTCCACTTGCTGTATCCCCCCTCCTTTGTGTGGGGGCTTAGGAGCAATGGATCAGTGAATTACCTTCACCCTATCGTATGGGTGCTTTGATGATGAGAACCTGCCGGGATACCATGTAGAGGGGTTTTCTCATTGGTCTGGTGACTGTCCCAGCCCCGTATAACTATAGCTTATATTTTCATCGCCTCTGGGGGCTTCCCCGCCGACGCTGATAAAGTTAAAAGGATTAGTCGCGGCAGGTCCCTATCCACTACCCTTTGGGGTTTTTTATCCAAGAAATCTCCTTAGGCTTGCCGCTTCGAGGATCCTGGTCTGGATTATCCTTATCTGGCCAAGTGATAAGCTCTTGTTTATATCATCAACTAGTTTTTTGTGTTTTATGTCATATTCTATATCCTGGAAGTGTTCTTTGACTTTCCAGTGTAGTTCATCTTCTAGATAGGGTGAATCAGGGTTCATGTATCTGAGGGCATCTAGCATGTCCTTTTCAAGGTTTATGTAAATTTCGTGGAGGTGTTCAATGTCTTTATCAGAGAGTGCGTTAAAGCCTAGGATTTCAGGTGGCACTCCAATGGAATAGAGGGCTGCTGTGAAGGTTATGGCCCTTGGCAGGGAAACTTTCCCGATGCTCCTTGAATAGCCGAAGAGTCCTATGTGGAGTTTCCTTTTCCTTCTTTTGGGCACGTATTTCGCTACCTGGTTTATTGTGTCTGCGAGTTTCAGTACTTGGCGACGATATTCTCTACAATATTTTTGCATGATTTCAAGCGCGACTTCGGCTTCTATTTCATGTGCTTTGCCTGGTTTCTTCGATTTCAGCTTGTCAACGGCCCTGATAACTTCTCGTGGTGGATGGTCATATTTGAAGGATGATTGTAACGTGAAAGTGTAGGTGTTTGGATATTCTTTTATGACATTGTCTACATTGGATGGTTTTAGGTTTCCCCGGAAGGGTGCTGAGCCCATGCCTATTATGGGATAGATTCTTATCCCTGTTTCTTTTTCGAGTTCTTCAAAGTTTTGAAGGGCTATTTTATTGAGGATTATGGCTGATATCATCCCATAGTTCATGGCCGGGTCTGAACGTGCCAAGAACACTCTCTGGTGGTGGATGTTTTTCCCATCTAGATATTCTCTGGTTATATTGGCTGCTGATAGCATCCCATCATAGTCTTCGAAGAGTGGTATTACGTTTATGCTTTGGGGTTTGAATTCTCCTATCCATTCTTTTATTGTCACATCCCCAAGTGAAAAATTCTGTTTTTCGACTACAAATTTTTTATAATAGTTGTATATGCGGTTAAGGGATGTGCTGGATGAGGTCATTGGTAGTATAACTTCAAAGACTGGGGCTACTTCCATGCCATAGAATAGTGTGGCCGTATCATATGAGCGGGGTATGCTTTCAAGGGTTTCGAGTAGTATTTTCGCCTCTTCACGTTCTATTGTGGGATTAGGGACTCTTAGGGTTAATCTGTAATCTTCTCCTAGTATGTTTTCTTGGAAGAATGATTTATAATTTGCAAGGAGTTTTTTCACGACATAGTTATCGACTTCTTTACCTTCGCAATCCCACATTTGCTCGTCACATCCAAGATGAGAAAATACATAGTATGCTTCTTTTATTTCATCCTCACCACTAAGAAGTGGGCTTGATGCGAAGAATGGTGGGTTTACATTATCAGGATGTTGTGTGCTCATACACCTTGGAATCATGGTTATGCACCCATATATTATTAGGAGATTATGATATAAGGATATTTTTTTGATAATGGGATGCTCCCTGGGGATTGATAAGGGGTTCATCTTCTATTATGAGCATCCCTTTATCCCCATCCTTATGAGTGGTTTGGAGAGGTGGCGTCTTGCGCAGGTTGGAACTTCATAGTATCCTTCCTTTAATGATCTTGGGATTCTTTTTGGGATTTTCTGGTCATCCGATTTTTTCCCGCAGTTTGGACATTTAAATCCTTTGTTTTTTCCCGCTGATTTCATCCTTTTACCACAGGAGCAGATGGGGTTTTCATACCTTATTAGCGGTTTTACGTGTTCTATTTTTATCTTTTCGATATTTAGGGTTCCGTGGACTCCTATGCCACCAAATACTTTCACTTTATCCCCTGGTCTTAATTTCATTATTGTTTTCCTAAAGTCTTTTGTGGGTTCATAGGCTGCGCATTCTATCTCCCCGGTATCATCTTTGAGGGTGAAGAATACATGTCCTCCTTCGATTATTCTGGGCATGTCTTTGACTTCGCCTGTGACAAGATAGCAGCTGAATTGTCTCATCTGGGATATGCTGTCGACTTTTTGGATATGTTGATCAGTATGTTGGTTGGTTTCAAATATGCAGTATCTTTCGATCTTTTCTCCAACTTTTATCATCTGATGGGCTCTTATAAGGGCCTTGGGGGATTCGCCCCTTATACCATAGAGGATTGGGCATGGGGTGTGGGGTTCTATAGCTATATAATCATCGTCGATATTGTCAAATGTTTCAGGATAAGTTTCTTTATCCATTCTCTTGACAGATTCTTTGTCGATTTTTCTTTTTTTACCATAATTTTCAGGTGAACGATAAGCTATAAGCTCATAGGTCTTATCGGGTAATGGGCATCCGATGGCTGCTAATGCGCCTATGATGCCCCTGCCATTCTTGTATTCATAAACTTCGGCTCCGATTTTATCAGCCAACCTTTTAGCATCTTCTATGGTTAGTATTCGTCTTATGGCATCGAGGGCGAATCTTTCCAGGCTTTCAGAGATTTCACCTTCATAGAATACAACCCCAGGATTTGTATCATCATTTTTAAGCTCAGAAAGCCTTGATACAAGAGACAACACCACATCCTTCACCTTTTTGATTTCATCCTCCTCTCGGACCTCTAATCTAAATGAAACAGCCCCATTACCCCTCGTCTTATGGGGGGTGAATGGGTTGAGCCTTATCAATCTAGGATAACCCTTTATGGTATAACCGCAAACCTTAAGTTTATCGATTATTAAACATGAAATATAAGTAGTGCACATTCCACTGGGAGAATCTGTATCATCGATACCTACATGTAGCATGCTTTTACACCCCCTTTGGTGGTTTAATTGAACAGCGTCATGAAAAGGGAAGAAATACTCCAAGAATTATACAATATACTTGCAACACATGGGTTTAAGGTATCCCATATCTATGAGAGGAGCTGCTTTGACCTCCTAGCAAGGAAGAAACTCTTACTTCTCCTACTAAAAGTACTCGTTAATATTGATTCTATTAATAGTTTACAAGCTCATGAGATAAAAAAGGTTGCCTACACCCTCCTGGCAGCACCACTCATCATAGGCCTAAAATCCAAGACAGACTACCTTGAAGAGGATGTAGTATACGAAAGACATGGCATACCAGTCATAGCCCTTGAAACATTGAAGAACATGATCATGGAAGGCCATCACCCGGAGGTTTTCGCTGACAGGGGCGGATATTATGTGCAGATAGACGGTAACACCCTAAGGGAGGTTAGAGAAGAATATAATATGTCACTAAAGGACCTGGCAGATCTAGCCCACGTATCAAGGGAGACCATCTACAAGTATGAGAATGGCCTTGTAAGAGCCTCCCCTGAAACTGCGATGATACTAGAAGAGATACTGAACATAAAGATAATACTCTCAATTGACCTTTTCAAGATACCTGAACCTGACAAGGACATCATGGAGAAAAAGCCCGATAAACGGGCTGAGAAACTTGTTGAACTAGGCTTTGGCGTGGTTCAAACCCGGAAGGCGCCATTTGATGCTCTTGCCAAGGATATGAAGTTTGAGGATACAGTTATAGCAGATCTTGAAAAGAATAGGGATACTCGAACCCTTAAGAGGATGGTCGTACCATTAAAAGACATATCATTGGTCACGGGATCAGATGCTGTTTTTATATTGAAAAATCCTAGGATCAGAGAATCCTTTGAGGGCATACCAGTAATCAAGGATTGGGAAATAGATGAAATAGAAAGTTCAAAGGAATTCTTGAAGATAATAGCCGAGAGGAGAGAATACAATTAGTATTCAAAGAGCAAAGTGAATGTTTCTTCGGCCTCTTCAATGGATGCAACACCTATACTAACCATGTCAATATAATCCACACTCTCCAAGAATTCAAAGGCCTCATCGGGCTTTAATATGCCAGCAGCTAATATTTTATGTGCCATGATAAACTTACCAGTGTCTAGTATCATCTCTTCTAGTTCTCTTCTTTCATCCTCTAAAAAACTGGGAAAATCCATCATATATCCAAGTTTATTTAAAGGTATCATGTAGATGTCAAAAAGGTCTAGTATATCAGAGGCGAGAAGTTTCCTCGTGGTATTCCTTGGAAAACCTGTTATAAGGCCACATACTACACCAGTTTCATTTATAGAATCTAATAGGTCCGCTAATTCCCATGTATCTAATTTATCAGTGTATTCTTCGTCTAATAGGATGGCGTCTGCTTCCAAGTCTAAAAGGAGCTTAAGATCCTCCTGGAATCTCCCAGCCCTTATGGTTCCTATGATGGTGAAATCTAGACCCGACTCGACAGCCCCGGTTAATGCCCTGATAACCGGGGGTTCGGGTATGAGTTGTATGGCCCTAACCCCAAGATTATAGGATCTCCTGATGATCTTCTGGATGTTCTCAGGGTTATTATAAAGGTCTATCTGGTATAGGCGGGATCTATGACCAAAATATGTTAAACCTGCAAATGGTGCTGTCCCCAGTGAAGTACATGGTATGTTCTTATCCTTGATTTTAATGGACCCTTCAAACATGTTGCCAATCCAACCTTTCTAGTTATCTACCTATGAACTATCCCCTTGTTGAGTGCTTCGATGATGAGGATCTGCTGATACTCTGTAGAGGGGTTTTCTCATGGCTTGGGGGTTTGTCCCAGTTCGGTGCCAGTTATTCGGTTGGCGGATATATACTTCTGTTTGTGTCTGTTGGGTTTACCTTCTTTACTATCCTATTAGCTCTTTTAAGCTTTTGTAGGATATTATGTGAAGGAACCGGCCCCTGGAGGCGTTGTGGATTTTCCTGGCGAGACTAGGACCCCCTAGTCATGTTCTGAAATTTAAACTTTTCGGGCTTTCTGGGGGGCTTACCCTCCGATAAAATTTAATGCTTCCTTTTGTCCCATATATGAAATAGCCCCCCCTATATATATAGTGTAAGATATATTCTCATAATAAGATTATATTTTACCTTCTACTTTATGATCATATCAGAGTCTTAGCAGGTGGAAAATATGAGAGTACTTGTTGCAGATTCAATCAATGAAAAAGGGATAGCTGAACTTGAAAAGGTAGCCGAGGTTGTGGTTGACACCACTATAACACCTGAAGAACTCCTAGAGACTATAAAAGATTTTGATGCTATTATTGTAAGGAGTAGGACGAAGGTTACCAGGGAGGTTATCGAGGCTGCTCCAAGGTTGAAGATCATCGCAAGAGCTGGTGTAGGTGTGGATAATATTGATGTTAAGGCCGCCACGGAAAAGGGTATTATGGTTATAAACGCCCCAGAATCCACCTCCATCACAGTCGCGGAACATACCATGGGTTTAATGTTAGCACTTGCAAGGAAGATACACTTAGCTGATAAGTCTGTGAAGGAGGGTAGATGGGATAAGAACAAATTCATGGGTATAGAACTTAACAACAAGACCCTTGGAGTTATAGGGATGGGTAGGATAGGATCCCAGGTGGTTACTCGGGCAAAATCCTTTGGGATGAATGTGCTCGTCCATGACCCATATATTAGCAAGGAAGTGGCCGATAAGATGGGTGTGGAGATAGTTGACCTTGAAACGCTCCTTAAGAGGTCTGATATTATAAGTATACATGTTCCATTAACTCCAGAGACACGATATCTTATATCAGATCGTGAATTGGATATGATGAAGGATACTGCCTTTATAATAAATTGTGCCCGTGGAGGTATAGTGGACGAGAAAGCCCTCTATAATGCATTAAAGGAGGGTAGACTGGGTGGGGCTGCCCTTGATGTATTCGAGGAGGAACCTCCTAAGGACAGTCCACTCTTAAAATTGGATAATGTGGTTTTAACTCCACACATAGGAGCTTCAACAGTGGAGGCCCAGCGAGACGCGGCTATAATCGTTGCAAATGAGATTAGAAAGGTTTTTGAGGGTGGAACCCCCCAGAATGTGCTTAATATGCCAGTGTTGGAACCTGAAACTTTCAAGTTCTTGAAACCGTACATTGTATTAGCCGAGAGGCTTGGAAGTGTTGTTGTACAGGCAACACCTGGAAAAATAGAAAACTTGGAGGTTACCTATTGTGGTGAATTAGCTGAGATACCACAACAGGATATCCTTACAAGAACCATACTCCAAAGTATATTAAATCCTATACTCACAGAGCCGGTGAACCTAGTTAACGCGCCCATGATCGCGAAGAAGAGGGGTATGATAGTTACAGAGGGTAGAAGATCAGAATCCGGGGATTACAAGTCACTTATAGTGTTAAATGTCAAATCTGATAAGGGAGAGTTCAGTGTTGAGGGAACTTATCTCCGGGAGCCCAAGATCGTGAAGATAAACGATTACAGTGTGGATATAAAACCGGAGGGTATAATGTTAATAGCAAAGTATAAGGATCTCCCAGGGACCATCGGTGCCATAGGAACAAAACTTGGAGAACATAACATTAACATAGCTATCATGCAGGTTGGTAGGAAAGAAATCGGCGGAGAAGCTGTAATGGTCCTTAAAGTAGACCAAGAAGTTCCAGCCACTGTACTAGATGAGATAAAGGAACTAGAGAATGTGGATGATATCGTCGCAATTGAATTATCCCACTAAAATTTCAAATTCTATCCTATTACCAAACCTGTCATAGGATGCTATGGTATTCTCCCGATAGGGGTAGGCTATTATCATATGAAAGAGGCCATTTTTTGAGAAGAAGTGGAAATCTTCCCTTGAAGGGTTATTGTTGGGCGTCGGATGGGAGTGGACTGATCCAATGGTGGAAGTAAATGGTGGTAACATGAAAGTCTGCATTACAGCACCCTCGTTTGAGGCTTCACCTGGTAGAAAGATTAACCCCGTGATGTGGAGGCTTTCCTCTTCTATCTTACCCTCAAGTAGGGCTGCGAATTCTCTTGGATGAACATTCCGCGCAGTTTCTATTATATCATCTATAACTTTCTGGTCAACTTGTACCCTTTTGATTTTCTTCATCCTAAAAATCTTCTCCAGGAGGTAGTCTATAATTCCCATTATTTTATCCCTTCTATTGCCTTGAAAAAATCTTCGTTAAAAAGTGGAAGTTTCTTGTCGACTATGATCTTCTTTCTCTCTGATTTCACCTCTTTTTTATACCTGGGGTCATAGCCTCTTATTGTAACGGTTCGTTTGTATACTCCAATACCCCTTCTATGCCATTTGGGGACTTTTGCAAGGTTCACACCCCTTTCAAAGAGGAGTTCGTGGATGTCACTTGATTTTAGACCTTTGAGTTTTTCTGTGGCGGTTTTTTTATCCATGGTTTCTCTGAGGGTCCAATAGGCGTAACTGTTGAGGCAGTTTCGCCATGCCTCGTCTTGTCTTGCCTTGAAATATTCTGTTAGTAGATGGTCACCTAGGGGGATTATTCGACTATCAAATGATATGGGTTTTTTAATGTTATCCTTTTTGAATTTTTTAAGGAGGCATAAGATGAATGATGTTCCTGTGAAGCTTGCGAGTACTGAATCTAATTTCTCGATGCGGCCATTGAATGGTAATTCTCCGAATAGTATGTTAATTTCATCAGAGAATGTGTAAATGAAAATTGGACTGAACTCCTTCATGAGGTTAATTGAAGTTTTAATCATGCAATCTGCAAAAAAGGGATCATATGGTCTCTTGAAGTTTAATTCTCTGGTTAGCCTATGGAATCCTCTCCCGTCAAGCCTTGCAACCACCTTGCAACCACATGGAGTCCTAATATTAGAGTAGATTTCACATTCTTTCATGTGCCAACCTTGAAATTCTCGCTTAAACTCTTAAGGAGTTTGATAGCTGAATAGGCTGCTAGTACGCTTGTCTTAGGGTTGAGTGAACATCTAACATTCTCTGTGATGGTTTTTAATTCTCCGAAGTCTCCTTTAACGGTGATCTCATGGACATTCCGGTCTACCTTAGGATCTACTATAATTTCAACTTCCACGTCCATGTCACATGCTATGCTGAGTGTGGCTGCTACGTTTATGTTAAGGGGGAACTTTTTAACAGCTTCTGAAGCATTACCCTTGTATAGTAACTTTTTTTCATCGGTGGATATGCCCAGGGAACGTGGAGGCTTCCTTGTAACTAATTTAACAGAGGTGATCTCACCTATAGATGCTGCTTTTATACCATCTAAGCCCACTATAGCCCCTGAAGGGATGTAAACGTTCGCATTATTCTTTGTGGCTAAATCTTCAATCTTTGAACGGAGCCCTTTATCCATGAGAGCCCCTACACTCATTATAAGAACGTCTTTTCCTGCTTTGAGGATGTCTGGGACGATCTCAGCCACGGCCTCGGGTGATGCGGCTTCTATTATAAGATCAACCTTGTCTAACATGTCCTCTACTTTTAAAACTGCGATCCCATCTGCCATGGATGCTAGGTTCTCGGCCTTTTCAAGGTCCCTATCATAGAAGAATCTAAGTTGGATGTTAGAATCTTCTTCCAGAACGTAACCTGTGATGATGTTAGCTATGGCTCCGCAGCCCACTATTCCCACTATCATGGATTCTACCCTATCTTATTGGGGCTTCATAAGATTTTTTGACCTCAGTTGTCTTAACCTCTGGGGATATTATAAGTATGTCACCCACGGCCTTAACCCGCTCATATGGGATGTCTATCATACCCTCTTCCTTTAGTGGTCTGATCTCATCAGATTCTGGGACTATACGTATGCTGGTCTTCAGAACATCTTTTAATCCTAGATCTCTTTTCTCGGGGCTCATTGCCTTTGCTTTAAGTTTTGACACTCGACCCTTCTTTATGTTAAGGACAACATCCTGGACTCTGCCAACATATTTACCCCGAGAAGTATAGATGTCAAGGCCATAAAGGTTGGATAATTCCACCATAATTTTACACTCCTTACCCCCTTTTGGGTATTCTTTTATGGAAGTTTATTTCTTATAATTTAAATAGTTTATAGGATTGGGAAAATTTTTGGAGTGGATCCGATGTGGGATACGAGCAGAGATTATCGACTTAAAGTTGCTGATAAATCCATCAGCCTTTTTATGAAAGCTGTTGAATCGGGCAGCCTCCTGGGAAAATGGAATAAAAAATTGGCCGTTCAAATGGCTGATGAAGTTAAAAAAATCCTCCAGAGTCTTATCTATTCTTATCTTGAACCCGAGGAACTTGCATCTTCGCCAGAAATGCGGTTGATTAAAGAGAAGGGAAAGAATATAATGGAGGCTCTTGGAGGTGAAGGGTGGGCTGAAATGTTCCTTAAAGAGGCCAGGGATAAAGAGAAAACAGAAGAGAATATTGCTAGGATAAAATTTTTCCTTAACACAATACTCAAGCTTAAGGAGCGTATAATGTTGGGTAAAATCCTTGATCCGATTATAGGCATTGACATAATAGTGGGGGAGGTTATGAGCTCTGCTGGGCACCCGCAAGCCGATAAACTCCAGATATGTAATGTTAACATTGGAGACAGGTCTATTAGGGTTGTGACAAATGATCTGGAGGTTAAAGGGGGTGATCATGTTGCAGTCGCATTATTACCGCCCCAAAATTTCAGGGGGATAACAAGTGAGGGCATGTTCCTGGGCACAGAGGGCGTTCTAAGGGATGTTAAAGGGGAAATAGGCGGTCTTCCAAAGAAAATCCCCCTAGAATCCCTTAATGAGGCGAGGAAAATCGTGGAAAAGTTCATAGAAGGGAAATAGGGTTTCCTTGAGGGCGGGTCTACAAAGTATAGGGTGTTAGATCATCTGAAGAGCCATGGTTCCATTAGTATACTCTTACATTCTTTTTTAAATTTGCATTCTCCGCAATTGCGTGGTAGTGGACATCCAAGTTTTTTAAGATAATAATCTGGATCTTTCGCCTTTAATGGATAATATCCTGAATAATCAACATTCTTTAGACCCTTCTTTTCGCATTTTTTTACAAGATCTTCCATAAGACCTTTAGGTGGTCCACTATGATAATATAATACGAAGTTGGGTCTGAATCCAACAAGTCTATAGGGTATCTCCTTGTTTATTTCTGATAAGAACTCAGCTATCCTGGGAACTTCTCTGTCGGTTATCCTTGGGATTACAACAGTTCTGAAGGTTCTGACCTTCTCGGGGGATTTTTCCGCGAGATAAGCCGCATTCCTTAACACGGGCTCTGATGGCGCCCCTGTAAGGTTTCTGTGAATTTCATCGTTAAATGCTTTGATTTCAAAGTTTATGAAATCCACAATCCTCAGGATCCTCTTAAGTGTTTTCATTGTTGGGAAGCCATTCGTGGCGACGCCCACTTCAATTGAAGGATTAAACCTCTTTATTGTCTTTACAAGCTCTTCAAGGTATGGTGTGTGTATTGTAGGTTCTCCACCAGTGAAACTAAGCCTATATGCTCCTATTTTCTTCGCGAGTGGACTTTTAAGATGGTCCAGGGCCTCCTTGGCCATCTTTTCAGGTTCGATATAGCCTCTGTAGATCCATCCTGTATCTGGGTATTGTGAAATCCTATAGGCATTACAGTATAGGCATTTGAATGGGCATCCAAGGAATGTTATGGAATAACTTTTCAGAATATAGGCCAGACTTGTATATGCCACTTCTGGTAATCCTACATAGCAAGTGCCAGTTTCTCCTTTGAGGCGGTTTACACCGCATCGCCATTCGCAAAGTTTACAGTTCTTAAAATCTTTCATATTCCTAATTTTTGTTGAATATAATAAGCTTAGTCCTTGTCATGTCCTCTATAGCATACTTAACGCCTTCTTTACCCATTCCACTGCAGTCGAAGCCTCCGAATGGCATGTGATCCACTCTGTAAGTTGATTGTTTATTTATGAGCACTGTTCCCGCCTCTAATTCTGAGGCGAACCTTAAAGCTTCGTGTATGTTCTCTGTGAATACTCCTGCTTGGAGGGCGTAACAGGTACTGTTGGCAACCTTTAGGGCTTCATCAGCATCTTTCACCCTTATTATGGGTGATACTGGGCCGAATGTTTCTTCTTTAACAAGTCTCATTGAGGGTTTAACATTATCTAATATGGTGGGTTCGAAGAGGTTACCATTTCTCCCACCACCATATAAAAGCTCCGCACCATCCTCTATAGCCTCTGAAACAAGCTTTTCAATTTTTATGGCCGCTTCTTCATTTATAAGGGGGCCTATATCAGTTTTTGGGTCGAGGGGGTCGCCTATTTTCAACTTTGAAGTTTCTTTTACTAATTTTTGCACGAATTCATCCGCTATTTTCTCTTCGATGATTATCCTCTTCACTGCTATACATATTTGGCCAGAGTAGAGGTATGATCCCCTTATAGTGCCTTCAACGGCTTTTTCTATGTTGGCGTCTTTGAGTACTATGAGAGGGTCGTTACCGCCTAATTCTAGGGTGAGTTTTTTCATCCCACTATTTTCTGCTATCATTTTACCCGTTTTGAAGCCCCCTGTGAATGATATCTTGTCAATATCCTCGCTTTTTAAAATTTCATCACCTATAATGGAAGCTTTACCTGTTAGAACATTTATCGCGCCTGGGGGGAAGTATTCGTTTAGTATTTCGCCTATTTTTAGTGCTGATAATGGTGCTTTAAGTGATGGTTTTAATATTACAGTATTTTTTGATGCGAGTGCTGGGCCAACTTTGTGGATGGCTAGGTTAAGTGGATAGTTGAATGGTGTTATGGCGGCTATAACTCCCAGTGGTAGTCTTATTGTGAAGCCCATAAAGTCTTTACCACCTATACCAGCATCCATTGGGATGGTTTCCCCATATATTCTCTTAGATTCCTCAGCGGACAATTTCAGCGTCTCTATGGACCTTTTAACTTCGTCTCTGGCGGCTTTTATAGGCTTCCCAGAATCGAGGGCTAGTAGGTGTGAAAATTCTTTGGACCTTTTTTTAAGTTCCTGACTTGTATCATAGAGTGCCTCTGAAATCCTGTGTGCTGTTAATGAGATCATTTCATCCTTGGCTTTTTTAGCTGCTGAAATGGCTTCTATTGCATCTTCTTTTGAAGCTGCTGGTACTTTGTCTATGATCTCGTTGTTATAGGGGTTGCGGATTTCAATCTTCTCTTCGCCTTTGAGTCTCCCATTGATCAGCATCTTCATGGGAAGACCCCTTTAGAATTTATTTTTAAGATTTTGGATGGAATTTGTAACGGTTTGCACATCAGTTTTGTTTATTTCGTTACCTGCGGATATTAAATAGTTTTTATACCATAATGCCGCGAAAATCACTATGATGATAACCCCACCGAACAGTAGTATCAGCTCGGCAGAGCCTTGGGCGATTTCATCATATCTTATATCCATTGATTCTGCCTCCATAACTCTTTTATTTAGGGTGCCATGGAACCTACGATTACGAAGCCAAACTTGTCAATAACATAGAATATACCGAATGCTAAAACAGCTAGGGGAATGGCATATTTAATCCCCTTCCTCGCACTCCCAAACATGATTATGCCTATGAGTAACCCTGCTATTATAGAGTGGATTATTATATAACCGCCCGCAGCGATCTTTGCAGTTCCGAGGATTGGATTGGTTTTCCCGAGGGATTCTATGAATGCTGAGTAGACCATGATCATTCCAAGTGCGAATGGTGCTGCGATTATAGCGGCCACCACGAGGAACATGACAGACATCATAACATTAGCCTTCCGCTCCCTTTTAAGGGCTAAAACTGCGCGCGTATCCTCTGCAACAGCCTCTATGACATCTGCAAGGCTTCCACCAGCCCTTTTACCCTCTATTATCATCCTGAAGGTTCTGTCGAGGGTGTCGGATTTTAGTCTACGGCCCATTGACAACAGGGCATCATCAAATGTCCTACCTATCTTTATCTCGATAACCGCCCTTTTCAGTTCATCATATAATGGACCTTTTCCTTGTTTTGAGATGTCTTCAAGGGCTGTTTCAAGGCCAATTCCAGCACGTAAAAGTGATGCTATTTGCCTTAGAAAATCCGGGGTTCCCTGTTCTATTGCATCAATCCTTCGCTCCATCATTATAAAGATGTAAGAGGCAAATATTATAGGTGGGAGGATGAAACCTGCGAGAAATGGGATTAAAAGGCCTATGCCCAGGACCATGGCTATTATAATCCCCATTAATCCGAAGAATATGCTTGCAAATAGAATTAATGTTATAACTTCAGCGGCTCTTAGATAGATCCCTGTTCTGACGAGGTTCTCTTGTATGCTTATAAGGAATCTTTCAGGGGTTACCTTTTCAATTGCATCGACAAGAGGAGATAAATATTTTGGGACAAGCACAATATTACACTCCTTTAAAGTGTTAAATTATATTCTAGAGGGGAGCGTATTTAATATTTTAGGATTTTTTTTGATGAGGATCATGTCCTCGGTTCTGGCACCAAATTCTCCTTTAATGTAAATTCCGGGTTCTATTGTTATGATCATGTTCTTTTCAAGTCTAATATCCTCATTCGCTGATAAAGATGGTGGTTCATGAACTTCTAATCCTATACCATGGCCAGTGGAGTGTATGAAATTATCCTCGTACCCATATTCAGATATAACACCCCTTACAACCTCGTCTATATATGAGGCCTTCACTCCGGGTTTGGCTGCTTTCACTCCCTCCCTCTGAGCATCCAATAGAATGTCAAGTATCTCCTCCTCATCTTCACCCCTTACAAGGGTCCTTGTAGTGTCAGAATGATAATATCTCCAGGTGGCGCCCCAATCGATAACTACTGGGGTCTTTATTTTATTGAATGAAACTTCGGCGTGTGGATTGCTTGACCTCACACCAGATGCTACAATGGTATCAAATGCAGGCTTCATCGATCCATTGATTTTCATATGATATTCAAGGTTGGCTGCTATCATGGCTTCAACACCCTGCACTTCTACTTCCATGAAAGATTCCTCGGCTATCCTCAAAGCCTTTCTAATATGTTCTATTTCGACTTTTTCCTTTATCATCCTAAGATCGCCTATGATGTCTTCAATGGTAAATTTGAAAGAACCTTTTAATTTGCTGAATGTGCCAATTGGAAGTGAAGGTTCAAAGATAACAGCCATAGGAGATATGCTTTCAATTTTTTCTTTCACATCCTCTGATTTTTTAAATTCAAGAACATCGATTGATAAGTTTTCAGCTTCATCAATATCCATACGAGTAACCATTAAAATTGGTTCATCAGCCAAAATCAAAAATGCACGAGCAGAAGGTCTGAACCCAGTCAAATAGAAGACATTTTCACTTTTGGATATCACAGCCATGTCACAGCCTTTTTCCATTATTTTCTCAAGGGCGGCCTTTAATCTGTTCATCAAAAAAATCACCCAAGAATGTTGAGGTTTTCCCATCCTGATATTTTTTGCATAATAAATTATATTAATTCCTCTATCTTCTTTTTTGGGATTTGGGAAAACTTTCACATAAAAGAATATTAATTAGTGAAGAGTCTATTAAATGTTGTATTCCACCCTCTGGTGATGTTATGGATGATTTTAATCTTAGAAAATTTGTTACAAGTGAATTGGTATTTGGAGAGGGTGCCAGATTACTAGCCCCACAATATGCGATAAACCTTGGAGCAGAGAAGATACTCCTCGTAACTGATCATGGCATAGAAAAGGCCGGTCATGTAAATGAAATGGAATCTATACTAACTGAAAATGGACTAGAATATACAATCTACAATGATGTTACGCCAAATCCACGCGACCATGAGGTTATGGAGGGTGCCGAGGTTTTCGAGGCTGAAGAGTGCAATTTTATAATAGCCCTTGGGGGTGGAAGTCCAATAGACTGTGCAAAGGGCATAGGTATAGTAAGCTCTAACAGAGAAGATATCCTCAAATTTGAGGGCGTTGACCAAATACCAAAACCTGGCCCCCCAATTATCTGCATACCAACCACAGCCGGGACATCAGCAGACATTTCACAATTTGCAATAATAAGGGACACCAAGAGGAAAACCAAAATCGCCATAATAAGCAGGAGCCTCATTCCAGACGTTTCACTTATAGACCCTTATACGACCCTAACCATGGACAGGTTACTCACAGCCTCCACTGCCATGGACGCCCTTGCACATGCCATAGAAGCCTATGTATCCACCGCCAGCTCCCATCTGACAGATATAAATGCACTTGACGCCATGAAACTGATAAGTGAAAATTTGCACAAAACCGTTAAGGACCCTGAAAACCTTGGCCTACGTTCCAACATGATGCTCGCAAGCCTGGAAGCGGGATTAGCCTTCTCCAATGCGAGTCTCGGCCTTCTACATGCAATGGCACACAGCCTAGGGGGTAGGTTGGACATCCCCCATGGAATAGCTAACGCCATCCTAATAGAGGATGTTATAGAATTCAATTTTCCCACAAACCCACGAAAGTACACGAGGATAGCAGAGGCCCTAGGATTAAGATCAAGGACAGATAATGTGAAGGATGCTCTCATAGCCAGGTTGAAAGATTTTAAGAAGAGACTTGGAATTGACATGAGCCTAGGAGATTATGGTATCACAGAAGATGACATAGACGAACTTGCGAAATTGGCCTTTAACGACCCCTGTATCGTTACAAATCCGCGCAAACCAAGAATAGATGATATACGGGAGATATTTGAAAATGCCATCAACAGATAAGGACTGGCAACACCTTAAAAAGGCTATCATGGGCTTCGGCGGAAAATCTGTGAGAAAAAGTTACTATCCACAATTAAAGAATACACTCCATAAACTCCAAAGATTTAAAACTTTACTTGACCATACAAGAGACCTCATATTCCTAGTTGAAGCTGATGGAAAAATAGTAGATGTTAATAAGTCAACTCTCATCAACCTAGAATATTCAAGGGATGATATAACCTCCATCTTCGACATAATCCCCAAAAAATACCATGAAAATTTCAAGAAGATCCTTTCAAGGAGAGAGAAAATTTCCATAGAAGCGCCCCTCCTTAAAAAGGACGGAAGCCTCATCTTAACTGAAATGAACTTGGATACTGTTAAGTTCAATGAAGATGATTATGCTGTTATCGTGGCCAGGGATATAAGGCAACGTAAAGAATTAGAGGACGAGCTTAGAAGATCCCTCGAAGAGAAAAAAGTCCTATTAAAGGAAATCCATCATCGAGTGAAAAATAATCTGCAGATAATCTCAAGCCTCCTCAGCCTGCAATCAATGACCGAGAACATGAAAAATGGCACATTCAAGGAAACACAGGATAGGATAAGGTCTATGGCACTTATACATGAACAATTGTACCAATCAGAGGACCTTGCAAGGATAAATTTCAGAAAATACCTGGAGAAACTTATAAAGAATCTTTTACATTCATATTCTGCAGGGAAGTCCATAAATATAAAATTAGATGTTGAAGATTTATACCTTGACATCGACACTACAATCCCCCTTGGCTTGATCATCAACGAACTTGTGACAAACGCCTTGAAGTATGCGTTCAATGGTAGAAATCAGGGCACAATATACATTAAATTTAAAAGAGTAGGGGATAGCCTTGAACTGAGAGTGATGGATGATGGTATAGGATTCCCAGTGGATAAACTCCAAGAAAGCAAGTCACTAGGCTTGAAACTCGTTAATATCCTCGTAGGACAACTGAGGGGGAAAATATCCGTTAAAGGTCATGATGGTAGTTGCTTCAGGATAGTATTCAAGGGATAGAAACTATTATATGAACAGAGAGAGATTATAAAATATATGGTGAAATTCACGACTAGGGAAATAAGGGATATCATAATATCCATGATAGTAATAGCGGCTGTTTTCTCATATGTTTTCTCGAATAGACAATTTAACATGGCGGTTTCGCTCTTACCTGCGAGTATCATAGGCGTGGGTGCGGGTTTCGTATTCCATGAAATAGCCCACAAGCTCATGGCGATAAGATATGGTTTCTGGGCAGAATACAAGCTATGGATGGGCGGCATATTACTCGCCCTTATAACAGCATATTTTGGTTTTGTATTCGCAGCACCTGGAGCAGTATACATACATGGAACATACATTAGCCGAGAAGAAAATGGTAAAATAGCATTAGCAGGACCCGCTACAAACATCCTATTAGCTCTGTTTTTCCTCTTCCTAGCATCATCTTCAACAGGCATCCTAGCTGGCATAGCAACCCTAGGATATGCCGTTAATGGTTTCATAGCATTCTTCAATCTTCTACCCTTCAGCGTATTGGATGGGGCGAAGGTTATACGCTGGAATCCAATAATATGGCTCTTCGCCATCTTAGCAGCCCTCGCAATCACATTTAAAAGCATATTCACCCTATAGTGATTACCATGTTCTCCAATGTACCCGTAAAATATATTGGTTGCACGCACAGGGCCAGGAACCCTTCTGAGACTATAAAATGGATCGAAAAGAAACTACAAAGTATAGGCGTTACAAGGATAACAGAGATAACACACCTTGACAGGATAGGTATACCAGTATACTCTGCTATAAGACCAACTGCAGAGGAGGGTGCTGTGAGCATATACGCTGGTAAAGGGGCTACAAGGTCACAGGCTAGGGCATCGGCTATGATGGAAGCCTTCGAAAGATACTCAGCAGAGAAAAAAAGTGAAGACGCCGAAAAGTCCATTAAAGCACCATTAGATGATATAATAGGACATGTAGACCCTAAAAGTCTCATACTCCCCCAGGACAGTAAAGTGGATGGGAAAATTGAATGGGTGAAAGCCACAAACCTAAAAGATGAAAAAGAGGCTCACATCCCCGCAAATGCCGTCTATCATCCCTATAATCCGCCAGAGGATTGTGTAAGTCTTTTCAGGTCAAATACTAATGGGCTCGCTTCTGGGAATGCTATCGAGGAAGCAGTATTCCACGGACTCATGGAATTAATAGAAAGAGATGCTTGGAGCATCTTCGAGGCAAAAAGGGGCCCGAAAAGGGAAATAGACTGTCAAGACACTGACAATAAGATCATAGAGGATCTGCTCCACAAATTCAAGGACGCGAAGATCGACATAACCCTAATAGACCTTACAAACGACATCAGGATACCAACAGTCGCCGCAGTAGCCGATGACACCCTCTTAAAGGATCCCACATTACTAAGCATAGGTGTTGGAACACACCTAGACCCTGAAGTGGCAGTTATAAGGGCGCTCACAGAGGTGGCCCAGAGCAGGGCCACACAAATACATGGAACCCGGGAAGATACTGTTAGGGCGATTTTCATGAAGAAGGCAGGGTATGAGCGGATGAAAAGGATTAACAGCCACTGGTTTGAAGAAGCCGAAACTGTAATAGGATTGGATAAGTTGAAAAATAGGTCAAAGAGGACCTTCAGAGGGGATATTAAAGTCACGCTTAGAGAGTTGAAAAAATGCGGATTTTCTGATGTATTCTTTGTGGATCTTACACGTGAAGTTAAGGTGCCAGTGGTAAGGGTTATAGTACCCGGATTGGAGGTATTTGCTGTTGACAACACCCGGATAGGGGATAGGATCAAGCATGAAGCGGGTAATCGTATTCACGGGTCCATCCCTACATCCTAGGGAAGCTAGGAGGATATTGGAGGCCGAATATCATCCCCCGGTAAGGAGAGGTGATATCCTAAAGATTATTAGAAGGCCTGTTGATATCATCGTGATCATAGATGGGGTTTTCCATCATGAGCCTGCAGTCGCCCACAAGGAGATAATAAAAGCACTTAAAATGGGTGTGAAGGTGGTTGGAGGGGCTAGTATGGGGGCTCTCCGAGCATCAGAACTTGACAGTCTCGGGATGATAGGTATAGGCTATATCTATGAGAAATACAAGGATGGGAGCATAGAATCTGATGATGATGTTGCAGTTGCCTTCGATCCCAAGACCCTACAACCACTATCAGATTCCCTTGTAAGTATCCACTACAATTTTAAGAGAGCATATATGCATGGTATAATCTCAAAGGATGAACTAGAGCATCTTATCAGAGCTGCCAAGTCAATATTTTATCCTAAAAGGACATATGATAGAATCTATAGAGAGTGTAACATAAACCCAGATATTCTCCAGCGATTAAAAAAATTTATAGAAGATGAGGGTGTTGACATAAAAAGGGAGGATGCCATCAGAGTCCTAGAATATGTGAGAGACGAACTATTAAGGTAGTATCCATAATGGAACTTGAGGCAAAGATTAAACAAGTCGAAGACATCCTAAAGGATAAAAAGGTTATAATAGCATTCTCTGGGGGATCAGACAGTACGCTCATCGCCAAGATAGCATCAAAGGCCTCAAGGGAGGCTATCGCCGTAACTGTAGACACTGGGACGCTACCAGTAGATGCCACCCGAAATGCGAGGTATATAGCTTCGAAACTGGGAATCCCGCATAAAATCATAAAAGAAAATTTCCTTGAATACGAAAATTTCAGGAAAAACACCCCTCAAAGGTGTTTCCATTGCAAAGATCGCATTTACGCTATCCTAGAATCCGTCGCAGAAGAAAAGGGATTTGATATCATAGTAGATGGGACTAATATAACAGACATGCTCGAAGATCGGCCGGGGATCATGGCAAATTATAAAAGAAAAATAAGAAGTCCACTATTAGAAGCGAAAATAACAGAAGAAGATGTTATGGAGTACTTGAAAAGAGAAAACATAGATTATGCACCAGATACTACTTGTTTGGCAACTAGGATAAAGGGGCCGATAACCGCCAAAAAACTTAATATGATATCATATGCTGAAAAACTTATAAAGGATCTTACAGGTCTTGAGTTAGTCAGGGTCAGGGACTTTAATGGTATCGCGGTAATCCAAGTAGATGATACAAGTAAAATACTAGACAAGCAACTCCTAGAATATATCCTGGGGAAATTTAAATCAGCAGGTTTCAGGGGCGTGCACGTGGACATGGAAGGCTACCGCAAGTATAGGGGGGAGCTTATAGGCTCTCAAGAGGATGGTAGGACGATATTTGAATTAAAACTCCCTTATCCTATTGATTTGGAGAAAACATACTCCAACTTCAAAGCTTACCGAGAAGATGCTCAATGGTTAAAAATAGGCGATGGTATAGTTAAGATTTCTGAGGATGGTAGGATAATAATTGAGGAAGTTAAAGATAGAAAAGAGGCTGAGAGGATACTACTAGAGGTATTATCAGGTATAAGGCGGATGAAAAACTAGAGTACGGTTTGTATGTTTTCATCTACATTCCTTCTGAAACTGGTTATTTTGCGGATGAAGCCCCTGGTATCCTCCCCTTGGAATATGATGTCTCCGAGGACATGAAATTCGATATCATCTGCTTTTATATTATTGAATATTATCTCTATTTGGTTCGCTTCTTCTGGGGTGTCATTGGCTATAATACGATATTCTAGGTTGAGATCTTCATGCTCTATAACATCACTTATTATCTTCTTGAGTATCAGTTCCATCACTGCGAGGAATGTTTCGATATATGGTAGTCCATGCAACCAACAATATCCCCATAAAACCTTTAATTGAAGATCTTTGATAGATACTTTCCCCCCATTTTTCGCGGCGAATGTTAAAGCTCCCTTTGAGGCTTTTATACGTAGAGTGGATTCGTTACTCATCTGAATCAACTAGGGCCTTTATAAGGTCTTGGGCTCTTAACAATCCTACTAGTTCTCCTTCAAAGTCTATGACAGGTATTTGTTCAATTTTGTATTTTCTCATTTTCTTTGCGCAGTTACTGACACTTGTCGTTTTTGTCACTGTGACTATTTCTGTTGTGGCAACATCCCTTACTTCCTTATCTGAAAATCTGAGTTGATTTTTGATAACATAGAGAACATTTTTGCTATCCCATGTCCATCTGTCTCCTTCAGTACCTACTGAGGTATTATGGACTGTCCTCTCAGAGACTACCTCGCTTTCGTTTAGAAAGTCTGTCTCGGTGAGTATCCCTGATAGTCTAGCTTCATTGTTGATGGTGAGTAGAACCTTTAATTTGAAGTATCTCATGATCTCAAATGCTATGTTAAGGGGTGTTCTATCCCATGTTGTGGGTATGTTTAGGATCATATAATCCTCTACTGGAGAATCTATGTCCATCTCTGTGAGTGCCCGGGATACGATATCATAGGCTGTGATTATACCGACTAGTTTATCGTTTTCGACTATGGGAATCCTCCTTATATTATTTTCCACCATCTTAGAGGCTACTAAACTTACAGGATCTTCTGGGGAGGCCACAATAGGATCCCTTGTCATTATAAGGGCTATCTGTTCCTCGTCGGGGTTTTCTATTATATCTGAACGTGTTATGACACCCACAAGCTTATCGGAGCCCTCTTTAACAACTGGTAGCCCTGAAACGTTCTTTTTTCTCATTATCTCCAGTGCTTGTGTGCGGTTTCCTGGAACTTTCACATAGTATATTTCTTTTGACATTATATCCTTTGCTAACATTCTCTACACCCGATCCAAGAATTAGCTTTTTTTTGAAAGGTTAATGTACTACTAATACTGGGCACTTTGCAGATCTTACGACCTTTTCTGTCACGCTCCCGAGAAGGAACCTGTCGAGGCCGTGTTTGCCTGATGTCCCCATTACCACGAGATCTATACCTTCTTCTTCTATCGTATTTAGGATCGAATCCGCGGGTGAACCTTCATCTGTCTTTAATGTGAGTTTGATATCGTGGCCTGATTCCTCGACAAGCTTTTTTATTTTATCCAGGGAATTTGAGGCTTCTTCTTCGAGGATTTCCTTGATGCGTATTATAAGGTCGTCGGCTGGCAATCCTATGAAAGTGGATGTTTCCATGACGGTTAGTGCTATTATCTCCGCGCCACTCTCCTTTGCTATCCATATTGCATGTTCAGCTGCTTTGTTAGCATGTTCTGAGCCGTCGGTGGGTAGGAGGATTTTTTTGTACATAAATTCACCTCTTAACTATTTTACCTTTTATTATAACATGTCTTATATTTTTCGATTGGCTTCTATTAATAAGTGAGAGATAAGGGTTTTTAGATAGTGATTCAACTATTATGAGATCTGCTTGGAAACCTTCAGCTATGCATCCTATTTTTTTGTTAAGGAATCTGTGAATGTTTGTTGTTGCCATCTTCAAAACTTCCCTGGGATGGAAGTAACCCCCTTTAAGGGCCCTTGTAACTTTCAGGGTATATTCCATTTCCCTGAACATGTCTGGCGCGTTAAACATTATATTATCGGTTCCCAAGAGCAGGTTTACATTTTTATGTATTTTTGCTATTGGTGGTATTCCTGTTGATAGCATCCCATTTGATCTTGGACATGCAACAATTGTAGTTTTATTTTTTGAGGCTAGTTGGAGGTCTCCTGGGAGTGGGTTGGTAAAATGTACGAGTAAATGGAAGCCTGCATTTATGGCTCTTTCCACTTCACTTTTGCCTGTCTTTTCCATGGAGAGTCTCTGAGCTTTAATGCTTTCGGCTACGTGTATTGATGCTATTTTATCCCACTTTTCACATTCTTCCACGATTGTGTGGGCTGTCTCGTCGGTTATTTCGCCGAATCCACTCGCCCCTATCCCATCAGCGAATTTTAGGAGTTTTTTTATCCTATTTTTCAGGTTTGTCGTGTTCGGGTTTTCTTCTAGGAAGATTGGATCTCTTCCTAGTATGAGTGAATTTATAGGTAAGCCTTTTAGCGCGTTTTTAAGTAATTTTATGCCTTTTATTCCGCCTTCTCTATAGTCTATGAAGGTTGTGGTGCCGGCGGATATCATTTCTATGATGGAGGCTCTAGTAGCCTCTATGATCTTTTCGTCTTTTGTATTCTCGAGCATCCTATGTTTTAATCCCATTGGGGGTTTCACTATCTCCTCTAGGCTTTTACCGTCACCCAAGTCTTTTAGGATGCTGTCAGCAGTGTGTACATGTGCGTTTATAAACCCTGGGGCTATGATGCACCCTTTTGCGTCTATTTTATGATCTGATGGGATTTTTTCCCCGCTTATCTCTAGTATCTTGCCATCTTCTATTGCAATATTCGCCCTTTTAGGGTTTAAATTCATACCTTCTAATATAATACCATTTTCAATAACAAGCATTTTGAATCCCTAAAATAGTATCTTCAAGGCCATCGCATGTTTTAAAGAACCTTGGAAATTTCATATTTGATGGTATGGGGGTTCCCACCCCTATGATCCGTGGTATTCATTGAGGGATTTAACCGTTATTTTACCCATTTTAACCGCTTCTATGGCGTTTAGAGCCGCTCTTGCACCTGCAAGTGTTGTGACATATGGTATTCCCAATTCTATGGCCATTCTCCTTATAATGTACCCGTCATCGGCTGATTGTTTACCAGAGGGCGTGTTTATTATGAGTCCCACTTCACCTGCGAGTATGGCGTCTTTTATGTTAGGTGAAGGTTGGCTCACTTTATTTATAACCTCAATGTTTGAGATGTCCTTCACGGCCTCTGCGGTGCCCCGTGTTGCTATAATTTGGAATCCTAGCTCCTCTGCTTTTTGCACTATGTCTGCTATTTTTGTTTTGTCAGGGTCTTTAACGCTTATGAAGATTTTACCCTTTATTGGTAGTTCCATGTTGGCTGAAAGTTGTGACTTGTAATAGGCGAGGCCGAAGTTTTCATCGATGCCCATGCTTTCACCGGTGGATTTCATCTCGGGTCCGAGTACTGAGTCGGCTCCTGGGAGTTTGATGAATGGGAATACGGATTCTTTAACCGCCACGTGATCTATTTCTTTTTTTGAGGTCAGTCCCAGTGTTGATAATTTTTTGCCTAGCATTAGTTTCGCGGCGACTTTTGCCAGTGGCACTCCTGTGGCTTTGCTCACGAAGGGTACTGTTCTGCTCGCCCTGGGGTTGGCTTCGAGTATGTAGACTGGTGGCTCTTCATTGGCTTTGACAGCATATTGTATGTTTATTAATCCTACAACTTCTAGTTCTAGTGCGAGTTTTCTTGTGTAATCTTCTATGATTTTTATTATATCCTCTGGGATGGTCTGGGGTGGTATGACACATGCTGAGTCTCCTGAGTGGACGCCTGCTTCTTCGATATGTTCCATGATACCCCCTATATAGACTTCTTCACCGTCACATACTGCGTCAACGTCAACTTCTATGGCATCCTCTAGGAATTTGTCAACGAGGATTGGATGTTTTGGGGAGACTCTGACAGCCTCTTCCATGTATTCTTCAAGTTCTTTTTCGTCGTAGACTATTTCCATCGCTCTTCCACCTAAAACATAGGAGGGTCTTACGAGTACTGGGTATCCTATCTTTTCAGCTACGCGTCTGGCATCCTCGAATGATTTTGCTATACCATAGGGGGCTTGGGGTATGTTCAGTTTTTCCAGTACCTTTGTGAATCTTTCACGGTCCTCGACCTTGTCTATGCTCTCGTGGGGTGTTCCAAGTATCTTTACTCCTTCCTTTGCGAGTGGAACTGCTAGGTTAATTGATGTTTGGCCCCCGAATTGGACCACAACCCCGTCTGGTTTTTCTTTGTCTATTATGGCCAGTACATCTTCTAGGGTTAGGGGTTCGAAGTAGAGTTTATCTGATATGTCATAGTCTGTACTTACTGTTTCTGGGTTGTTGTTTACCATTATTGTCTCGAATCCTTCCTCTCTGAAGGCCATGGTCGCATGTACACAACAATAGTCAAATTCTATGCCCTGGCCTATCCTTATGGGCCCTGATCCTATTATCAGGACCTTTGGTTTCTTTGAAACTTCCACTTCATCTTCCATGTCATAGGATCCGTAATAGTATGGCGTTTTGGCCTCGAATTCGGCGGCGCAGGTGTCAACCATCTTATATACTGGTTTTATATTATGCTTCCTGCGCAGTTTACGTACCTCTTTCTCCTTTAAACTTGTAAGTTGGGCTATTTTCTTGTCTGAAAAACCTAACCTTTTAGCTTTCTTTAATGTTTCAAGGCTTAGCCCGTCCTCTTTGAGGGTTTTTTCAAATTTTATTATCTCAAGTATCTTGTATAGGAAGAATTTGTCAATCTTTGTAAGCTTATAGACTTTATTGATGCTCATCCCATTTTTTAGTGCTGTGTATACTTGGAATAGTCTTTCATCTGTGGGATTGGCAAGGTCGGCTGGTGTGAATGGAACTTCTTCGAAGCCATGTCTTCCAATGTCCAAGGATCTTATAGCCTTATGTAGGGATTCTTCCAGTGTCCTGCCGATGGCCATGACTTCCCCGGTGGATTTCATCTGTACTCCAATGTGCCTGTCTATGTCCCTGAATTTGTCGAATGGCCAGCGGGGTATTTTGGTCACTACATAGTCTATGGTTGGTTCGAATGATGCTGGTGTCTCTTTTGTGATATCATTTTGTATCTCGTCAAGTGTGAGGCCTATGGCGATTTTGGCAGCTATCTTGGCTATGGGGTAGCCTGTTGCCTTGGATGCTAGGGCGCTGCTCCTGCTTACCCGTGGATTCACTTCGATGACTTTATATTCTCCTGTTTCGGGGTGTACTGCGAATTGTATGTTGCATCCTCCTTCGATTTTAAGGGCTCTTATTATCTTGAGGGATACGTCTCTGAGTTTCTGGTTTTCTTCGTCAGTTAGTGTCTGGGCTGGTGCAACAACTATACTCTCACCTGTATGTACGCCCATGGGGTCTATGTTTTCCATGTTACATACTATGATACACGTGTCTTTTTTGTCCCGCATAACCTCGTATTCGAATTCTTTCCAGCCTAGGACTGATTGGTCTATGAGGACTTGGTTTATGAAGCTCATTTCAAGGCCTCTTGTAACCACTTCTTTGAGTTCTTCTGGGTTGTGGGCCACGCCTCCACCGGTACCTCCTAGTGTGAATGCTGGTCTAACAATAACAGGATACCCTATCTCTTTAACAGCCTCTAAGGCCTCTTCGACCGATTCAACGGCTTTAGCTTTGGGTACTGGCTCGTTAAGCTTTTTCATGAGATTGTCAAATAAGTCTCTGTCTTCAACGTTCCTTATTGTTTCTATGGACGAGCCTATGACTTTAACATCTTCTAGCGCCCCTATTTGTGCTAGGCCTGTTGCAACGTTTAGGCCTGTCTGCCCACCCATGGTTGGGAGTAGGGCGTCTGGTTTTTCCCTTTTTATGATCTTGGCCACTATCTCTGGCGTTAATGGTTCAATGTAGACTTTATCGGCCATTTCCATGTCTGTTTGGATTGTTGCAGGGTTTGAATTGACTAGTATTGTCTTAACACCCTCTTCTCTCAGGGCTTTACATGCTTGGGAGCCTGAGTAATCGAATTCGGCTGCTTGTCCTATCTGGATTGGCCCCGAGCCTATTATAAGCACCTTCTTTATGCTTTTATCCCTCGGCATCTGGCGATCCCCTTTAATATTCCCTCATTATCTCCACGAATTTATCGAAGATTTTATAGGTGTCGTGTGGTCCTGGTCCGGCTTCTGGATGGTATTGGACGGCCATGATGGGGAGTTCTCTATGTTGTATCCCCTCGACTGTCCCATCATTAAGGTTCAGGTGGGTTATCTTGATACTCTTTTCGTCTATTGATTTCGGATCTACTGCGAAGCCGTGGTTTTGTGATGTTATAGCGACTTCTCCCGTTTCTAGGTTTTTGACTGGTTGGTTGGCTCCCCTGTGTCCGAATTTCATCTTGTATATTTTCGCGTTGAATGCTAGTGCTATTATCTGTTGACCGAAGCAGATCCCGAATATCGGGAGCCTCTCTGATAATCTTTTAACCGTTTCTATAGCCTCTTTAACCCTTGTTGGGTCTCCAGGACCGTTTGATACTAGTATGGCGTCAGGGTCATATTCTAGTATCTTATCTGGACTTGTATTATATGGTAGAAGGGCCACGCTAACCTCTCTTTCCAGGAGGGCTTTTATGATATTGTTTTTTGTCCCGCAGTCTATTATGGCGATCCTGTCGTTGTATTCTTCATGCAAAACTTTGGGTTCCTTTACGGAGACTTTATCTACAAGGTCTAATTCGCGTATGTCTGGTTGTTCTATGGCTAATCTTATAAGTTCATCATCTTCAATATCCTCAGTAGCCAGAGCACCCTTCATGGTCCCCTTTTCCCTTATTTTTATTGTTAGGGCCCTTGTATCAACACCACTTATACCTGGGATCTCATATTCTTCTAGGAAGTCTGAGAGCGTCTTTTCTGCCATGTGATGTGATGGCTTTTTGCATTCTTCCCTTACGATAAGCCCCTCTGCTTTTATACCATCTGATTGGTACCATCTACTGGATATGCCATAGTTTCCCTGGAGTGGATATGTTAACATTAAAATTTGGCCCTTATATGAGGGGTCGGTGAGTGCTTCAACATAGCCTGTCATACCAGTCGCGAATACGACTTCTCCACTTTTAACCGTTTCGAAACCGAAACCCTCACCCCTGAGTAGGGTTCCATCCTCCAGGGCAAGTTTAGCTTCTCTAACCATTAAATCACCAGTTTTATAATTCTTTTTTCATCACCACTGCATCGTCGCCGTTCTCATAATAGTGTGGTATCCTATTTTCTTCTTTAAACCCTAGGCTCTTATAAAATTTTATAGCCCCTTTATTTTTCGCCCTAACCTCTAATTTAATAACATTAACACCAAACCTTTCAAAGGCGTCTATTGCCGCTTGTACAAGCCTTGTTCCGAATTTTCTGCGACGATATTTTTTATCAACTGCTAGTGATATGATATGTCCTTCATTTTCAAATCTTATCCAAAATATAATATACCCTACAACCATATTATCTTCTTGGGCAACGAGAAAACCAGCCCCTATATCATAAAGGTAACGTAGAAGCTGTGGGGGATAGGGCTCATCAAAGGACATGCTCTCGATTTCCATCACCCTTTTAAGATCTTGTGGCTTGAATTCCCTTACAATCATCATCCTTGTCTCCGTGATATGTATGTGGGAAGACCTTGCATCATATATAATACAAGAATGCAACCCAAATGATAAGGTTGTGGAAGTGGGCGTTGGAAGATTCTTCAAAGTTGCAGAGTATCTTCAGGAATATTCAATGATTGATCTGATCCTAACAGATATTAAACCTTCCCACCCCTATATAATAGAGGATGATATTACGAATCCTAGATGGGAAATATATAAGGGCGCCAGGTTAATATACTCGATAAGACCCCCAATGGAATTACACAAACCCCTTATAAAAGTAGCAGATAAGGTCAAAGCTAAACTTTTAATAAGACCACTAGTCACAGAACCTCCTATAATGGACATGAATCTTATAAATTATAAAAGAAGTTTCTTTTACGAATACCAACCAAGCCGAAGGAGATATCTAGGGTGAAATGGGAGCGTATGGAAGCCAAGAAGGTCCTAGAAGAGCTTGGCACGTCCAAGGATGGTCTAAGTTCAGAGGAGGCCAGGAAACGCCTTTTAGAGTATGGTGAAAATGAATTGGTCGAAGAAAAAAAGGAAGGGCCGATCAGATTATTCCTGAACCAGTTTATGGATGTCCTGATAATATTATTAATCGTAGCAGCTTTAGTCTCCTATTTTATAGGCGATTTCCTAGATGCCATGGTAATATTATTTGTTGTTGTTGTAAACGCTATTATAGGCTTCATGCAAGAATATCGTGCCGAGAAGGCTATGGAAAAACTTAAGAGTCTAATCGCCACCGAAGCTGTTGTAATACGGGATGGTGAAATTAAAAGGATACCCGCGCGTGAATTAACCATAGGCGACCTTGTGATTATAGAGGAAGGCGATAATGTACCGGCAGACCTGAGACTCATCGAAACATCCGAACTTAGGATAGACGAGTCGATAATCACCGGCGAGTCAATACCAGTCCATAAAACCCATGAGGTGAGTGATAAAGGGGATAATATCGCCTACATGGACTCAAATGTGGTCTCGGGGCGGGGTAAAGGTGTTGTAGTAGCTGTTGGAATGGAATCATCCATAGGTAAAATAGCGGGGATGATCCAAGAAGAAGAAGGTAAAACACCACTCCAGGAGAAGATATCGCGTCTAGGGAAGAGCCTGGGACTCATAGCAGTCATTGTATGTTCTATAGTTTTCATCCTCCAATTTTTAAAGGGTATAAATATTGTTGAAACTTTCATGACTGCCGTTTCTCTTGCGGTGGCCTCTGTGCCAGAGGGTCTCCCAGCAATTTTAACACTAACCCTCGCACTTGGCATGCAAAAAATGGCAAGAAACAATGCCATTATAAGAAGACTACTCGCAGTAGAAACCTTGGGATCCTGCACTTTCATCTGCACTGACAAAACCGGCACACTAACCCTCAACAAGATGAGAGTGAGAAAATCATTATTAACTTCCGAGAACAGGGCATTGGAAGTTTGCGCGCTCTGTAATAATGCAAGTTTTTCCAATGACAAGGTTATAGGCGATCCTACAGATGCTGCACTACTCCTTTTTGCGAGGGATAAGGGTTACATAAAGGGGGAACTTGAGGAAGAATATCCACGGATAAAGGAAATACCACTTGACAGCGAACGTAAAAGAATGAGCACCATACACTCCTCCACCTCAGGATATTACTTGTTTATTAAAGGAGCGCCTGAGATAATCCTGGAGAGAACAGGTTACATCGAAGAAGAGGGCAAAATAAGAAGATTCAACGACGCTGATTTAGAATATTGGAAGAAGAAATTGGATGAGATGACATCCCAGGCCCTTAGAGTGCTTGCACTAGCATATAAGCCACTTGATGGCCTAGATGATGGGGAGGATCTTGAGAGGGATCTTATCTTCGTCGGTCTTGTTGGTATGATGGACCCCCCCAGGAAAGAGGCTGCTGAGGCCATAGAAGTTTGTAAAAAGGCTGGTATAAAAGTTGTGATGATAACCGGGGATCATAAGGATACTGCAGTTGCAATTGCCAAGGAATTAAAGCTAATGGAGGATGGTGAGGCCATCACTGGTGAAGAACTAGACAAGCTTAGTGATGAGGAATTTGAGTCTATTGTAGAGGATATAAGAGTCTATGCGCGGGTCTTCCCCCAACAGAAGGTTAGGATTGTTGAAACGCTCCAAAATCGCGGTCATGTAGTTGCGATGACAGGAGACGGTGTTAACGACGCTCCAGCACTTAAAAGAGCGGCTATTGGCGTTGCTATGGGGAGTGGTACGGATGTTGCCAAGGAAGCCTCTGACATGGTCCTTCAGGATGATAACTTCGCCACCATCGTAAAAGCTGTGAAGGAGGGGCGTACAATATTCGATAATATAAGACGTTTTGTTAAATTCCAGCTTTCAACGAATGTCGGCGCCATCCTCACCATAGTATCATCTTCTGTGATGAACATTCCCCTCCCATTCAATCCCATCCAGATCCTCTGGATAAACATTATCATGGACGGGCCCCCGGCACAATCACTGGGAGTCGAACCCCCAGAGAAGGATATAATGGCAAGGAAACCGGAAAAAGAGGATATACTACCCCAGAGGAACCTGCTCCGGATAGTATTAGCTGGTATTATAATGGCGATAGGCACATTAGCCATCTACATGTACAAGTTATCCACTGGGGATGCCAGGGCAAGTACAATAGCATTCACAACATTTGTAATGTTCCAGATCTTCAACGTATTTAATTGTAAATCACAGAATGGATTTTCAAATAAACTGCTCTTTTTTGCCATTGCAACATCATTCATACTACAATTATTTGTTATATATCTGCCACCATTACAGAGCATATTCAGGACGCGGGCGATTTCGATCATGGATTGGATGCTCATAATATTGGCGGCTTCATTAATATTAGTACATGAGGCGATAATCCGGTGGATTGATAAGAGGAGAAGATTATGAACATCCTCGTAATGGCAGGAACCCACGATGCCGTGAAGATAATAAAAAAACTTAAAGAATCCACGGATCATAGGATAATAGCCACCACCACCACGGATTATGGTGGTAGACTAGCCAAGGCCGCTGGGGCGGATAAGATAATAACAGAGGCCCTTAACAGGATAAGATTAGTCCAGGTTCTTAAGATTGAAAAGGTTGATATGATAATAGATGCAACCCACCCCTTCGCGGTGAAAGCAACTGAAAACGCTATCAGAGCCTCTGAGGAGGCTTCAACATATTATATCCGTTTTGAGAGGCCAACCCCAGAATTAGATGGGGATATTTTGAGGGTTGACTCCTTTAAGGGGGCTGGGCGGGTGGCGGCTAAGATCCTGGAAGATGAGGATGGTAATATCCTACATTTGGCTGGTGTTTCAACACTTAAGGATGTTATCGATGAGATTGGAAGAGAGAGGATAGTGGTCCGGGTTTTACCCCATCCACGTTCTATAGAGGCATGTTATAGGATGGGCATACCCGGAGAGCGGATAATAGCAATGCAGGGAACTTTTTCAAGGGCCCTTAACAGGGAAATTATGAAGGAATACAATGCAATCGCCGTGATCACGAAGGAGAGTGGGGAAACTGGGGGGCTAATGGAGAAGGTGAAGGCTGCTGAGGATCTTAGGATCCCGGTTATACTCGTGAACAGGCCATTCATTGAAAAATTAGAGGATAAGCTCGTATTTGATGATATTGACGAACTTCTAGCATTCATATGGGGGAAAGGGGTGAAACTTTAACCCTAGAGCCTTCTTCGAGTATTTCAACGTTTTTGGGGATTTTAATATAACCATCCGCGTCTGCGAGTGATGTTATGGCACCTGAATCCTTTAATATGGGGTATGCTCTGCCATTTTTTACTTTTACGAGGGCGTAGTGTATTCTACCCTTTGATGAGTGTAGTCTGCGTGCGAGTGGTAATTCCACCCTACGATGTTCTATTGGTGGTTTGCCTGAAAGTTCCATTAGGTAGGGGCGTAGAAGAACATCGAAGATTATCAGGGCGGAAACAGGAAAACCTGGGAGGCCAAATACAAGTTTTCCTTTGACTTCGCCTATAAGGGTGGGTTTTCCCGGTTTTATGGAGATCCCATGGATCATCACTTTGCCAATGTCTTCGATGACTTCCCTGAGCATGTCACCGGCGCCGGCTGAGGTTCCACCAGAGGTTATTAGGATGTCACATTCTAGGATACCTTCTTGGATTGCCTTATGAAGTTTTGTGTAATCGTCTTTCACAATACCTAGGATTTTTGGTTCGCATCCGCATTTTTTAACTGCAGCCGCGATACTGTGGGAGTTTGAGTCGAAGATTTTTCCGGGAGTCCAATCATTTGAGGGTTCTATTAATTCGTTTCCTGTTGAGAGTATACCTATCTTTGGTTTGGCTATCACGGGCACTTTGGATATGCCAGCTGCGCTTATCGCCCCGATCTTTTCGGGTGATAATATTGAATTTTTCCAGGCAATGATCTCATTTTTTGGAATGTCCAACCCCCTTTGAGCGATGTGTTGACCAGGATATGCGCTCTTATAAATTATGATGTTATCGTTTTCTTCTTCGGCATATTCAACCATGACTATGGCATCCGCGCCTTCGGGTATTGGGGCTCCCGTGCTTATACGTGAGCAGCATCCTCTTTTTATCCTTTTTTGTGGAATGGCACCTGCTTCTATCACTTCAATACACTTTAGGGTTTTTGGATTATCCTCAGAAGCGTGAAATGTGTCCTCTGCCTTTAGGGCGTATCCGTCCCTTGAAGCGCGGTTAAATGGTGGCAGGTCAATTGGAGTTTTCACATTCTGGGCTAGTACTCTCCCATATGCATTTTCTAGGTTTACTTTTTCTATCGGTGGCGGGTGATAAATTTCCTTGAAAAGGTTGCGGATTATCCTATGAGCTTCTGATATATCTACAAGGTCTAGGAATTCACGACCCATCCCATGATCCCTCCCCTGATTCCTATGAGGATCAATATTCTTCCCCTAAAATTTGGGGTGTTTCCCCCTTTTTTTAGGATAATTATTTTATATTATGTTATAGAGATATTATATTGTCTTTTTCTAAAAAGGATTATATGTAAAGTGTAGGAGGAGATTATTTGGGTAAAGGTAATACAGAGGAAGTTAGGAGAGTTAGGATACCTAGGAAGGGTGAAATACCCGGGATTGTTGAGCAGATACTAGGTCATGGAAAGTTGAAGGTTATATGTAGTGATGGTAAAACCCGCCTTGGGCGCATACCCGGTAAGATGAAAAAGAGGATATGGATCAGGGAGGGTGATGTTGTACTTGTGAAGCCATGGGAGTTTCAAAGTGATGAGAGGGCTGACATAGTATGGAGGTATACGCGTACCGAGGCTAATTGGCTTGAGAGAAGGGGTTACCTGAATTTATAGTAGATGATTGAATTGTCCGCTGATAAGAAGGATAGAACCTTCCACGAAGTCGATTCCGCATTGGAAAGGTTGAAATCCGAGAAGCGCCTTAAGGGCGTGGAGGATAGACGTGTTGCGAGTGAAGTTTTCGATAAAAGAACCCTTGAAGTTCTTTATAAACTGTCAAATACTGGTTATCTCGCTGTCCTTGATGGTGTTATAAGCACTGGTAAGGAGGCTAACGTTTTCAAGGGCCTAGATGATAATGATAATTTTGTTGCTGTTAAAATTTATCGTATCGCTACTTCTGATTTTAGGAAAATGCAATATTATATCCAAGGCGATCCACGTTTCAAGGTTAAAATGAGCAACAAAAGGCAGATAGTCCATACTTGGGTGAACAAAGAATTCAGGAACCTTAAAAGGGCGTGTGAGAATGGTGTTAGGGTTCCAAAGCCATTTGTTTCAAGGGAAAACGTCCTAATAATGGAGTTTATAGGTGACGAGGAGGGCAACCCTGCACCAACATTGAGGGAGGCCCCACCCATAGACCCCCAGGAGATGTTCAATAAAATAATATACTATATGAGGTTATTATATAGGGAGGCCAGACTAGTCCATGGGGATCTTTCAGCATTTAATATCCTCAATTTTGATGAGGAGCCTGTTATCATTGATATTTCACAGGCTGTTGTAGTTGATCATCCAATCGCAATGGAATTACTTGAAAGGGATATTAAGAATATTAGCCGGGATTTTAAACGTTTTGGTGTTTCATCAACTCCCCAGGAGATCAGGGAGAGGATAATATGATTAACCTACCCAAGATTGGGGGTGTGTCCAAGTGGCAACTGAAGAATACCTAAAAATCCCAAAAGAGAGGATAGGGGTTCTCATAGGGAAAGGAGGGGCGACCAAAGAGCGTATAGAAAAACTAACACAGACCAGGCTCGATATTGACAGTGAAACGGGTGCCGTGACCATAATACCCGATAAAAATCTTGATGATCCCCTTTCCCCTTGGAAGGCGCGTAATATTGTCAAGGCCATAGGTAGGGGTTTCAATCCAGAGATCGCCATGCGCCTCATAGATGATAATGTAACCCTTGATATTATAAACATACCAGATTATGTGGGTAAATCCAAGAAGGCCATAGCAAGACAAAAGGGCAGGATAATAGGACGTGGTGGTATAACACGTCAAATAATCCATGACATGACTGGTGTTGATATCTCGATCTATGGTAAGACCGTTGCACTAATAGGTGAGTTCGAAAATCTTATGGTTGCAAGAGAAGCCATTGAAATGCTCCTTAGAGGGGCCAGGCACAAGTCTGTGTACTCTTTCCTCGAAAAAAAGAAACAGGAACTGGAAATAAAAGAGTTTGAAGAGGGTGTTAATATAAGATAAAATCAACAAAGAACTCACCCATTTACTAAAAGGTCTTTTTAAAATACTCAAAGGATATTACTGAAAACCTCATCTTATAATCGCTTGATATATATGGGACAAATTATAAAATAGGTATAGGAAATAATTTTAAAAGTTGAAGGGAGGCTACTTTTTGGAGAGACAAGCAGGAGAACTATTTGAGGAATTCCAAGAACTCACCGCATCAGAATTCTTCCGTAAAAACAGGCAAATGTTAGGTTTTTCTGGTAAGATAAGATCCCTTACCATGGTATTCCATGAACTGATAACAAATAGCCTTGACGCCGCCGAAGAGGCTGGCATACTCCCCCACATAAAAATAAACCTGAAAAGAGTTGGCAAAGACCACTACATCCTAGAACATAGAGATAATGGCCCTGGCATACCCGAAGACTACATACCCAAAGTCTTCTGCACAATGTTCGCAGGTTCAAAGTTCAGAAACATCCAATCAAGGGGACAACAGGGCCTTGGATGCAGTGGCTGTGTACTACTCTCCCAGATGACCACAGGAAAACCGGCCACCATAATATCAGCATACAAAGAAGACGGCGAACTTAAAGGAGTGAAAATGTCCCTAAAAATGGATGTGAAAAAGAACAAAGGACTAGTCCTAGAAAGAGAAGAGATCAACCCAGATGGAACCGGAGTATGCGTAAAACTCCATTTCAAAGAAGTTTCATATTCACTCTCAGAACAAGGAGCCTACGAATATATCCGGAGGACAATGATAGGAAACCCACACGCCCAAATCACATTCACAGACCCCACCGGAAAAAAATACGTATTTAAAAGAGCCTCAAACATCATACCCCCACTACCAAAGGAAATACTACCACACCCAAAGGGTGTTACAGCAGACGACCTAATATTCATGGCAAAACACACCGACAAAAGACGCTTCAGGAGCCTGCTGACAAGCTCACTCTCCAGAATGTCCACAAAGAAGGTCAAAGAACTTGAAAAACTAACCAACATAGATTTCAATAAAAGGCCCAAGGACATGACATGGGAAGAAGCCGAAGAGATAGTAGAAGCCTTCAAAAAAATGGACTTCATGGCCCCCCCAACCAAAGGACTCATACCAATAGGTAAAGACCAAATAGAAAAGGGCATGAAAGAAATACTAAACCCAGAGTTCGTAGCAGCAACCACAAGGAGACCCCTAACCTATAGGGGTGGTGTGCCATTCATAATAGAAGCAGCCGTAGCATATGGAGGTAATGCAGGCAGACTCGTCGGTGAACAAAGAAAAACAGAGATAATGAGGTTCGCGAACCGCGTGCCACTCACATTCGACCAAGGAAGCTGCGCACTAACCGATGGGGTTAGAAGCCTTGACTGGAAGAGATATGGTATAAGGGACTTTGAAAATGCCCCCCTCACAATCTTCGTAAATATAGTATCAACCAACGTCCCATACCTTTC